>LSQA01000145.1_pt1 | contig 10328 bp, 11 predicted proteins | sample 651271 | NCBI WGS metagenome assembly LSQA01 (sample SAMN04438314, study PRJNA306036) | termite gut metagenome | isolation source: viral DNA filtered from gut of termites from termite colony 3 | host: Coptotermes formosanus | place: USA: New Orleans, Cypress St. | collected 2013-06-21 | reverse complement strand
ATATAAATTTTATCACTATGGTCTATTGGTAATTTTGAAAAAGTGGGAACCATTTTTGATGATTTTATAAATGAACTTAATTCATCAGTATTTTTTTGTAATAATTTATCATAAATCTTTTTAGCAATGGTATTATCAGATAAAAAAATATCTTCTAAAAGATCTTTTCCTAAAGTACTTTGTCTAATATTTTCAATTTGATAATAATATTCTTTTAACAAAGTTTCAGTAAATACATCAATAAAGGTATCGAAAATAATAATAATTTCTTTTGCAGTCGTTTTTATAATTGAAAAACGAATTTTTGTTTTTTTTTTTTTTTAATATGTAATAGTGGCATTATTTTTTAAATATTTAATTTGCTCTTTTAGTTTCTCGTTTTCAATCTCTATATTACTTTTTACACATAGTAAATATAAAAAATAATAGTATGCTCTTTTATATCCAATCTCTTTTTTCATAAAACCTCCACACTATTAAAAACAAAGACAATCAATTATTGTTATTACATATAATTGATTGTCTTTTATAAAATATTATTCCAGGGCATCAGACGCTTCGATTTTCTTAAGTTCATCAAGATTTAACACGTTGGTAATACTGTAAAATATGGGGATATTATATTTCTTTGCTTGTTTTTCTTTCGTTGACATTGCGCCTTTATGAGAATTACAAATAAGTAAATATAAATCTTTACTCACTACAGAAGAGAACTCCCAATCAAACAAAGCAGTAATCTTTTTAATTAAATTTGTTCGACTTTCTGAAAATTCTCCTGTAATACAAAACTTCCGTTTTTTAATCATTATTTTATTTGATTCTTTCATCGTTGGTCGTAAGAGAAAGATTAAATTACTTAAATCTTCCCAATTATCTTTATTATTAAGCCATAAATATAATTTTTGAATATGTTTACTATCATCAACTTGATACGACGGATTATCTTTATATAATCGTAGATCGTCTAAGGATGTAACATGAATCTTCTCAAGTATTTTCTTTCCAATACCAGGAATCCCATAATATCCTAATACATCAAGTTCAGTTAAATGTTTTGATTCTTCTAACGTATATAATAACCTTTTCATTGAAACAGTGTCGGGGTGAATATTACAAGCAGTACTTAATGTTACTTTTAATTCAGGAAGAGGAGTACTATATAATTGCCATAGTGATTTCCATCCTGTAAGCTCTATTAATTTCTCAATAGATGCTTCTCCAATATTTTCTATTCCAACACATTTAAACCAATGTTCAAATTGTGCGGTTTGTTGACCGGGACAATTATGATTGGTGCAAATATAGGAAACATTATTTTTATCAAATGAAACATCACTTCCGCACTCAGGACACTTTTCAAGAAATATTTCTTTTGATCTTTTAGTGTGCATTTTATGTAAAAATTTTGGAATTACATCATTACTTCGTGCAATTTCAATTCGATCAAATAATTTTATATCATTTGCTTTTATAAACCGAATATTATTTAACATAACTCGATTTACAAATACATTTCCAATCCGAACTGGCTCTAATACCCCAACAGGAGTTATTCTCCCATCTTTACTAACTTGCCAATCAATATCAATTAACGATGTTGTAGCTGATAATGGTTGTGGTTTTAGTGCTATTTGAAATATATGATAAGGTCGCTCAACATTACCATCAACTTTTTCTAATTTTTTACGATTTTCAAGATCATTAACACTTATTACAAGTCCATCAGTCTCACAAAGATAATAATACCTGAGTTTATCTTGATAAACTTGCCAATATCGAGCTACTTCTTCAATCGTATTTGCTTCATAATATTCGACGGTTTCAAATTTAAATTCTTTTAATTTACTAATGATATCTTTATTAGTGGTATATTTTTTCGTATAAGGTAAGATATCATAAGCAATAAACATAAGAAAATCATGTTCAGCTTTTCGCTCTTCACAGTGGATTAATCCTGCGCACATATTTCGTAACGGTTGATCATCGGGAATCTTTCCTGTTTCTTTATAAGAAACAGGTATTATAATTTCACCACGAATATCAGCCGTAAATGTTTTATCGTGTAAATCGTGTGGTATATTCTTTACAAACAAAGGATCAAAATATAATCCAATCTTTCCATCCCCACGGGTAGCAGTATCTTTTAAGATACCATTCTTATACGAAAGAGAAGCAGACACGCCATCTAATTTTGGAGTAATAAATAATTCAACATCTTGCCTTCCTAAATCTTTTCTCGTTTTATTCCAAAAATCTTCAAGACCATTTATGGTTGTTGTTTTTTGCATTGAAAGACAAGGATATTTATGAATTATTTCAATTCGATTCTTAAACTGTTTTTCTGCTCCAACCAATTTAAAATATTTATTATTAGAATCAATTTTTCGTAACTCCTCTTCAGTTTTATCAAATTCCATATCTGATAAAATATATTGTTTATAATCTTCTTTATTCTTTAATTCAGGATTATAATATACTTCTCGTGCTTTAGTGAGTACGTTTACTAGTAATCCTATTCTTCGTTTTTTATCGTCTATATCCATTGGATCCTCCAAAAATTATTCTCATTATTATACTAATAATAATATATTAATAAAAAATAATATGGCGTTGCAATAACGCCATATTACATATAACACGGTTAGACTTCTTCAGTTCCACTCTTGTTATCAACAAGTAAAGAAATTACTACATTATTTCCCCTAAAATCAACTGATCGCAATAAGCTATCAAGATCATTAGTGGCAATAGTATGTATAATTTCTTTAAATAATTCTTTATTAAGATCAGTAGCTTCAAATTCAAACCGATGAATATAATTTTGCTTTACCGCTTTTTTAAATATCTTTATTTCTTCAGTATTAAATTCATTATAATTTATCTGAAGATAAATACTTAATTCTTTTTTCTTTAATGTTTGTGCCGATAAATGGTTTATTGCAATATGTGCATATTTTTCAATAACATCTTTTATAAGTTTTCCATACTTTTTAGTAACTTCAGTTGTTTCGGGTTTTGTGGTCTTCGCAAGTTCTTCACTTCTTTTCTGTATTAATGCGGAAAGTCCTGCCATTTTCATACCTCCAAAGTTATTTCTTTTTTTCTCCCCAATGATGATCACGGGAATAACGTATTAAATCTCTAATACTTTTATCGTTGAATGAAATAGGTTGTTGTATTGCCTTTAATATTTCGTCATCAATTAATCTTTTTTCTTTTACCGGTTTTATAATATTTTGATATTCTTTTTCAAGATTATTAGTTTGAACTTTTTTATTTATATCCTGTGTTCGTAATGATTTTGCTTGTTCTAATAATTGTCTTTTTTCATTTAATAATTTTCTTTTATATTCACTCTCAGCGGTTAGAATTTCAACCGTCTTAAAATTAGCTAGTGATTTAACGAAATCGTCTGATAAACCTAACGGCATAATAATACCTTTTTCATATATTAATAAGTCCCCCTAGATTTGTAAATTTATGGCATAAATAAAAAGGCAGCAATTTCCATCGATAATTGTTCAACTTGATACATTTCTAATTCTTTTTTGCTTAATCCAATTTTTTTAGTCTTAACTCGAGTTGAACCATCCAGACTATCAAAACGTTTATAAAAACAAATAAAATTCTTTTTTTTAGGTTGTACTTCAATTGAAATTTTCATATCATTTGTAATTGCAAGCTGTTGAACAGCGACCATGTTTAGAAACACGTATATACCTCCATAAAAGTATTTACATAAGATTATAATATATAATAAAGAAAGAGATTACTTTTTATGATTAACTTTGGTAGCAGAACTGTTTTTGAAGTATTTCATAAAGAAATCTTTAACGAAACACTCCAAAATTCACTTGATTTAATTGAACACGATTTTACTCATTTTCCAGAAGATTACACTGATGATAATTTACAAACTCTATTATTAAAATGTACTGAGTTTTTTAATGCTTTGTTTGAACACATTTTTGAACATTTTAAAACTGAATTTATTATTGATACTGAAGAAGAATTACGAAATAAAACACGAAATTATTTTAATATGTGGAAAGCTGCATTTGCTTTTATATTTAATGATTATCCTTTCATAAAAAAAATATTAAATTTAAGTAATTCTCAAGAGAAACGAAATATTATCTCTTCAGAATGGTATAATTCTTTTTCTCGGAATATTATTATAAATTATATTGGTTATGGAAATGATCTTCAAGTAAAAAAAATATACTCAGTTATTATTGATGAACTTATTAAGATAGATAATTATGTAGAAAAGTTACTTGAATTTTTAAATCAAAAATATGGAAAAGAACTCCAAGAAAAAATAATACCACCTTCCGCATAAATGAAATTAACTTCGGATCAAGATAAAGCCATACGAAAATGTATTGAATGGTATTTTGATACTTCGTGGGATAAAAAGAATATTTTTACTATAGCTGGATTTGCCGGAACAGGTAAATCCACTATTATAAATGTTTTAATATCGATATTAGGATTATCAAAATATAACGTTTTATTTACAGCCTTTACGGGAAAAGCGGTGAATGTACTACGAAGAAAAGGATTAATTGCTAATACTCTACATAAAACATTTTATAATATTTATAAAAGCTCAAGTGGAAAATTCTTTTTCAGATTAAAAGCGCGATTATCTTCATCAATAAAATTAATTGTCATTGATGAATTTAGTATGTTAAACGATGATTTTATTCGTGATATTTTATCATTCGGTATTTATACGATTGCTCTAGGTGATATTGGACAACTACCTCCAATAATTGGAAGAAACTCTTACTTAGAAGATATTAAAAATATTGATGCCCAATTAACACAAATAATACGGCAAGATGAAACATCAGGGGTTCTTCAATTAGCTACCTTAGCACGTAACTTTGAACCAATACACCCTGGTGCCTATAACGATTCAAATGTTTTTTTTATGAAAGATATAAAGAATTTACTTGAATATGAAGTTATTATTTGTTATAAAAATGAAACACGGCAACGATTTAATAAAGCAATACGAATTGCAAAAGGTATTAAATCAATATACCCTGAAAAGGGAGAAAAATTAATCTGCCTTAAAACAAATTACTTTCACCAATTTGATTATGAAGATATTCCTATTTTACTAGTAAATGGGTTAAGTCTTGTAACCTTAGAAGAAAGCACTACTCGTGGAGAATTATTAAAAATAAAATATAAACCAGATTTTATACCAAATGATGATTATTTCTTTGAAACATATTGTAATAAAAATATCTTTGAAAATTATATTACAGGGCAAAAAAATTATGGATCATTAAAAATTGAAAATGATGATAGTCCTGATAGTATTGTGGATCTTGATTTCTTTTATTGTGGTACGGCTCATAAAATGCAAGGCTCAGAGTTTAATAATCGTGGATTAATTATTGTTGAAAAAGATATTCCAAGTCACATTTATAGTAAATGGCTTTATACAGCTATAACAAGGTTTAAAACATGTTGCGATATTATTTTTTATGAATAAACGTCTCTAGTAATTACTAGAGACGTTTTTATATTACTTCTTTAATGATTCCATCTTTTTTCGTACTGCTTCTTGACACATAAGATCACATCGTTCATTGTATTCATTTCCATCATGACCTTTTACCCAAACATATTTCGGTTTGATTGCTTGGTCAAGTTCTAATAGGTGAAGCCACAATTCTTTATTCTTAACGGGATCTCCCTTTTGGTTTCTCCAATCATTACGGAGCCACGCATGAATCCATTGTGACATCCCTTTTATTAAATACATTGAATCAGAACATATCTCGATTTCTTTTTCATTTAGTTTTAATTTTTTATATTCTTCAAGTCCTTCAATAGCAGCAGCCAATTCCATTTTATTATTGGTGGTACCTACTTCAGCACCACTTTTTTCTATAAGAATCTTTTTCTTTTCTTTATCATCCTGTTGCACAATGATGAAGGCCCATGCACCCACGCTATTTTCCGTTGGCTTAAAACCTCCACCTTTTTCATTAACAAGTGAACCGTCGGTATAAATACTAATCATTCTATTACCACTTCTTAGCTTGTTTTTCTTTTTTCTGAGTTTTCTTTTCTTTAACGGTTTTCTTTGGTTTGTTTTGTTTTTCAGTTTTTTGTGACTGATCTTTTTTGGCCACGAGAAACCTCCTTACTCTTTTTCAGTAATTATATTATCTTTATAAGATAATTTTTTAACGAGCAATTCTGGAATTATTTCACTTAAAATTAAACCAACTAAACTTAAAATGGGTCGTGTCCCTTGCTTTATATTATAACCGTGCTGTTTAATTTTATTTTTTATATCATTTCGGTCTAAAATAAGAGTATCATCTTTAAATCGCTCTTGTAATTTTTTCTCTTGTATATCAATTTCTCTTTCAATAATCTTTTCAAAATCTTGCTCAGTTAATATCGGATACATTATATAATTATGCCCAAATCGAGCAATATGTTCAGGAGGAAAACGATCACTTAAAAATTCAATGATATCATTTGTTGATAAGGTACCATGTTTTGTATATATTTCTTCTTTAAGATTACCACAAATAAAGATAAGCATTTTAGAATAAATATAGTTATCCTCTTCATATCGTTCTTCTTCAAAATCTAAATTAATGTTTTTATTTGAAAGTTCTTCGTGTTTTCTCTGTAAAAATTCAAGCATTACTTTACAAGAACACCGTTCAAATAGTTGTTCAATATTATAATTGTTTTTATTAATTTGCATTGTGTCAAACAAAACACTTGTATAATCTTGATATTGCATCCTAAGCATATTAATATAATTAATATCTTCTGGAGTAATAGTAATCATATTTGCTAAGAAACGAGAATTAAGAGGATTCCAACTTTCTTTAAAGAATTTTTCTAATTCAGATGTTTCGTTTTTTCGGTTTTGTTTTTCCATCCGTTCATAAAATTCTTTTTGTTCTTGTGTTAAAGAAGGATCTTGTGATTTAAGAACCTTTTCTTTTTCTTCGTATACAGGAATCCCAAAATTAATTAAAAATTTGTTACTAATATTTTCACTATTTTTTAAATCATTATTTTGTGCTTGTTGTAATCGTTTTCGTAAGGATAAAATCTTTCCTTGAATATATAAAACAATTTGAGAATTATTATAGACACTTCCATCACTTAATAAATTCCAAATATCTCTATATTTTCCACTTCCATACCATTCTTTTCCTTTATTATCAATTGTTCGAAACTGATGTATTTCATCAAGTAATAATATTGACTTATCTTTTGGTCGTATATTATTATAGGTCAATGCTTCTAATACATTATTAGAGAGACCCGTATATACCCCAGAACCACCTGAACCATAATCATCATGTAATTCAGGAGTATCTCCACTTAAATTAATTGTGCAGAATTTATTTGGTAATCCTAAATATTTAACTAATTTTTTTACAAAATCAGTTTTTCCAACACCTGTTAATCCCCACAGATTAATAATAGTAGGACGAGTTAAAAATTCAGGATATAAAAACCATGTTTCAATTTGATTAAAAATAGCATTAATAACCGAATCAATACCGACAAAATGTTGCAACATTTTCTTTTTTGCATTATTAAATATTTCTTTGTTTACTTCTAGTGTATTCTCTTTAGTTTCAGTAGGATTTTTTGTTTCCTTACTTTCTTTATTCTGCATTAGTTGCCACATAAAAAATGATTGTAAATTAGTATCAGCCATATTTTCTCCTATCAATAGATATGAATAAGTTTTTCTTTCTCTAAGTTTATAATATATTTATCATTTTTTTATTACCTTTTTAATTTTAAACAAAAAAAAAAAAAAGTTAAAACGATTTTTGTTTATGTAATATATATAAAAAGAATTAGCATTGTTATACTAGTTTTTAGATTTATCAGCGATCATACGTTTATTAATTATTCTTTGATGATTATAAAGATTAAAAGTAAATTAAATAATAAAAAAATATTGATAAAATATTATAGATTTTTATTTATATTCTATTGGGGGTATGTTTTAGATTTTCTAAAGAAAATCTAAAACCAGTACTATAGAAAAAATTGAAAACCTGAAAAATCCGAAAACATTTATCTATAAAGAAAATTAAAGGAGAAAATCCATAATGACCTATACTGAATTAACCTCTAAGAAAAATATCGAAAATTTTTTAGCCATTGAAAATGCGTTTAGAATATCTGTAAGAGAAAAACCGTTCCAAATAAATAATAGTTTTTGGAACGAAGATACTCTTGGTACTGAAGGATTACTATCTAAAGCATTATTTTTAGACCGGAAATTTGACAATTCAACATTAAGTAAATGGATTCCCGACGAAATAAAAAGTAATTTAGTCGACGCGAACCGTAATAAATCAGAAGAGCGCGGTATTTATGATAAAATTGTCCAGAAATATGGAAACGCATTTAACCAAAATAAAGCCGAAATATTAAAATTTATCCAAAAATATCTACAATCTCAAATTAGTAATTTAGCAACCCGTGGACCAAATAAAAAAATATTATGGACCCAAAGTCAAGATATGGAATTTATTAATGTGACCGGCGCGGATGAAATTGAAATTAAAAAAATCCTAAAAGATAGTACCTATTTAAAGAAAAGCTGGTTTATCCCTAATAAACCGAGTAACGCGGTATTTTCTGTGCTTATTTTTTGGTATTTTAATAATTTAACTGAAGCTGAAAGAAAACAAATAGCCGTTAATGAAAATTATAAAAATAGTCCCATTTTTATATTAAACTTAATGCTTATTATCAGGTTATATAGTTCTATACAGCACAATTTTTTTCCTTATGAAGCAGATGAAGAATTAATGAATCAAGTTATGGATGATTCGTCTAATCGCTATAATCTTGTGAAATTCGAAAATATTTTCGAATTTCTACGTTACATCGCGTATTCAAACGTGAATAATACGGTAGATATAATGCGCCGCCCGACTGATGCTAATTACCATTATTTTCTAAATAATATTATTGGAAGAATTAATTCGACGATAAAATCCATTGCGAGTCGATATTATAAATATGTCCAAGAAGGAAAATCAGTTGGGGTAGATAAAACATTACTTGAAAATCCTGAAGATGGTAAAACATATATGAATATCTCTACTAATGTAAGTAACGATATTAGCGAAATTACTAGAAGATTATTAATAAATTTATCTACTAATAGTCAAGTTGATACGGCATTATTAGAAATTGTTTGTAAACAAACGAAAACAAAAGCAGAAAAAATGAAACTTTCTATAGAAAAAATGATAGAAAATGATTCTGAATTAGTGGGTTCTTTATTAAGTGATATTATAACCTATTATTTAGTAACATTAAAACAAAGTAAAAAAACAATTCGAAGTATGAATTTTATTCGATTATTAAAGCGAGCATATAGTATTAGTAATACTGAAGATCTGTTGGTATTACATATTAAAGAAATACTTGATACTTTATTAGAAAAGAATAGCACTGAATATTTAAAAACAAGTAGAGTTGCAACAAGAAGTACTTTACGATCAACAACGTATATCTATTTTGTATTATTTATTAATAAGAACAGTGAATAAAAACTATTATAAAAAAAACGAGAGACAAAAGTCTCTCGTTTTTTATTTAACTAATAAGATCTGATATAGTTGCTACGGTTCCTGCTATCGTTGTTAATTTATCATTGATATCATTTATATTAGTTATCATATTAGATGATACTAGTGCGTCAATTAATGATTCGATTTGTTTTAATGACGCCATTTTATTGATAACTGATCGTGCTTCTTCAAATTTCTTCATATAATCTTCTAGTAATTGCTTGGTATCGTTTTGTCCAACAACTTGTGTTTGAACTAAAGTAGGCACAATATTTTCTTCAAATTCAGTAATAATATAATCTTGAATCTTAGTCATTACCGTATTTAATGAAACATCAAGATTGTTATTTATTTCAAGAGTTAACTGAAATTTATATGTACTTGAAAGTCTCGTAGTACGAGTAAGATCAATAATATCATCCCATACTAAATATACTTTATCTTCTAAATTAGTTTGATCTTCATCATATTCAATACATTTATAGAATAATTGAGTACGTAAATATTCTTCGGTAGTATCGTAATCGGTACTAACTACTTTTTCATTAATTGCAATACCAGTAATAGAATAATTTTCTTTTAGCGCTTGATCATAATTTAAGACACCAACAACAGTTATTTTCTTTGCAAGAATCGTATCGTTTGTGGTATATAACAAATATGGAACATTAACTTCAAGTTTTGAAATGGTACCCACGGTAACCTCCAATAAAATAAATCTTA
>LSQA01000143.1_pt1 | contig 10352 bp, 31 predicted proteins | sample 651271 | NCBI WGS metagenome assembly LSQA01 (sample SAMN04438314, study PRJNA306036) | termite gut metagenome | isolation source: viral DNA filtered from gut of termites from termite colony 3 | host: Coptotermes formosanus | place: USA: New Orleans, Cypress St. | collected 2013-06-21 | reverse complement strand
TGATATTGTTTTATTGATCTTCTCTTTCTACGCATTATCTTGTATCTGCTCATATTTCATGGTTTTGTGCGTGCTGCTTAGTCTTACTTTCCCTTGTGGATTTTTAGTATTTGTCATCTGCTTTAGTCAGTTTCGGGTCTGGCATTTCAATTCTCTGTAACGAATTTCTGTTTGGTTGAATAGATTATGGCTGATAAGATAAAGGCTGTCAATCAATGAATTCATTAAAAGAATCTATAGATCAACAGGCTTTGATAGTCATTTCTCAAGAACTTTCAAGATACTCTCCAATATCTTATTCTGCTTCTCATTCTCAACCAAGATGCTGTAAATAAGGATGTAATAACCACTGACCAAGCTACTCGCAACAATTCCAGCAATCAAGAATACAATCCCTTGCCATACACTGCCTGCCATAATCGTAATTCCAGAAAAGCATAGAACAATCACAAATAGAGCGATGATAAGGAAATTGTTTGTTTTTAGTACAATGTTTTTAATTTCGTTCATTTCATAAGCTCCTCAATTTTACAGAAGACATCAGTACCAATAGACCAACCTTTGTGTTTAACGCCATCGCCAATAATCTTAAGTAGTTCCTTAGCTCTGTTCAGCTCTGCTGAAATAATGGAAGTTTCATTCCAGATTAAAGCACCAAGCTTGGCTACTTCTTGGTCGCGACTGGCGTACAAATAATCACCACGTTTCAAACTGCTTCCATCTTCACCATATAGAATCTCTACAAACAGACCTTCATCGTCTTCGTCTACAATTGCCACTGGATTCATTTTACAACCTCCTCTCTAACGTACTCTTGACTTTCACAAATCTCTAAAGCCTTCTGAGCAGCTTCTAGATAATGATAGCCCCAATCGTCACGACTGTCAATGTTATTGTTCCCAACATGGAAAGTAGGATTATCAAACCAAAGATCCCAAATCCAGAAAAGAGAGACTTTGTATTGGACAACGTAACGTTCCATACCTTTGTATGTGCGTTTAATTATACGGCGTTCAGTCATTCCTCAACCACCTCATACTCCTCTTCAAAGATTTCAGACAGATTACCATCATCTCCTTTAATCAGCAATGAGCCCTCGGAATAACCTTTGGCCTTGACTGTATAAACTTTCCCGATAGTAAGGAACTGAACACTAGCTTCTAGACCTTCAGCAAAACGAATGAGTTTAATTTTCATTTAATTTCTTCCAAAACATAATCAGACTGACTATCAAACAAACCTTTACCATCTTGCATATAATCACGGTACTTCCAGTGCATATGCAGATTGAATGCGTTCTTAGCTGCGCCTGAAGTTGCCTAGCCACATTTACTTCCGAACTTGATGAGGTTTCCTGTGCTTACTTCCTTAATAACAAAAACTGTCGTGTATTCTGGCTTCATTTCAAATACTGCTTAGCTACCCATTCCAGAATATCTACAGCCATACACTGTTGATCTGTCATCTCATAAGAACCAAAATACTTGTAATTGATTTCATATAAAGCCCACTCAATTTCAGAACGAATAAATCCTTTCTGCGAAGCTACGCGCTCAAGATAAAATTGATCATATGTTTGACTGTGGAAGTGGTTTAGTACGGTTGTATCACACTTGTTAAATCTGTCAACTCTCATTTAATTCTCCTCACACAAGCCAATCAGGCTTATTTCTAATTCCCCAAGTGGCAATAATTGGTCGTTTATCAACTCTTGTCTGCCATTCGCTGTACTTCTTAGACAAATAGTATCTGTAGGCTTTGTGTACGTCAAGACCATTCCTCGAAATATATTTGATTTTAATGTCATCAGGGACAACACAAGCAAATTCTGTAAGCTCTTCTTTTACAATCCCTTTTGGTGGATTCTTTAGCACATCAAGATACTGAGCACAAGCATGAATCTTCCCTGTACGATATTCGTATTCATCACACAAAGCCTTAGCGTGCATCCAGCTCCAATGATAATTAGCTTTGCTTTCACGACACCATTTACTACTTGGGTGATTTTTGTGTGAAGATTTGTATGCAATCTGATTCCCATCAACTTCAACGTGAGCCGTGGAAAGAAGCTGCATTTGCTCAACACACATTTTTACGATATGAACGTTAGCAAGAGCTTCTGCTGATTCGATTGGGCATTTTGAGGTGATGAATATGTTCAAGATAGGTGTCTCTGTTTGGTTGATGTGGGAATTTTAGGCAATAAAAAGCCCTCAGTCAAGAGGGCTAGTGAAATTATTCTGGGTTTTTCTCATACCACTCTTTCATGTACTTCTCAGGATTATCAATCCAATGATGCACCAAAGATTCTTCTAGCAGTTTCAACCAACGGTCTGTACGAGCTTCTGCTTTATCAAATGCTTCTAGTTCTGCTTGCGCAGCAAGAATTTTAGCTTCAAGCTTTTCCCTTTTCTTTGAGGGCCCTCCATTTAGTTGACGATTGAAGGTGATCATTTCAAGTTCATCACGCCGGTCATATTCGTGACAACGTAGCGGACAGTTATTAATCATTACTTTTCTCCTTTAGCCCATTCAATTGCTTTTAAAATAATCTCACCGTGACAAGGCTTAGGAACACAATAGCAAGCAAGACGCTTACCGTCAAGGCCTAAAAGCATTTCTTTTGTGATGATTCCTTTCTGAGTCTGTGACCAAAGCTGATGACGATAGGACTCAATAACTCTTGATCGTTCTTCGTCCGACCTATCTTTCATAGCCTCTTTGTTGCCCCATATCGAGCCACGCCCTATATAGACAATATCAGGATCAGACATATCAACTTTATATCTGTTGACTAAAGTGACCATCAAGCGTTACCGTTTGCCATGTAGATGAGCTGCTTTAAATACTGCGCCACCTGAAACAATTCTTCGTTACTTTCTAGCTCCATATCATACATACAGATTTCTGCTGTTTCCCAAGAAGCCGTCATTTCATCAGCAAGTTGCACAAGGGCTTGTTGCATATCTTCTTCAGTCATTCTTCGTTTTCCTGAAGTTTATCTTTAAGGGTAGATAACCTATCGTAACACTTGCGAAGAAGCTCTTCAACTTCATTAACTTCATTCTGAATTTCGTTTGTACCGCCGTAAGGACTCTCATCTATAGCCTTACCGATAAGATACAACATTTGGTACAAATCTTCAGCGTATTCTTCTTTATTCATTCTGATTCCTCCAAAGACAATAGTCTTTCACCAAGTTGAATTCGTTTATACACGCTTTCTTTAGGAATGTCAACTATATCGGCAATTTCTGACAATGTGTAGCCTTCTTGTCTTAGATTGTAACAACGGATTGATAATGCTTTACTTCTGATTTCTGCTTTAGATCCTGGCATCAAGGCTTTCTCTCTATTACCACAACATCATCAAAATTACGCCTACTCTCAGAAATCTTGCTATATGTGTGGTTTGAATATTCTTCATGTTTGATTTGAACAGTTTTGCTATTGATTTTAATAATTTCTCCTGTCAATAGTCTCATTGATTGAGCAGAACCAAACACAACTGTACCTCCAATGTAAATTATGTTTCCTACTAAGTCTAGTTTGTCGGTCATTTTCTTCCTTCCATAAGATCAAAGCTATCTCTGCCAATTCTATACCTAATCCCATCTACTTCACAATGAATACCCGTGATCAGATTTCCAGTAGTCTTTATTACAAGATTTCCGTTATACCTAGCGCAAGACGCTTTAGCTGCTTGTAGTTCAGAATATTCCCAACCGCAACCTGGGAGAAGTAAAACACACAAAAGTAATCCGTACTTCATTATTTATTCCTTAATTTCATAGACATTAATGACAACAGCATCTTCATGCAAATCTGAAAATCCTTTCCTAAATGTGCTATAGTAACGCTCATAATTAAGGATAATATCAAGTGTTGGTTTGTAAATCTCAAATTCACGGTAATATTCACCGTTACAATCACGAATAACAAGACAATAGTTCACATTACTCATACCAATTATCCTCAGAATAATAGAATTCAGACCCTTGCATTTCCTTAAGTGCCCGAGTGTCCCACATTTCTAAATTACCAATGAAATCGAAGACACGCGAATGCAGCACACGGCACTTACATTTACTTTTACCAACCTCCAATACTTTTAAAGATAAAATACAATTGTTATTTGAATCAAATTTACGAACCACATCACCTTGTTTCATACTTCCCCCTCTACATCAGGATAAGTGACATCATCTTGTTGTGCATCAATGTATAAATCTGCATACTGTTCCCAAGAGATTTTACCAGTGTCAAGCATGTCTAAAAGTTCTGCTTCTCTTTCTTTAATATTCATACCATATACTCCTCTGGAAAATTAGCTTCTGCCCAATATAAGGCATCAACGATTACATCTTCATTGTTAGTGAAGTATCCAACACCGCCGTTGACATAATAATTAGCTTCCTCAATCTTAGGGTAGCCATCAATAGTGAAAATCAGATACCAACCATTGCTAGTTGGGAGGCTTTCTTTGCATTTAGTCCAAATGATCATTTTATTCACTCCAATAAGTCAAGTCTTCGAGGACAGCTTCAACAGGATCATATTCAGAACGTTCTTCATACAAAGCTTCTGCAAATCCGTAAGCTGTCGCAGTATCTACTCCTTTTGAGTGATACGTGTTGAATGCCTTAGCAATCCACATGATGCGTTCAACGTCTTCTTTTGTCATTGATTTGTGTAAATCAGTCATAGTTCGTTTCCTCTGTAATTTGGATTTTCTCTAGCTCACAGATGTCATAATGGACTGAACAATCACCAAAGTCAAGGTATTTTTCGCAGGACGACACAGGAGTTTTATCAATCACAAGCTCTCCATCTTTGAACAGCTTGTAGCCGTAGGCTGATGTATACACACAATCGCCACAAGAGCACTCATGTTCTGATTCAAGCCATTCAACATGGTAACGAGGTTTAGGTTTTGGTGGCTTGTAATTAGCTTGGAAATTAGCAAACCATCCTACCCAAGCACGTTGAACATATTCATCTTGGTATTCTCCGTCAGTCTTTAAAGTGAAATCAGGAGGACCAAGGTATTTATAGCATTGGGTTAAAGCTTCTTCAAACTTCTTACGAGATTCATTCTTATAGCTCATTCCTCATCCCCTTTTATATAACTAGTAAGTATATATCGTCTTAGATTAAAGCTTAGGAAAAGATAGATTTATCCCAGCAACAAAAATCTTTTAAACTCAGAAGAGATGTTAGACTCAATTTCTTCAACAGTCAAGTCAAATTTATCAAACCATTCACCAGCTTTCCTGTACGCCTTAAAGATTTTGTGTAGGCTCTGTTCTTGTGCTCTCGGGTCCATCATTTCCCACATACCTAACACATCTATTTGGTAGCCTGACGCATTCGCCAAGGTTCTTGCTCTTTTGTAAGGATCTATGCTGATACCAATTTTAAAATGACCATTAGAATTCTTAAGAAGATAAAGTTTTTGATCTGAAAGAATATTTGTCTTTTTCAGGATAGAAGCTAATTGTGTTTTGATTCTACTTTTAATGTTTTCAGATTTCATAACGTGAGAAACAGCAGGACCAATCTTATTATCATCTAGCTCAAAATCATTATCAGCCCAACCTTTCTTTCTAACATCTACACCGAACAATACTCCTTCTCGTCTTGAAAGCACCTTCTTAATTCTTTTCTTTGCATCTAAACCATTCCTAATCTTTAGGTATTCAAACAATGTCATAAACTCTCCTATATTAATACTTATATGTTATATACTCATCCCTTTGGTGAATAAATTCTGGGTAGCAACCTCCTTATGCACCCATACAAGCTTTTGCTTGCCTAGAGCACATAATAGATCAACCACTCAGAATCGTCAACACCAAGGAGAAAATAAATTCTCATCCCTTCGGAGCCACATGATTCTCTGCTATACACAGCAGCACACCAGATTAAGGTGCGGGGTAAGACAAGGCTTGCAATATCCTTTATCTCGTGGTAGATTTCCTCCTATTGCGAAGGCATAGCTCTGTTCTACCAACCCTTTCGGGCAACCTCTCAGATTGGACCGTGCTCTTTATGATCCTTTAAGCTGGTACAAAGAAAGTTCACCAAAGAAACTCCCAGCCGATCTTGTATTTAAACAAGAGGGTATAAGTATATCACGAGAATTGAAGGTGTGCAAGCCTTGATGATTGTTAATTTCTATCATCCTCACACAATCCCATAGAAACATTCTATTTGTATTCCTTGGGAAATGTGATAGCATTGTTTCCATAAAGCCGAAAACAATGCACATCGAAACAAATCAAAACAGAGGAAACAGATCATGTCTGACTTACTACGTATGGATTTTATCAACAGCCTTCCACAGCCTTTGTGGGTGAGGCAATGGGGTAGGGAATCGTTTGACTGGCCTGTCTATGACATTTGCGTTGAGACTGGTCTAATTCGAATTGATGTCTGTGGTTTGCTGGACAAGCTTCACATCTGCGACGTTGCACAATTCAAAGATGATTACGGTAATGTTTATGATTCAGGTGTGTTCTACAGCGATTACGAAGAAAATCCTTGACAGGCACAGTCTAATGGTGTTTAATTAACACATAGACAAGCAAACACAAGCTTTTGGAGAAGCATCATGCAATACATCATCACTATCGACAACCTCATCATCACAGCAGACGTACACGCTTACGAGAAAAGCAACGGCTACGTTGATCTAGACTACACAATCGAACGTGTGCTAGAGCTTGATGAGGACATGATCCCATTTGAGTTGACGATCAAAGAAAGTAATGCTATTCTTTGTGGGCTTGAGAATGTTGTGAAAACTAAATTGATTCTCGAAATCGAGCGGGAGAATGAAGAATGATTGGATATGATATTATTGGTGGTGGCTCATCTGACGAATACGTTGAACCGCTTACACTTGAGGAGATTCTGAAAAACCTAAACAACAGCACAGCTAATAGTGTAAGGTTTTGGGGAACAGAATATACTGTAGGTCGCCTTTGCTCATGGCGTGGTTCGTATGAGCTTCCGTCTTTAACTTATGAGACTGGCTACAAGTCGCCATCAGAAGTAGCAAAAGAAATTGAAGCAGCTTTAAAGGAAGTGCATCACGGCTGGAAAGGTGGGGAATATAATTTCTATGAACATCAGTGTCCCTATGTGTCTGCAAGGGGTTGTTCTGAGGAATATATGATTGTTGCGGTGGAAGAATCTGATGGTATTCTCTACCTTTGCACCAAAATCATTCCTTACTGATTAAGGATGTTTTCCACGCCCAAAAACGTACATAGAAACGTTTTCTTGAAGAATCTGTGTACGTAGTAGCGAAGAGAGGGAAAACGTTTTAAATAGGCTGTTTTACTGTGGAAACCTGTAAGGTTTAATGGAGAATTGATTATGGATTTGCATGCAGAAATTATGAATATTCCGGCAAACATTGTGCTGACTGGACCCGGAGGTGTTGGTAACGTACATTCAAACCCCTACATCGCCTATAAAGAGGGCCATAGGGATGCACGGCACGCTGCTGCTGAACTGGCTTTGAGAGCACAATCTAGAATTGAGAAGCTTGAGTATCTTCTAGAAGAAGTTCTTAAAGATTCAGGTTTTCCTTGCTTGTTTGATGAATTGCAAAGTAAAATTCAAGAGGCTTTGTAATGATAACCGTTATCAGCTACATCGCATTGCGTTATTTCTTTGATTCTGATTGGAATGGTATGCTATTATTGTTGCCAATCTTCTTGGACTTGGCTATTTTAGATAAATTTTGAGGGATGTTTATGAGTAATGTAAATTGGGAAGCTGTGGCTAAAGAACAAATGGAAATTATCCATGAATATCAGAAGTCCGAAGAGTGTTGGAATGCTTTGTTGTCCTACGTACTCGGTAAAGGGTACACCGAAGAACCCCTTGAATTCCTGCGCTGCTGGAACGAAGGTAACTTTGATGCTTTGCGTGAAGAATGGCCTGATGCACCTAAAGAGATTTATTATGCAGATCCTCTGAATGAGGAAGAACAATGAAAGATGTACATACAGAGCATTGCTGTATACGTCACGGTTGTAAATACTGCGATGAGGATTGTACAGTTGTTTCTGGAGAGAAAGAGCAAAGTTTTACTTGCGAAGCGTGTGATTGGGAGATGGAAGATCCTCAATTTATGCGCATTAAACAGCTTGAAGAAGCTTTACAAAAGCTATATCTTGCTTCTGGTCCTGTAGCTAATTGTGCTTACAACGTAGGACAACAGCACGAGGATTGGAATAACATTTATCATTATGTTTCTGAGCTAGATAAGGTTCGTACAGAAGCTATTAAAGTATATCGAGGTGAATAAAATGGAAGGTTTTGCTTGTATTTGTCTGCTGCTCGGATTCGTCGGTTTTGGTGCACTAATCGGTGCCGGTGCTAGCGTACATGATGTTGGGATTAAAGAGATTCAAGCTGCACAGGATGCTTGTAATAAAGACGAAGGGTTGTATATGATTAAGTCAGAGTCTCCTGCTAGTACAGCGATGTGCAAAAATGGTAATAAGTTCGAATTGAAGGACATTAAATAATGAACCAAACAGAACACAAAAGCATTACAGCTTTGATGAAAGCTATTAAGAAAGATATGGAAAGCGGAATTACACAAATTGCTGTGATTGTTGAAGAGAGTGAAGATAAAGCAGAGAAGAAGTATATTTATAGTCGTCCGTTTGTTAATGTTAAGGGAGAAGAGTAAATGGCTATTATTAATTCAGTTGACGAAGCTTTCAACTTCGTAAAGAATAAGCTTGAGCTAGCAGAGAAGAGGGCTAATGACATTTTCCCAACTATTCAAAAGCTTAATGATATTAAGAATGCACCAATTACTAACGTAGGGATTAGCAACGCATTTACTTATAAGAATTACTATTCAAGCTATAACAAGATGACAACTGTTGAGCAGATTGATAACAAGCTTGAAGAATACAAAGTAATGCTTGAGCAGAACATTCAGGCGATTGAAGAAACGCACAAGACTAATCTAGCAGCTATTGAAAACAATAAGCTTGTGAAAGAGAAAGTAGCTTTTGTGATGGGTCAGATTGGAATGCCAACTACTTATAGCAAATCTTACTATAAAAGCAATCGTAGTCGTAATATGACAACTGAAACTGTTCGTGCTGGTTGGTATGATGATGTTGCACGTATCGCTGTTAGTGACGGCTATGAAGCTAAGATTTCAGCAGCTAAACAGGCTTTTGAAGCTTTGAAAAAGAAAGCTGAAGATGAGAAGCGTCTGATTCGTGAGCAAGAACAGGTGAAGGAAAAAGAAGAAAAAGCCAAGAAAGAAGTTCTTGCTAAGGCTCGTTTACAAGTGAAGTATAGTCTCACAGAAGATAGCGATTGGGATGAAGTTCTAGAAGCACTTGATAAGAAAGATAAATACTTTATGCTTGCTCGTGCAATGAATGACGTTCGTAATGATTGGAATGACGGCTTTGGTCGTGTAGAATGGGCAATCTCTCGCTTTGATGTTGAGACAGAAGAGGACAAAGAGATTGAGGCTGAGATCAACGAGCTTCTTGAGTCTGAGGAACAAGATGGCCGAATCTTTAGGGATTGCACATATAATTATTCTGTCTTGTATTACAAAGTAAATCCAGAAGTCATGCAAGACTATGAGACGCTGAAGGAATATTATGACGCTTACAACTAACATAGAAAATGGGGCAAGCCTATATACAGCAGAAGACCTTATTCGCTATAATGATGCAGGCTTGCTTTATTGTGGTGATGTTTGTCTAAGTAGTGTGATTGATAAGATTGTTGAGTATTATGAAAGTAAGATTGAGCAAGATAAAGGCAGCGTGACAGACTCTTATCAAGAAGGCTATGATGAAGGGTATCGTGATGCTGTAGGGGAAGTTCAAGGTGAAAGGTGTTTTACCGTCATATTCACTAAATGCAAGTTTAATGCCCGCTTTAGCAAAATACTCTGGTGAAATTCCTCGGTGTACAAAGTTTGGAGATTTTAGATTACGAATCTCTTGAATTTCTTCTTGAATTTCATCTTCTGATTTACGCTTTGGTGGCTTTGGTTTTTCTCCATTATAAGGATCAGAAACATAAGCTTCCAAACCTTTAGCAGCACAACTAAAGCAATAACCACTAAAGGTGTTTTTTGCATCATCATAAAACACTTGCAAACCCTTATCAGAGGTGCAGTGTGGTACATCATGTTTAATCCGCTCAACGCATGCCATTAATTTCTATCTCCCCTTACATATTATCAACAAACCCACGAATTTCACTTACAGCTTCATCATATCCATCATTTCTTCCACGTTGATATTCATCTTCACTTAGAAGATTTTCCTCTCTTTTCTCATAATACTC
>LSQA01000142.1_pt1 | contig 10391 bp, 18 predicted proteins | sample 651271 | NCBI WGS metagenome assembly LSQA01 (sample SAMN04438314, study PRJNA306036) | termite gut metagenome | isolation source: viral DNA filtered from gut of termites from termite colony 3 | host: Coptotermes formosanus | place: USA: New Orleans, Cypress St. | collected 2013-06-21 | reverse complement strand
ATTTGAAGTTGTGGGTTCTAAAGTGTTTCATCTGATGGGTGGAGCACCTGCGCTGTATTTGAGATATTGGCATGAGTTGTACGCAGTTGTCTCTTCTTGGGGAGTGTTTCATTCTGATTTTGTGTTGAATGAAGGACTTTATGATAAAATTGATTTACGTAGGTTGAGTGAAAAAATAAATCGGTACCAGAAGTTTCTGTGTGCCGTTTCAATAAAGCCTTTTGCTTGGGATTTAAGCGAGATAATGTTGGAAAACTTGAGACGGTTAGTTGAATTTAACATTCCATTTTATATGACTTTCACTGGAATGACAGAGGTTCAAGTAGAGAAGTGTAAAAAATATATCCTCCGTGGAGGGTTAGACGAACGTATTTTTGAGGATAGTTTTATAATTCCACTGAAACATTACCAGGCGCTGGAGTCGTGATGAACAAAAACCAATTGTTTGAGTTTAAACCGTTACTGTGTTTTACGGATACGGAAACCACATCGACGAATAGATTGAATGGGGCTATCCTGGAGTTGGGAGGGGCAATTGAAGACTTCTCCGGTACTTTGGAAAGGTTTTCATTCTTTGCTCGTCCGCATGAGCATGCTGAAGTTTGTGCGGAAGCTTTGGACGTCAACAAAATGGGGTTTGAAGAGATTCAAACACTGCCAGACCCGGCCGAAATGTATAAAGGATTTAAAGGTTTGTTGACAAAACGAGTGAACCCATTCAAGAAGAGAAAGGAGCTTAGAGATAAGTTCTTTTTTGTGGGCTATAACGCACCGTTTGATAGTGATTTCGTTCGTCAGCTTTTTGTACGGAATGGGGATGATTTCTACGGTTCTCTGTTTTTTAATCCGCCTGTGTGCGTAATGCAAATGGCGATACAGAAGTTGATGTTTGTAAGGGACACACTCCCCGATTTCAAATTGGGGACTGTGGCGCGTTATTTGGGGATTGAATTTGACGAGTTTACTTTGCATGGGGCTTCGGTCGATGCGGACTTGACTCGTCAGGTGTTTTATAAACTTTTGGAAATAGTCTTACCAGGAGGAATTGGAATTGAAAAGTTCAAAGTCAAATGAAACTTGGCGGTGGAAATTTGAATCACTTCCAAAACCTTTCCTACAATTTCTTTGTAATAAATGGGAATAGGGAAGGTCATCTTTTCCATGTTTATTCGGTCGTCTTCGATAATGACAACAGGGAACTCGGGAGAAGGGACTTTGATAACCGGGAAGGTGTCAAAGATTTCCTGATAGATTCCGGGGGGTTGTGAGTTCTTTTGTCATGATTTATTCCTCACAAAGCCAAAAGTAAAATTCTTTCCCTTGGTCGGTGTTTCTGAACCGCCAATCCAATTGACTAGCGACCAAAGTTCTATACGAATGCAAACAAAACCGAGTGTTCTTTTCTCCTCTGTAAGCCTTATATGCTTCTCCCACTTTTATAAACTTCCCAGCTTCCGAATCACTTTCCTTGTAAATGAACAAATCAACAGACCTAATAGAGTTCGTTTGAAGAAGCTTGGAACCTAAGGTAGAGTGAGCCTCTTTGACTTCTTTCCATTCCTTATCAGACATGGGGACATCGAAATACAAGGAATGCGCTTTAATCTGCTCAACCGATTTATGGCCGTCGCCCAAGGTCTTTAAATCAATCATCGATTCTACTTCACGAAGAATGAAGTGGGTGACTTTCATGGTGAGAGGAGCGTGGCTGTATCCTATTTCCAACCTCAACTTCTTACGAAGCATGTCGTTGTAAGAGAGAACTTCCAACTCCCCGGAGAACTAGCAACAAGAGCAGGAAGCGCGAAATTCATCCACTATGCCTACTTGTTTGTCATCTTTCATGATGGGAAATGGATTTGTCTGCTGAATCCAGGGAGCGAAGTCAATGTCCTGTTCGACTGTCAGAGAACCCACGTGCATTTCCACTATAAATCTTTTCATATCTATTCCCCTAATCCATCTTTGGACACGATGCTAAAAGACCGAATGCTCAAGCTACCATTATCGTCTATGACTCCATTCAAACCAAAAGTCTTATTCTGGAGCAAGTCCTGGTAATTTGCATCGAGTCGACCCTTCATCAGATAGTGAGTTCCCGGGTCTTCAGCCATCCAGACACCTTCAATAGTCCCAATAGAGACGGGCTCTTCTCCATCCTTAGAAAACCCCAGGTGTATCTTCTTTTCCGGAATGGTGTTAAACTCGGCCACTGCTTTGGCTATCGCTTCGGGAGCAAAAGTCAAATTAGACGCCGGACGAATAAACAACCCTTCAAATTCTATCTCTTTCATGTCAACGCTCCATAAAAGCCATGAGATACATAGTCCAGGTCGACCCATCATGGTCGTTGCATTGGTTCACCTGTTGACCATGTTCATCAAGCTTAGTGATGTAAAATTTGTGGTCTATTTCCTCATTCCGAGGACGATAAATAACGGCCACATCAAGACCACTATCCGGTATCACCGAATAAACAAGGTGCTCGTCTGTAAGGTCAAGAATAACCTTCAGTTGAGCACCGCTTAAAGTCACATACGGACTGATGTAAAAATCCCCTCTATCCATGCAACCTCCCATGGAGAGCCAAGTCTTCTCCCACAGCTTGATTCCAATAACTCACTAACGCTTCAGCGTCATCGTCCATTCGAACTACATCATCCCGGACTTCCATCAAAAGAATTCCAAGACGATTCAACCCTTTACCGGTTTTCAAACTTACTCCCCAATACGTATCGTTCCAAGTATTTCCTTCAACTAGTTGTTTGGGAGCTGTTTCAATCAATTGACGACGAAGAATCGGATTGCTAAATTTCATTTTCAACCCTATCTTCATCACTTGTTCCTTTTCTTCTTCCCAAGTCGGAGACATTTCAACCTGTCGACCAAGCTTCTTGGCCATACCAGGGTGAAAGGCATTCACAACTGTATAAAACGAAATCTTGTCAACTGCCTTCCGAGCTTGAAAATAATGCTCCACAGTTTTATACATGATTCCGTTCAACACAAATCTCGACAAAAAGAAGTTGCTAAGAAACTCATACTGCCCTATAAACCTGTCTATCATCTTTAAACTCCTGTCGGCTTAACAACCGCTAAAGGATTAGTGACACAGAACTCATTCAAAAACTCGGTTTCATTTTTAACGAGCTTCGGAGGTTGCATCGGACCCTTAAACCCATACATCAAAGACATACCAGGTACTAAAGGTTTCTGTCCCCATATCACGGGTATTTTACACGACAAATCCTCCTCTGCCATTAAATGCCCTTGTTTCTGAACACATGCCCACATTTTGGGATGCATGATGAACATTTTATAGCCCGGTTCATGTGACACCAAAACTCTATTGCTCGGAACTTGTTTCATTCCATACTTTTTCAAGTACTTTTTGTTTAAACGCTTCTTCCTATGGGTTCTTGCCGGAGCATCATCAACCATCAACTCCGTAACGTGAACAGGAATACTATTAAAGAACAGACTCATTTTACCTCCCTAAACTCAACTATCAGCGTTCCTTCCATCAGTTGTTCCCTTGTGTTATTCGAACTATCACAAATCAATTCCATTCCCTCCAAAACCTCCGGAGGAAGATTGTCTTTCAAATAATGAAGAACCCCCTGCTGTCACCTTATCAACCTCGGGGTCAAAAAGGAATTCAGTCAGGGGCATGCCGAACCCTGTCATAGAATTCGCATCTCCTTCTAAAACATCAAATATCACTCTTCCAACTGTTTCTTTTTCCCGCTCTGTGCGTCCATTTTGGTCTTCAACACCCATTCCATCACCTCATGGAAGTTTTCACATACATCGTCGGTAAGTATTCCTGCTGTCAACCTACCTCTTATATACGCATCTACTTCCTCTTCAGTGAGCCACCCCTGGCATCGACGACACTGAATCACTTCATCACGAGATTGAAACCGAAGATTTACAACACCAAACTGATGACATTCACAAGAATGCAACAGCTTACGATTCTTTTCCTTCCATGTTGCCATTTCCTTCTCATTTAATGTCCAAAGAATTAGCTATCTCCTTCCAAGACAGCCAACCATTACAAATACGACAACGAATTACCATTCCATTAAACAATGAATTGATTACTTCCGGACTAATCAGACCAAACTTGTGTCCTGAACAGCCCTTTATTCTTTCCATATTTTCCTCTACACTAACCGGAATGGAACTCATTAACTCTTTCATAGTTTTCTACCCGTTATCGTCAACATCAGGTGACCCCGTCACCGACACCCCCACTCCGCAAGTATAGTTTACCACATCACCAATTCGATGTGATGGGATGCCATTATGGTCCACATCAGGTGACCCCGTCAAAGCAAAGCCAATTCCACAATGTGGACAATTCGATTGTCTATATAATGCATCATAAAACCCGGACACAGTCTCAAATCCATAAACCCACCCTTCATATGGTTTTGAAACTACATCTTTTATTCTACGAATAACATAATTTTCATTTCTCACAGCTACAGAAGACCCTTCATAAGAAACACGCAGTTCCCATTGAGGCCTAGCTTCTCCTTCACCCCTAAACCCCACATTTTTCCTCTTAGCCAAATGAACTGAATGCCCCAAACAAAAAGCAAGAAGATACAATTGTTTCATCAATTGTTCTCCACAAGTCTTCGAATACCTATTTTTTGGCCAACGTTTTTGTACAGCACCATCAGAAGATGCAAGACCTTCATAAAGAGCTTTAAACTCTTTATCATTCATTTTTTGAACCCAATCATCAGGAACTTTCTTCTCCCAAGAACGCTTTCCAAATAACTCAATAAACTCCGTGGACATAAATCTTAAAGAACCAAAAGATTTCCGTTCTTGTAAATAGTTTCGTGCCTCAACATTAAATTCCTTTTTAATCAGTTCAATCAGCTGAACTGCTCGTTCTTGTTCATGTATTCCATAAGTTATCTGTACTTCTTTTCCTCGACCATCATAAGTCCCGTCACCCAAATACACTCCATACAAATACATTCTATCCAAAGAAATATTCAAACCTTCTCTATCGGAAAATCCCGATACAACCCGCATTCCTTTATGAACATCTTTCACTTCCATTGAGAACATTTTTTCTAAATTAACTTTCCTCGTATCATGAAATTTACCAACAAACAAAGGATGCTCTTCTGTTAACCAATGTTCTCCATAAAATTCATTCACGACCACCTTATAAATATTCCCACTATACCATCTTTTATGTATAGTTTTAATTTCTTCCGGTACTCCATTCAAAACCAAAAAATCATTAACTCCTATATCTTCCACTTTCTTTAATCCGGAAAAAGTCCACAACTCCGAACCTTCCGGTTCACAATTATGAACATACATATCACCTATTCTTACAGACGCTTTATCGTTGTCATCAACATTAGGGCTACCTTGAATAAAAACACCAACTAACTGGTGCGGGCAGTCCTGAAATCCGTGTGAGCCAGTTCCAACATTAATATCACCAATTCTTACTGATTGTGGCATGATTTCAATCCTCCATACCTTAATATAAAACCAAGAACGGAGATTCCACAATCACTATAAGCGGTCAGGAAGCCCATGACTCCCCGTACCCACATTTATATCTCCTACTCGTACTGATTGTGGCATTCTACCCCCTTAGTCGAGTCATTCTTTCATTCATACTGTCTTGTAAAGAAGACGCGCTATCCGCCAGACCCGTTTTACCCAACAAATCACAAGTGGCTGCGCTCATATTCGTATTGCTCAAACCTAAATCCAACGCAATACCCATGTTGGTGTTGATATCACCAATCATATCTTTGACCGATGGAATGCCAAACAAGTCCATTTTGGGAATACAAGACGACATAACAGTCCCCATGAAGCCCATGTAAGACACAGCTTCCCGTGCTACGTCAGTAATTCCCGTAGCATCAGCAACAGCGCCCGCTACATCTTTCAACGTGTCTACACCCTCTTGAATCATCGAATCAGCGGCGGACTCAAGTTCACTCACCGTCTGAGCTGTAATGCTGCTAATGGAGTTAACAAAGTCCAAGGTTTCTTGAGCTTTGTTAACCACCTTTTCAACACCAGAGCCCGAATAAACTTCTCCCAGGTTGTGCATAAAGTCTGTAGTAATCCCATCCAAGGCGCCCGTACAAACACACTGTAAAACCATATTCATACCGTTGGTCGTAGCACCATGGGCAGGAGAAAACATATCAGAAATAGATTCCACCGCTGTGGCCCCTAAAGTACTCACAGTAGTAGAACCCGTTCCTACATTTGTAGCCAAAGAAGTCAACCTCTGGACCAAAGCAGGGTCCACAGTAGTCGACGCCAACTGCGTGATTTTTGACTGAACCTGAGTCATCAAAGAAGCAGCCTGAGTTGTATTATCACCTAACCCGGACACTGTCTACCTCCAAGATAAAATCGGCAGCCTGTTCTGCCAGTTTTCGTGACGGCAGTTTTCCGTCCAAGACAATCTTTTTCGCTCCTTTCTCTCCTGTATTCGCCATTCTCTCACGATAAAGCTGATGAATTTTCATATGATAATCCGCGGGCAAATCGTCGAACCGAGATTCTTTATCTCCTTGGACCTTCTTTCTCTTCATTTCCATACGCTTTATCGCCAATTCCAAAGGAACATCAATAAAAACATAAGCATCAGGAACCTCTGCTATTGCCTGATGCAATTTAATCAGTTCATCCGGTACCCGATACTCCATACCCACAGCAATCTGATAGATTTCAGTAGAAATATGATTCCGGTCACACAAGATGATTTTGGACTGATTCGGCTGAATAAACTGACGAAAGTGTTCAGCCCTGTCAACCATGTAAAGCATCAATTCAGAGAACTGCCCCCGGTCTACATCCTTGTTCAAAAGAATTTTTCTCAATTCCACACAAACGGGAACATGAGGAGACCCCGGTTCTTTAGTCCCCACAGCATCATAATTCCGGGACAACAGTATCTCTACTGTTTCTCCCAGAACCGTGGATTTGCCTGAACCGTCCATACCTTCAAAAACAACAAGCATATTACTTCTCCATTCTATATGTTTCAACGTAATTAAACCACAAAACACCTTCCTTAAACTTCTCTTTCAAGTAAGACTCTACACAATCCTCCCAAGAACGGTGAAACGTTCCCAAAGGAGAGAAATAAGAATCCATATTCATAACCTTTCTCATTCCAAATCCCAAGCGAACCAAGTCCACAATTGGACAACCCCAAGAAAGCCAATCGGACCTAATTCTATAAACTGCTGTAATACAATATTTCAACCTACTATTCCTAATAGGCATTAATTCAGCGGAACTGAACTTCAAATCCATCTTTTCCTTGGAAGACAAACTGTACTCAAAAAGACGCTTTCCTCCTTGAGAAATAGACGGCTCTTTTACCCAGACAATATCTCCCGTTCTATAACGGTCGTTGACAGACAAAGTAGGAGCTTCCAACATTTCCTCAACACCATGTTTCGTAGTCAAAATCCAACGTTCATCAAACACAGGTTGAGGATTCATCAAAAACAGAAATGCAGGCTTATGTCTGTCAACTAAGCCTCTCACTTCCATCTTTGTAGGAATTATCGGATACTTCTTCATGGTAAATCCTGGTCTTGTTCCATTCTGGAACCCACCGGACCATTAGCACCATTATATTTTGACGTCTCTCTTTTATCATAAGTAATTTCAGACCTTACGGCATGTTCAATAACCAACTGGCAAACACGAATACCAGGAACGAGCTTATAATGGAATCCAGAAGCATTAAACAACTGCAGCGTAACTCTGCCTGAAAACCCAGAATCAATAAATCGTGCATTAGGCACAAAAAGACCTTTTCTTCCAATCGAAGTTCGTGCTTCCAAAAAGCCTACAAGCCCATTCGGCATATGAACCTTTTCCACAGACCCCGCTAAAACAAACCCAAAAGGAGGAAAATCAAAAGATTCTCCCTCCTTCAACTGAATTCTTTTGTATTTAACCGGGGTCCGTATGTCCAAAACAGCTTCATTGGCGTCTTTATCAAGCACAAGAAAATCCGAACTCAAAGTCAAATCATAAGAGTTCGGACCCAAATTGCCCTCATTCCAAGGTGAGATTATTTCTTTTTCCTTCTGCAACTCACGTATCTTCGCATCAGACAACACCATTTCCCGACCCCAATTTCAGCAACGCATACTGCAATTGCTGTTTAAAGTGCCTTTCATAAAACCCCAGATTATTGAAATACTTTCCGAAATCTTTCTCTTTTGGAACCATAGAAGCCACACGACACTTTCTATTTGAAAGCTCGGTTGTCAAAGTCTGTCGATGCTTATCTCCAGACTTGTCATTATCCAATGCTAATATAAATCGGTTTGTAATCTTACACAAATAATTGAGAGTGTCTAGGGAAACGTCAGACGACAAAAAGCTCAAACAATAAGGATAAATTGTCTGAATGAACAACCCGTCTTTCACTCCTTCCGTTAGAACAAGAGGAACTCCATAACGAAACCTACTATCAAACTTCTCCCATCCAAACATCAATTGAGCTGATTGAGGGTTCACACAGGAACGGTAATCTTTTTCAGAAAACCCGCGTAGCACATACCCGTAAGGAACACCCTTTGGAGTACAACAAGGAATCAACCAGAATATTCCATTTTTCTGAAAAAAGGGATACAAATATTCAACTCTTGGAAGAAACTCCAAATGCTTTTCTGAGGAAACCAAATGAACAGGCGTTCCAGCCTTCGTGAGAAAAGAAACATATTCTTCATTGTTCAACTTTTTTAAGTCAAACACCGAAGGTGTATTGGCCATTGTTATATCAAACTCTTCTATCATTTCAAATCTCCCACTAAAATATACGCATAAAAAGGGCTCCCTCGGTATTCGGGGGAGCCCAAGGCGGCTAATGGTTGGACCGCCCGCGCCGGTTTAGGCGAGATTATAACTTTCTGCGGGCGCTACCCGCTCGCGTTGACACAGTTTCATGATGTTCTCGCTTTTTGGTTGCGGTTGTTCATCAATTCTCCGTACCACGAAGGATGGAATTTATACCGCGAGCCACCTCCCGCTAAATCGACAGCTTCTTCATAAGGCCGGTGTCTCCTTCGAGGAGTGGTAGTTGAACTTGACTTTCCTGTATCTCTTAAGAATGTATACGTAAATTGTACGGGTTCCGGGACAGGTTAGAAATTTACTTCAACTTTCCATTTATCTCCATCCCTTTCAAAGAACAGTTCTTCTCCACAATCCGGGCATTCCTGCGAAAAAGAATTGGTATCCGGGGTATCGGAGAGTTCTTCATCCACTAGCACAGTAACGTCCCCTTCACAAGAGGGGCACAACAACAGAGAATCCATAACTTCCTACCTTTCCAAAAGTTTATAAAACACCTGACGAGTCAAGTCCGCATCGACCGAAGCCCCATGCAAAGTAAACTCGTCAAATTCAATCCCCAAATAACGCGCCACAGTCCCCAATTTGAAATCGGGGAGTGTGTCCCTTACAAACATCAACTTCTGTATCGCCATTTGCATTACGCACACAGGCGGATTAAAAAACAGAGAACCGTAGAAATCATCCCCATTCCGTACAAAAAGCTGACGAACGAAATCACTATCAAACGGTGCGTTATAGCCCACAAAAAAGAACTTATCTCTAAGCTCCTTTCTCTTCTTGAATGGGTTCACTCGTTTTGTCAACAAACCTTTAAATCCTTTATACATTTCGGCCGGGTCTGGCAGTGTTTGAATCTCTTCAAACCCCATTTTGTTGACGTCCAAAGCTTCCGCACAAACTTCAGCATGCTCATGCGGACGAGCAAAGAATGAAAACCTTTCCAAAGTACCGGAGAAGTCTTCAATTGCCCCTCCCAACTCCAGGATAGCCCCATTCAATCTATTCGTCGATGTGGTTTCCGTATCCGTAAAACACAGTAACGGTTTAAACTCAAACAATTGGTTTTTGTTCATCACGACTCCAGCGCCTGGTAATGTTTCAGTGGAATTATAAAACTATCCTCAAAAATACGTTCGTCTAACCCTCCACGGAGGATATATTTTTTACACTTCTCTACTTGAACCTCTGTCATTCCAGTGAAAGTCATATAAAATGGAATGTTAAATTCAACTAACCGTCTCAAGTTTTCCAACATTATCTCGCTTAAATCCCAAGCAAAAGGCTTTATTGAAACGGCACACAGAAACTTCTGGTACCGATTTATTTTTTCACTCAACCTACGTAAATCAATTTTATCATAAAGTCCTTCATTCAACACAAAATCAGAATGAAACACTCCCCAAGAAGAGACAACTGCGTACAACTCATGCCAATATCTCAAATACAGCGCAGGTGCTCCACCCATCAGATGAAACACTTTAGAACCCACAACTTCAAAT
>LSQA01000141.1_pt1 | contig 10433 bp, 10 predicted proteins | sample 651271 | NCBI WGS metagenome assembly LSQA01 (sample SAMN04438314, study PRJNA306036) | termite gut metagenome | isolation source: viral DNA filtered from gut of termites from termite colony 3 | host: Coptotermes formosanus | place: USA: New Orleans, Cypress St. | collected 2013-06-21 | reverse complement strand
GCCTTATTGGGTTTGATGTGGGATAAATTTTTACCACTAACGACAATGTGGCCACGGCTAGGTTCATCAATTAATGCAATCAGCTTTAGCAAAGTGGATTTGCCTGCTCCGGAATGTCCTTGTAAGAAGACCATCTCACCGCTATTGATTTCCAGTGAAACATTACTGAGTGCAATATGACCATTGGGATACTTTTTCGTAACGTTGAAAAATGTGATCACGAGTGCCTTCCTTGGGGTTTTGTCGATATTTTAATCATACCTATAGTTACGCATAAATACCAAGGCGCAGCTGAATGTTAGAAGCAAAACTCACATTTAACTGCTACTAGGATCAAATAATGCGCTTACAAAGGCTTTGGCTTCGAAAGGGCGTAAATCATCGACTTTTTCACCCACTCCAATAAAGCGGATCGGAAGTTTAAGTTTATTGGCAATGGCAAAAATAATCCCGCCTTTAGCAGTGCCATCAAGCTTGGTTAACACAAGTCCGGTCACACCCATGGTTTCATGGAATTTTAGTGCTTGGTTGAGTGCGTTTTGTCCGGTGTTGGCATCCAGTACGGGCAGAATTTCATGAGGTGCGTTGGCATCTTGTTTTTGTAAGACACGTTTTACCTTTTTAAGTTCATCCATGAGGTTATCGCGGGTGTGTAACCGCCCCGCTGTATCTGCGATCAAGACATCGATTTTTTTTGCTTTTGCAGATTGTAGCGCGTCAAAAATCACCGAAGCGCTGTCGGCACCGGTGTGTTGCGCCGTTACGCTGACTTGATTGCGTTCACCCCACACTGCTAATTGCTCAATGGCCGCTGCACGGAAAGTATCGCCTGCAGCCAGCATCACGCTGTGGCCATCTAGTTGGAATTTTTTGGCGAGTTTGCCAATGGTGGTGGTTTTACCTGCGCCATTAACGCCGATCATTAAGATCACAAAAGGTTTATCACTGCTTAAGTTTAATGGTTTCTCGCAAGGTAACAGCATATCGGTCAACGCTTTTTGCAAGGCTAGATAGACCGCATTGGGGTCTTTCAATTCTTTGCGTGAGATCCCTTTTGTTAATGTTTCAATAATTAATTTTGTGGCATCCACGCCAACATCAGCCATCAAGAGTTGTGATTCAATTTGTTCAAGCAGCGCATCGTCAATTTCTTTCTTGCCCAAAAATAAGGTTGCTAACCCTTCGCCAAGTGCAGAGCGTGTGCGTGACAGAGAACTTTTGAGGCGTGAAAACCAAGATGTAGTTTGCGTTGTGACTTCTGGTGCCGCTTGGACAGCGATATGGGTGTCTTCTTCTGCAACAGGGGTTTCTAAAGCAGGTGTTGCTGCTACGTCGCTGGTATCCGTTGTTTCATTATCCCCAGGATTTTTAGGGGAAGAACCCTCGTTTTTGTTACGCCTAAAAAATTTGAACATACTTGCCTTCAAGGTGATGGTGCTGGCTAAACCAAGAAAATAGGGTATCCTACCATTAGTGAATGATAGGTAAAGAGCCAAAGGTGGTTTAATCGCATGAAAGCAAGGATGATGAAAGCAACTAGCTTATTTTTAGGGGCCTTATTAGCGTGGAGTTTACAAAGCGTGGCAACGGAAAAACCCGTAACAAAAGAACATGTGTTATCTAATGGACTAAAAGTTTTAGTTCGAGAAGATCACAGAGCACCCGTAGTGGTCTCGCAGATCTGGTACAAAGTAGGCTCTTCAGATGAGCATCGCGGTATTACAGGCATTTCCCATGCACTAGAGCATATGATGTTTCAGGGCACCCCAAGCTTACCGGGTGATGGTTTTGCGCAGCTGATTTCAGAATATGGTGGACAAAATAACGCTTTCACCGGCGACGATTATACCGCGTATTATGAAGAGCTTGATGCTTCTCATCTTGATGTGAGCTTCAAATCTGAAGCAGACAGAATGACCAACCTCATTATTTCACCTGAGGCTTTTGCCAAAGAAATTAAAGTGGTGATGGAAGAAAGACGGATGCGCACAGACGATAATCCGCAAAATGTCACTTTTGAACGTTTTATGGCAGTAGCGAATGTCATGGGACCTTACCATCATCCCGTGATTGGTTGGCAAGACGATTTGGATCACATGACAGCAGAGCATTTAAAAAGCTGGTATCAAAAGTGGTACACCCCAAGCAATGCAACGATTGTGGTTGTAGGAGATGTGGATGCTGAAAAAGTGTTTGCACTGGCTGAAGAGCATTTTGGGAAAATTCCATCGAAACCTGCGCCCAAAATGAAAACAGTTAACGAAATACCTGCATTAGGTGAAAAGCGCATCAAAGTACATTTGCCTGCGAAATTGCCCTATGCTATTTGGGGCTTTGATGTACCCAGCGTTAAAACCGCCAAAGATGAAAAAGAAGCCTATGCATTGCTAGTGGCAAGCGCCATCTTAGATGGGGGTGAAAGTTCACGCTTCTCAAGAGAGCTGGTGCGAGGTGAGCAAATCGCTGCTGCCTTAAGTGCACACTACGATATTTTTAAACAATATAGTTCGCAATTTATTATTACTGGCATACCAACGCAAAATCACACCATCGCAGAGCTGGAAAAGAAAATACTGAGCCAGCTTGAAAAATTGAAGAACGAACCCGTAACGCAAGCTGAATTACAAAAGGTTAAAACACAATTGCTGGCCCAAGAAATCTTTGAGAAAGATTCCATGGCACAGCAAGCAACCTTTTTAGGCATGCTAGAAACGGTTGGATTGCCTTGGCAACTAGCGGATGAATTTACCACAAAAATACAAGCAGTCACCGCGGAACAAATCCAAGCTGCCGCTAAAAAGTATTTTGACGTGCAGCGTATTTCGGTCGCTGAACTCATTCCTGAAAAAGAAATGGTTAACTAAGGAACGGTACCATGACAAGTGAAACACCTGTAAAAAGTCACTGTATGCGTTGGATCCAAATTGCGGTTATTGCGGTAGTCATTGTTGGCGCGTTGATATTCGCCAAATATAAATTTTATCCATCGCAAGAATCACTGCCGGCACAAGGGGGAGAATTAGCAAAAATGATGGGTATACAAAATAAGGCGCCTCAAAAATTGGAGTCGTTTAAAGAAGTAAAAGGCGTGCTCGATATCCAACATTGGATTACCCCGCAAGGCGTGCCGGTTTACTTTGTTCCCGTGCGCACTTTGCCGATGGTCGATATTCAAGTGGTATTTGACGCAGGTGCTGCGCGTAATGGTAAAAAAGGTGGCTTGGCATACCTGACCAACACGATGTTAGCAGAAGGCACAGCTAAACTGAGCGCCGATCAAGTTGCTGAGAATTTTGAAAAATTGGGTGCACAATTTAGCGCTGAATCACAGCGCGATATGGCATCTTTGCATTTGCGCAGTTTATCGGAGCCAACCCAGTTAATCCCTGCTGTGCAAACCATGGCAGAACTCCTTAGCCAACCGTCATTCCCTGAACAAGGATTCAAACGCGAGCAACAAAATGCGTTGAGTGCATTAAAGCAGCAATCCCAAAGTCCAAATCAAGTTGCTAGCAAAGCATTCTACACCGCACTTTATCCTAATCAGCCTTACGCGAATTGGGTATTGGGTGATGAAGCCTCTATGAGTGCGCTAACCGTTGAAGATGTCAAAGCGTTCTTTAAGCAATACTATGTTGCCAAAAATATGGCAGTAACAATTGTGGGTGATTTGAGCGCAACTGAAGCTGATGCCATTGCGCAATCCTTGGCTAAGGATATGGCTGAGGGTGAAAAGCCAGCGTCATTACAAGAGGTTAGCAATTTAAGTGAAAATGTCGTTAAGAAGGTGAATTTCCCTTCCGCACAAACGCATATTTTAGTTGGCGAGCCTGGCGTGAAACACGGCGATCCGGATTACTATGCCTTATATTTAGGTAATCACATTCTAGGTGGTAATGGTTCGGTAACGCGGATTTTTGACATCATTCGTAATAAAAATGGCTTAGCATACTCAGCGTATAGCTACTTTGTACCGATGCGTGAACGCGGTCCTTTTGTATTAGGTTGCCAAACAAGAAATGATCAGGCTGAAAAAGCATTGAGCATGATGCAAGAATTACTGCAAGAATTTGTTGAAAAAGGCCCAACTGAAGCAGAGCTCGCGCAAGCAAAGAAAAATCTGTTAGGCGGGTATGCTTTACGATTTGATAGCAATGCGTCAATTAGTCAACAGATCACAGCGTTAGCTTTCTATGGTTTACCACTGAACTATTTTGACTTGTTCAAGCCTGCTATTGAAAAGATAGATGCCGAAACGGTTAAACAAGCGTTCAATAAGCGTATTCTAACCAAGAATATGGTTATTGTGATGGTGGGCGGAGAAGCGCAAGCGGGTGGAGGCAAGATTGAGCCTGCTGTTGCCACCAGACCACACGCTTAATGCGCACGAAAGATCAAGGCACAATCCGCATTATTGCGGGAAAATGGCGCGGCCGGCAAATCAAAGTGTTGCCGCATATTGGTGTGAGGCCAACCCCTTCAAGAGTGCGTGAAACCGTTTTTAATTGGTTGATGGGCAGTCTTGTCGATGCCCAATGCCTTGATCTTTTCGCCGGCAGCGGTGCGTTAGGCTTTGAAGCCTTATCACGTGGCGCTAAACATGTGATCTTTGTTGATGCGCAAATTCCAATTATCAAAGCGATCAAACAGACCGCTACGCTTTTTAATGCTCTTGGCGAATGCGAGACGATTCTCTGTGATGGCTTAAGTTTTTTGCGACATATCAAACCGACTCAAAAACCTTTTGATGTTATTTTTCTCGATCCCCCTTTTGCAACCGACCTGCTCAGTAAAAGCTTGGCGCTTCTTGCTGCTAGTTCGGTCGTCACTGACAAGACATTAATTTATATTGAGTCGAGCCAAGTACTCACGCAAGCTGAATTACCTGCAGGCTGGCAACTTTTAAAACAAAAAGTAGCAGGCGAAGTGGCTTATCATTTAGTGCAAGGTGCTGCATGAAAACCTATCTGGTTGGCGGCGCAGTGCGTGATGAATTACTGGGTTTGCCGATTGTCGAGCGTGATTGGGTAGTCGTTGGAGCCACACCCGAAGCATTACTTGCTAAGGGTTTTGTGGGTGTGGGTAAATCATTTCCGGTATTTTTGCATCCAGAAACCAAAGAGGAATATGCGTTGGCGCGCACGGAGCGCAAAACGGCCGGCGGGTATCATGGGTTTGATTTTAATACTGGCGAGCATGTCACATTAGAAGAAGATCTACAACGACGCGATCTGACAATCAATGCCATTGCAAAGTCAGAAAGTGGTGAATTAATTGACCCATATGGTGGACAAGACGATCTACGTTTAAAAAAACTGCGTCATGTTTCATCGGCGTTTATAGAAGATCCGGTGCGGATCTTGCGGATTGCACGGTTCGCCGCGCGGTTTGCGCCATATGGGTTTAGTGTTGCGGATGAAACTATGGAACTCATGCGCACCATGGTTAAAGATGGCGAAATTGACTTCCTAGTCAAAGAGCGCGTCTGGAAAGAAATGCAACGTGCGCTTGCGGAGCCAAGCCCCGTTGAATTTATTCGTGTGCTGCGTCAAGTGGGCGCCTTAAAAGTAATTTTGCCAGAAATAGATGCACTCTATGGTGTGCCACAATCGCCTACATCACATCCTGAAATTGACACGGGTGTGCATATTGAGTTGGTGTTAACACAAGCTGCCAAATTAAGCTCTGACCCCGAAGTGCGTTTTGCTGCCGTTTTGCATGATTTGGGTAAAGCACTGACACCTAAAGAAATTTTGCCAAAGCATCCCGAGCACGAGCAAAAAGGCGCCAAACTTGTAAAACAATTATGTGAAAGATTAAATGTGCCCAACGAATTTCAAGCATTAGCTGAAATCGTGGCAAAATATCATGGCGATTGCCATGATGCGCATAAAAAGTCAGCAACAGCGTTGCTGGAATTACTTAATCACTGCGATGCATTTCGAAGACCTGCAAGATGGCAGGCCATCATTTTGGCTTGTAAAGCAGATTTCTTGGGCCGTCCGGGTTTTGAAAATCTACCTTATCCAGCAGAAGAGTCGTTGCAAACAGCCTTTAATGTTGCAAAAGCTCTTGATATTACGCAATCGATAGCGACGTTAACGGATAAATCAGGTCCTGCCATTCAAAAAGCCATTGCGCAAAGTCGGATCCAAGCGATTGCTAGTGCTTTAAACCGAGCGATTGTTTAGTAACGGTTGGCGCATTCGCTTTGGCTGTTGTTTGGCATTTTCTAAAGCAATAAAAAATTCCGCCACCGACTAGCGCGGTGCCTGCGATGCTAGCCACGAGGTATGGGTTTTCACTACACCAATCTAGCCCCTCAATGATTTTCTTAGGCAACATATCGTCAAGTTTAAAGAGTCCATTGGTTTCACGGCATAAAAAATCACCCCTATGGCAAACGGGCGGTATGAGATCGGGGAACCAAGCAAGTAACTGTGAGTGGGCTTTATTCTTTAGCACACTTGGAACATGTGAGAGTGTATTAAAACAGCGATCGAGGAATGCAAACATAGCGACCTCTGAAAGTGCAGGAGTAGGAATAATTAGTATAAAAAGGGATCTGCAAACCGCAAAGATGAGAGAATATGCAGTACTCCTATTAGTTAGGATGCATACAAGGCTTTGTATAATTGGGCAAATTCGGGCAAATCAGTTTATAATTCAGATGCTTATCTCTCTTTAAGCGCCTATAAACGCACGGATACATTAACAATGTCAGCAGAACTGCCTAAAACACCTTTTCGATTTGTTGCGCATTTTATTAAACCTTATCCAGGATATATATTCCTTTTCTTGTGCTGTGCGCTGGTTTCTGGGTTGCATGGGGTTGTTCACTCCTATTTAACAAAAGTGATTATCGACGCCTTAAACACCGTGCAAGATGAAAATGTGCTTCAGGCCGTATTATGGCCAGCTATCTTTTTTATTGTGGCTTATGAGCTTCACAATCTTTCATGGCGTGGTATGAACTATATCAATTTAAAAACACAAGCCCCTATTAAAGAAAGCATCATCAAAAAAACCTTCTCTTATGTGCACCAACAAGCTTACCAATACTTTCATGACACGTTTGCAGGAACTATTTCAAGCAATATTACAATTTTGGTAGAAAGTATTGAATCCGCATTGCATCAAAATATCATCCATGTCCTACGAGGTTTAATTTTAGTCACCGCATCATTAGTGAGCATGTATTTTGTTAACCTGTGGTTTTTTATTGCGCTAGCAGCCTGGATGATCTTCTTTATGCTTTTCAGTTTGCTATTTTCTCGAAAAGTAAGAATCAATGCGGATGCATATGCCAGCAGTCAATCCGCAGTTACAGGACAAATTGTTGATAGCGTTAGCAATGCACAGAATGTCAGAATTTTTTCTGCTAATAATTACGAAGGCCAGTATTTGCAGACCTTCCTCACCAAAATGAAAAACTGTTTTCAGAAAAAAGAAGGCTATTTATTAAAGTTTTATCTCGTACAAGGATGCTCTATTACACTATTAATTGCTGTGATGTTGCTGCTGTTAATTCATTTAAAGACGAAAGGTTTAGTGACGATAGGTGATTTCGCATTGATTCTGACGCTCTCGATTTATGTCACCGATCATTCGTGGTGGCTTACTGAGCAAGTGAATCATTTACTTGAATATTATGGTAAATGCCAACAGTCGCTACAAGCGCTTTATAAACCATTAGACATCACCGACAGTATCGATGCAAAGGCCTTGCATGTCGATCGGGGTCAAATCACTTTTGATAAAGTTAAATTTCATTATAAAGGCAACGATGAACTATTTTCTGATAAATCCGTAACAATTTTTCCTGGCCAAAAAGTAGGATTGGTCGGATACTCAGGTGGTGGTAAATCAACCTTTGTAAACCTGATTATGCGACTTTACGATGTTCATGAAGGTCACATTTGCATTGATGGTCAAAATATCAAAGAAGTAACACAAGATTCTTTGCATCAATCCATCGCTTTAATTCCACAAGATCCTTCTCTTTTTCATCGCTCTTTATTAGAGAACATACGTTATGGAAATCTAAGTGCAACCGATGAAGAAGTGAAGAATGCAGCTCAAAAGTCTCATGCTGATAGTTTTATTCAATTACTTCCTCAAGGATATGAATCACAGGTAGGCGATCGTGGCGTTAAGCTTTCAGGCGGACAGCGGCAAAGAATTGCTATCGCGAGGGCGTTTTTAAAGAATGCACCGATTCTTATTTTAGATGAAGCAACCAGCCAATTAGATTCTGTCACAGAACAGTATATTCAAGAGAGTTTATGGTCATTAATGCAGGGCAAGACGACCATTGTGATAGCGCACCGTTTATCCACCTTGCTTCATATGGATAGAATTTTGGTGTTTGACAAAGGCAAGATTGTTGAAGATGGCACGCATGCTGAATTAGTAGCCTCGCATGGGTTATATAAAACCCTATGGGATGCTCAAGTAGGTGGCTTCATACAAGATGTAAAGGAGGCAATCCCGGAATGAATGATCTCCATATTCAAGCCCTGACAATAGAAGATGAGCAGGCATTTTTGGCTATGACACAAAGCAGTTGTGAATTTCATCATCCTTGGGTAAAAGCACCTTTAACACAAGAAGAGTTTCAACTATTTTACCAGCGCTATCAAGCTGAGAATCAAAGAAGTTATCTACTATTTCAAGGCCAGCAGTTGGTTGGCGTTTTTAATATTAGTGAAATTGTGCGAGGCGCATTTCAAAGTGCCTATTTGGGATTTTATGCATCTAGCATGTTTAGTGGTAAAGGGTTAATGAAGCAAGGATTGCAGCTACTATTAAACGAGGCTTTTACAACATTAAAGTTACATCGACTTGAGGCAAATATTCAACCGGGGAATAGTGCTTCATCAGCGTTAGTAAAGAAGAATGGATTTCGCAAAGAAGGGTTTTCTTTGCGATATTTACAAATCAATGGTCTATGGTGTGATCATGAGCGATTTGCTATCACCATTGAAGACTGGCAACAAGGAAGCTAAATATGAGAGCCTTAACCCTTACAGAAATCCAAATAGTCAGTGGCGCCAAAACAGCTGTATTGAAGTTGACGGCGGTAGAAATGGACATTCTTGTTACGCATTCTACCCTATTTTCGGGCACAGGTACTTATGGAGGCCATCGTCTAAATATGATTATTTATCCTAATGAAATTCATGATTTATCTGATAAATTACTACCTTATGATCTCTCTAGTACTATTTATCATAACGGTCACAAAATTGTGCCAGTTGCCGTTGAGGGTGGTCACATTTACAAAATATATTTCGATGAAGGTTAATCTCGCGTGGATCAAATTAAAGCGTTTAAGCAAAAAATCAGGAACACATTTGGCGAGCTGGGTCAACGCTGGTTAGATTCTTTGGATGAAAACATTGAATTATATTCAAAACAATGGGATCTAACCGATCTGAGGCCGGTTACCAATTTGACTTACAATTATGTCATGATGGGTAAAAAGCGTGGACATCTGCAACCTGTCGTTTTAAAGCTAGGTGTGCCAAGTAACGAATTTATGCGTGAAATGGCGTACCTTGCGCACTATGATAGTGTTTCAGTGCCTAGGCTATTAGCAAGTGAAGCTGATAAGGGCGCCATGTTAATGACTCGCATCATGCCGGGCACCTCTATGATGAGCTATTTCCCACAAGATGAAGAAGCAGCATTAGCTATCACCGCGAAGGTTATCCAACAGTTACAAATGAAAGATGCGCCCATTAATCATGACATGTTTCCTAGTATTGAAACCTGGCATGCTTCATTGATGCAGGCAACGGCATCAAATACCATACCTGACAGTCTTTTAGCGAGCGCCAAACAGTTTTCAGTGGATTTGATTGCTACGTCAAACAAGCAGGTGTTGTTGCATGGAGATTTACATCATGACAACCTGCTATTAGGCCCAAATGAACAATGGGTCGCAATCGATCCCAAGGGCATCATAGGTGATCCAGTTTATGAAGTAGGCGCTTTTATCCGTAACCCCGTTATGGATTTGCGTAAGCAAACAAATATGCAGGCTATTTTGCGACGTCGTATTGCGGCTTTCGCTGAGTATCTTGATTTTGAGCCACAGCGAATGATTCAGTGGAGTTTTGTGCAAGCCGTATTAGCGGCGTGCTGGTCGATGGAAGAAAATAGCAAATCACAGGCAGAGCATTTTATGGGTTTTGCAAAGCTGTTAGAAGAGTTATCAATCTCATAATTTATACCATTATCAACTGATGGGTTTAATTTCATTTATACTTAGTTGATTAGCGCTTTAAAATTTATGCCAAAAGAGGTGGTTATGCACTATTTTAAACACATTCTGTTCGTTACGCATGGAATAGAGCATGACCTTAGTGCCGCCAAACAAGCGCTGCATGCAGCCAAAGAACAACCAACGAAAACCCTGTCACTTAAAA
>LSQA01000140.1_pt1 | contig 10607 bp, 13 predicted proteins | sample 651271 | NCBI WGS metagenome assembly LSQA01 (sample SAMN04438314, study PRJNA306036) | termite gut metagenome | isolation source: viral DNA filtered from gut of termites from termite colony 3 | host: Coptotermes formosanus | place: USA: New Orleans, Cypress St. | collected 2013-06-21 | reverse complement strand
CAGTTACGCCGATCAATCAACTTTATCATCACGGCGTACTCGGGATGAAGTGGGGTGTTCGTAAGAAAGGCCCGTCAGGAGTTACAAAAGCTGCACAAGCAAAAAACCCTCCTTCTGATGATTATGAAACATCTCTCAAACTTAAAGCACGTGGAACAAAATCGCTTTCAACAAAAGAATTGAAAGAACTTACCACACGTATGCAGCTTGAGCAGCAGTACAAACAATTAAACCATTCTTCATATCAGAAAGGTATGAAGTTCGTAAAGGGATTGACTAGTGCTGGTACGACTTTTGCATCTCTTTATGCTTTGAGTAAAACACCACTTGCACAAGACATTATGAAAGCGATGAAGAAAACTGCAACGGCCGCAACTTAAGGAGGTATTAAATGGCTCTTTCTAATACGGCGGTTCCATACTACTATGGAAAATTCAGAGAGGCCGTATTAAAGGGCCAGATACCAGTTTGTCGAGAGATTGCTCTAGAGATGAATCGTATTGATGATCTCATAGCAAATCCTGGTATCTATTACGATGAAGATGCAGTTGAGGGTTTTGTTCTTTATTGTGAAATTGAATTGACCAAAACAGATGGAACTGATCTTAATCTTTTAGATACTTTTAAGTTATGGGCTGAGCAAATCTTCGGATGGTATTATTATATAGAAAGATCTGTATATGTTCCAACTGAAGATAATCGTGGCGGTCACTATGAGACTAAAATGATAAAAAAACGGCTTATCAATAAACAGTATCTAATCGTCGCTCGTGGTGCAGAAAAATCTATGTATGCTTCTTGTATACAAAATTACTTTCTGAATGTAGATACGAGTACAACGCATCAAATTGCAACTGCGCCAACTATGAAACAAGCAGATGAAGTCATGAGCCCAATTCGTACAGCTATAACTCGAGCTCGCGGTCCGTTGTTTAAGTTTCTCACAGAGGGTTCTTTACAAAATACAACGGGAAGTCGAGCAAATCGAGTTAAACTTGCATCTACAAAGAAAGGCGTTGAAAACTTCTTAACAGGTTCTTTACTAGAAGTTCGTCCGATGTCTGTTGATAAGCTGCAAGGGCTTAGACCCAAGATATCAACAGTCGATGAATGGCGTTCTGGTGACATCCGTGAAGATGTTGTCGGTGCTATTGAGCAAGGTGCTTCTAAACTTGATGACTATTTAATCGTAGCCGTTAGTTCGGACGGCACTGTTCGTAACAGCAGTGGCGATACTATCAAAATGGAACTTATGGACATTCTCAAAGGAGATTACATCAATCCGCACGTGTCTATTTGGTATTATCGCTTGGACGATATTACAGAAGTTAATCAACCTGATATGTGGCTGAAAGCAAATCCAAATCTTGGTAAGACAGTTACTTATGAAACTTATCAGTTAGATGTTGAAAGAGCCGAAAAAGCGCCGTCAACACGTAACGATATTCTTGCTAAACGGTTTGGAATTCCTATGGAAGGATATACTTACTTCTTTACATACGAAGAAACGCTTCCACATCGTCGACGAGATTTTTGGTCAATGCCGTGTGCACTTGGCGCCGATTTATCTCAAGGAGATGACTTCTGTGCTTTTACTTTTCTATTTCCGCTTCCTAATGGTGCGTATGGAATAAAGACTCGATGTTACATTTCAAGTTTAACGCTTATGAAACTTCCCGGGGCTATGCGAATGAAATACGATCAGTTCATTAACGAAGGATCTTTAATGGTTCTTGAATGTACTGTTCTTGATATGATGGATGTTTATGACGATTTGGATAAGTTTATTCAAGATTGTCAATATGACGTTCGTTGTTTCGGATTTGACCCTTATAATGCACGAGAATTTGTTGAGAGATGGACGAAAGAAAATTCCAATTACGGAGTTGAGAAAGTTATTCAGGGTGCTAAAACAGAATCCGTTCCCCTTGGTGAAATGAAACTCTTATCGGAAGAGCGTATGCTTGTGTTTGATCAAGAACTTTTCTCTTTCACAATGGGTAACTGTATTACTATGGAGGATACCAATGGAAACCGAAAACTCTTAAAGAAACGTGCTGATCAAAAGATTGACAGTGTCGCGGCTCTCCTAGATGCATACGTCGCTTATAAATTGAATAAGGAGGCTTTTGAATGATATGATTGTTAACGAATTAACACACCATGGCATCCTTGGTCAAAAGTGGGGTGTGCGTCGGTTTAAAAACAAAGACGGCTCATTAACGCCTCGTGGTGAAGCCCGTAGAGATAAGAAAGACAATAAATGGGCAGAAACTAAAGGCGAAAAGATCAAGGCAAAAATCCAACAAGCAGTAAAGAAAGATATGAATCAATTCGTTAAGAATGAGCTTAATGCCACATTTAAAACAAATGGTAAATTGACTTCTGAATCTATTCTACGTTACAATAATAAACTTGCAGAATTGATGAACACTAAGGTTGGTGATATCCATGCTCCGTCTGGTCGTGTTCTACGTTTTGTAGCTAAGCGCGGAGAACTTGGAGTTCATACCGCTCTGGCCGATTCTGGATATGATATGTCGCAATTGAATCGAGGCGTATTCGGATCTGGTAAAGTAGCATATAAGAAAGAAAACCTTATGAGAGGAGGATGAGTATGGCAGATTCCGTAAGCTCACGTCTTAAACATGCTTGGAATGTATTCCGAGCGCGTGACGAGACGGAGTCATATAACTATCAAGACATGGGTATGTATTCCAGTTATAGTCCAACTCGTCCTCGAGTTTTAACAGGGAATGAACGTTCGATTATTACAGCAGTTTATAACCGAATTGCTATGGATGTAGCTGCATATGACATTCAACATGTCCGAGTTGACGACAATGGACGATATTTGGAGACTATTGATTCTGGTCTTCAGAATTGTCTGACAATAGAAGCAAATAAAGATCAAACAGGTCGTGCATTTTTACAAGATGTTGTAATGAGTTTGTTTGATGAAGGTTCTGTGGCCATTGTACCTGTTGATACTACCATATCTCCAAGGGTTACTGGTGCGTATGAGATAAATACCATGCGAACAGGAAAGATTGTGGAATGGTATCCCAATCAGGTACGAGTTGAATTATACAACGATTCGACAGGTAAAAAAGAACGAGTCCTTATTCCTAAATCTATTGTTGCCATTGTCGAAAATCCACTCTTCGCTGTCATGAATGAACCCAATAGCACTCTTAAACGACTTATTCGTAAGTTGAATCTTTTGGATGCTGTAGACGAGGCAAGCGGTAGTGGAAAACTTGACTTAATTATTCAATTGCCCTATGTAATTAAGTCAGAGGCTAAGCAAATGCAGGCTGAAGCACGGCGAAAAGCGATTGAAACACAGTTGACAGGCAGTAAGTATGGCATTGCATATACTGATGGAACCGAACATATTACTCAGTTAAATAGACCAGCTGAAAATAACTTGTTATCTCAGATTACATATTTGACTAACATGTTATATAGCCAATTGGGAATTACTGAAGATGTGTTTAATGGTAAAGCAGATGAGAAAGCAATGCTAAATTATTACAACCGAACAATTGAACCAATTGTCACTGCGATTATTGAGGAGATTCGTCGAAAATTCTTAACAAAGACGGCTCGTACTCAGGGGCAAACTATGATGGGCTTCCGTGATATCTTCAGACTTGTGCCCGCAAATGAAATGGCTGAAATGGCTGATAGTTTCACACGTAATGAAATCCTTACTTCAAATGAAGTTAGATCTATTCTTGGTATGAAACCATCCGATGCACCGCAAGCTGATGAATTGCGTAACAAGAATATGCCTTTACAGGAATCTGAAGAAGGGATCACAGCTCCGCAAACTGTTAATACATCCGAGTATGATCGACTCTTTGAGGAGACTCTGGCTGGAATTGAAAAAGATATTGATTCAATTTTGGGAGGAGTGAGTGAGTGAGTGAGTGACGAATAATTTCTTAGCGCACTATGCCTCAAAATATTATGATCCTGTAAAAGCGCATGAATATTACATGCGAAACCGTGAGTTATCTGGACGTTCAGCTAAAACACTTACTAAAGAAGGAAAAGAAGTTTGGCGTATGACTAAAGCCAACATTACTTCCGAAAAGAAACAAGTGTTAAAAACTGAACAAGAAGCACATAAGCAAAAAGTAGAAGTTCTTCGTAATGAAGCTAAAGAAACGCGTGAACGTATTAGCGATAAGTTAAAACAAGCGCTGTCTATTATCACAGATCGAACGAAGAATTCTATGGATGCTGAAACCGCACAAACAAAACGAGAACTTGAACAAGAAACTCAAGAAACTCAGGCTGAATTGGAAAGAGAGCGCGCACAGACACAAACTAAAATCGATCGACTTACAGCAGAAGATTATTCAAATCTTCCAAAAGAAGTAAAAGCAAGAAAAACTGCTGAGCGTCGTGAAGAATTAGCAAAATTGCGCGGTGATTTAAAAGTAGTTGTGTCTCGGATTCAAGCTGAAACAAAATCGGATAAAGAAAACATTCGTGAAGCTTCTAAATCTAATAAAGATCAAATTCGATCTTCCTCAAATTCTGAGAAAGAATCTGAAAGGTCCTCAGCTAAACAGGAACGAGAACAACTTGCTTCAGATCTTAAACAATCAGTCTCAACTGCTCGCGAAGCTTATGAAGCTGCCAAACAGGCAATTAAAGATGGTTATCAAACCACTTATGATGCCGAGTTTGATAAAATTGCAGCTGAATACACGGCCGAGAAGAAATCATCCAAATCATCCAAATCAACAAGTTCTGGTAAGTCTGCTGAAGAGAAGGCGAAAATCAGGGCCGATTTGTATAAATCTCATTCAAAGTAATGAATAGGAGGAAATAACGATAATGGCTAAAAAATCTAAGTATGATTTTAGTGGATATGCCACTAAGGTTGGGCTGAAATGCTCTGATGGTCGTACCATTCTTCAGAATGCTTTTCAGCACGACGACGGGCAGACGGTGCCTTTGGTATGGCAGCATCTGCATAATGAACCTGGTAATATTCTGGGTCATGCGGTTCTTGAAAATCGCAAAGATGGTGTTTATGCATATTGTAGTTTGAATAATTCTGCAAATGCACAGGATGCCAAAGAAGCAATTGCTCATGGCGATATTAAAGCGCTTTCGATTTATGCTAATTCGCTGATTGAGAAGGGCAAAGACGTCGTTCATGGCTCTATTCGCGAAGTTAGCTTGGTCATCGCCGGCGCAAATCCGGAAGCATATATTGATAATCTTGCTTTTCAGCATGCAGACGGTTCTGTTGTTGCCGATGAAGCTGAAGCAATCATTTGTGCTTATGACGACATTGAGCATAGTGCAGTAGAACCTGATGAAGATCCTAAGCAAGAGGACGATAAGTCTCTAGCTCATGCAGCTGCAAAGAAAAGCGAAGATGATAGAACGCTCGCCGAAGTCTTTGAGACTCTGAATGAGGAACAGAAGACGGTTGTTTATGCTATGCTTGCCCATGCTCTCGAGGATTCTGCCGAAGATGGCGGTGAAACCAAACATTCCAATATTAGAGGAGATAATGAAATGAAGAAAAATATTTTTGATCAGTTGGCGCCTGAAGAGAAGAAGAACGTTCTGTCTCACGACGCCTTGAAGACTATTCTGGCCGACGCTCAGCGTTGCGGTTCTCTGAAAGAAGCTTTTCTGCAGCATGCCGATTATGGTATTGAAAACATTGATTTTCTGTTCCCTGACGCAAATACTGTTACCCCCACTCCCGCGTTTATTAAGCGCGATACTGATTGGGTAAAAGATGTCTTTGGCGCTGCTCATCACACCCCGTTTGCCCGTATCAAGAGTCTTGCTGCTGACATTACAGCAGATGAAGCTCGTGCTAAGGGTTATGTTAAGGGTAACAAGAAGACCGATGAAGTTATCGCTTTGCTTAAGCGTGTGACGAATCCGACTACTGTGTACAAAAAGCAGAAGCTTGATCGCGATGACATCGTTGACATCACTGACATCGATGTTGTGGCTTGGCTGAAACTTGAAATGCGTATGATGCTTGAAGAGGAAATTGCTCGCGCTCAGCTCGTTGGCGACGGCCGTTCTGCAGCGTCCGATGACAAGATCAAGGAAGATTGCGTTCGTCCGATCTATTCCGATGATGATCTGTATTCTGTGAAAGTTCAGATTCCTGAGAATGCAACAACTTCTCAGATGATTGATGCCATCATTCTTTCTCGTAAGTACTATAAGGGTTCTGGTAATCCGACTTTCTTTAGCACCCCCGATGCGGTCGGCGACATGCTTCTTCTCAAAGACAGCACCGGCCGTCGTCTTTATAACACCATCAACGATCTGGCTGCGGCTCTTCGCGTCAATAAGATCGTTGAGGTTCCTGTGCTTGAGAACATCATGCGCGTAATTACGCCTGCCACTTCTACTGAAGATGGTGAAGGTGCTCTTCTGCAGGGTATTGTCGTTAATATGAAGGATTACTATGTTGGCGCTGATAAGGGTGGTTCTGTAAACATGTTCGATGACTTCGATATCGACTACAACCAGTACAAGTATCTGATCGAGACTCGTTGCTCGGGCGCTCTCGTACTGCCGAAGTCTGCGCTTGTTATCGAGAAGCTTCAGACTATTCCTGCCGAGTAAGAACTATCAAAATAGGAGGTAGTCTGTTATGGCAAAATTTTATGGCGTAATAGGCTACGCCATTCAAGCTGAGACTGCTCCTGGTGTTTGGACGGATCAGGTGGTTGAGAGATCATATCGTGGTGATGTACTTCAAAACATGAACAGGTGGCAATCATCTGAACAAGTTAATGATGACTTTACTATCGATAACAAACTCTCAATCATCTCCGATCCATTCGCTTATGAGAATTTTCAGCACATCAAGTATATCAGGTGGATGGGAGCCAATTGGAAAGTAACAAAAGTCGAGATTCTTCGACCTCGTTTGATTCTTACAACTGGAGGTGTATATAATGGACCGACGGCTTGAGTTGCACGAAATCCTTGCAACTTTGTTGGGGTCTAGAAATGTATACTTCCAACCCCCAGCATCTGTGCAGATGAAATACCCTTACATCGTGTATAGCCGCGATGAAAAGGATGAAAAATTTGCCAATGATAAACTCTATCTTGGCAAGATGCGCTATGCGATTACTGTAATAGATGTGAACCCTGATTCAGTTATTCCTAATAAAGTGGCCGAACTTCCATTGACGTCTTTCAATCGTCATTTTACAATGGACAATCTGAATCATGACATCTATTCAACCTACTTTTAATAAAAGGAGAGAACACTATGGCTAAAATTATTTGGGATCAGACCGGTGAACGCTTGTACGAAACTGGCGTAAGAAACGGCGTCCTTTATCCTCGTAGTTCGACTGGTACTTATCCCCTTGGCGTTGCTTGGAATGGTTTGACTGCGGTCACTGAATCTCCGAGTGGTGCTGAGGCAACTCCGCTTTATGCGGATGATATCAAGTATCTGAACTTGCTGTCTAATGAAGTATTCGGCGCTACTGTCGAAGCATATACCTATCCGGATGAGTTTGCTATCTGTGACGGGTCTGCAGAAATTGCTCCTGGTGTCATGATCGGTCAGCAGTCTCGTAAGCCTTTCGGTTTGGCCTATCGTACTGTACTTGGTAATGACACTGAGTACAATGATTATGGCTACAAACTGCATATCATTTACAATGCTCTTGCAGCTCCTTCTGAAAAGGGCTATGCGACGATTAACGATTCGCCGGAAGCCATTACATTCAGCTAGGAATTGACGACCAGTCCGGAGCCTGTAACGGGAGCAAAGCCGACAGCATCTCTTGTCATCGATAGCACGAAAGTTGACAAGGATAAATTGGCAATTCTGGAAGGAATGCTCTATGGTGCCGATGCCACTACTGTTGCTCATTTACCGCTTCCTGACGAGATCGCTGCTATCTTTGCCGAAGGTTAAACATGTGAATTGATGAGTGGGGCTCTGCTATGGCATCCCCACTACATCTTTCTTAAACTGAAAGGAGAAAATTATGCTTAAATTTCCCGTAACTTATACCGATTTCAATGGTAATGAACACACAGATGATTTGTGGTTTCACATTTCTAAAACAGATGTACTGATGGCCAAGGACGATGTCTATGGGACCATCATTACTCTCGGCAAACAGCTTCAGCAAAAAGCAAGTTTTGTTGATGAGGCTCAGGCTAACGTTAAAGAAGGCGATAGCTTTAATGAGAATAATCTCGTTGTTGCAGATGCAATTCGTGATCTTGCTCGACTTCTTGACAAAGTTCTGGATCTGGCTTACGGCGTTCGTACTGAGGATGGTATGCGCTTCATTAAGAATGATCAGGTACTTGAGGATTTCAAACAAACAGTGGCTTATGATGCGCTGATCGATAAATTGTTGTCGAATCCTCAGGAGATGATTCAGTTCATTGAGAAACTTATGAAGCAATAATCTGTCGGTAAGGAGGACAAGTGAGTATGCTAACAATTAAGATTCCAGACTCTGAGTTCTTTAATGAAGCAACGAATGAGTTTGTGAAAATCAAAGCCACAAGTCTTCAACTTGAGCACTCACTTGTCTCTTTATCAAAATGGGAGTCTAAATGGTGTAAACCATTCTTAGGCCCAGGAGCAAAGACAAATGAGGAAACGCTCGATTACATTCGTTGCATGACGATTAATCCAACTGTACAGAATGAGATATATATTTATCTCACAGATATGGCCATTGATCAAATCTCAGAATACATTGCTGCCGATATGACAGCTACAACATTTCGTAAAGACCAGATAGCTGGTTCAAACAAAGAAATTATTACTAGCGAGCTTATCTATTATTGGATGATAGCTCAGCAAATTCCATTTGAGTGTCAAAAATGGCATTTAAATAGATTGTTAACTTTAATCCGTGTATGCTCTATTAAGAATACACCTCCGAAGAAGATGGGTAAACATGCTTTGATGATGAGGAATACCCAACTTAATGAGACTCGACGGAAACAAATTAATTCAAGGGGGTAAGTTGAATGAACGAAGAAAAATGTTTGATTTGGGGTGGTCCACTTAATAACGATGCAGATGACGATCAGATTTGGGATGCTTGCGAAGCAACGCGAGATGAATTGTCAAATGGGAAAGGAGAAAACTAATGACTTATACAAATTCACCTTTGGTTAAGTATACGAAGTTGTCTCCAAATCATAGTGGGCAACGTACAAAGCCGATTGACACAATTACCATTCATTGTGTAGTCGGGCATTGCTCTCTTGAGACGTTGGGAAATGTTTTTGCGCCATCTTCACGTCAAGCGAGTAGCAATTATGGTGTGGATGATAACGGTAATGTTGGGATGTACTGTGAAGAGAAGAATCGTTCTTGGTGCACCTCGTCTAATGCTAATGATCAACGTGCTATTACGATTGAAGTGGCTTCCGATACTAAACATCCATACAAAATTACTGACGGAGCTTTGCAGGGAACTATTAAGCTATGTGCCGACATTTGTCAGCGTAATGGTATTAAGAAACTTCTCTGGAAAGGCGATAAAAATCTCATTGGTCAGGTCGATAAGCAGAACATGACAGTTCATCGTTGGTTTGCTAATAAAGCCTGTCCTGGAGATTATATTTACAGTAAACTTGGATATATTGCTGAAGAAGTAAATAAACTTCTCAGTAGTGGAGAGGCTGTTTCTACATCAAAACACGAACCTCCTAAACCTATCAAACCGATAAATCCTGAGACCAAATATGATTTGGTGATAATTACAGGATCGACGGTAAATTATCGTAAGGGACCTGGCGTTAATTATCCCGTTGTTGGTCAAGTTCATAAAAATGAAGTCTATACCATTGTGGATGAGAGTAAAGGCTTCGGAGCATCCATGTGGGGAAAATTAAAGTCTGGGGCAGGTTGGGTATCGCTCGATTACTGCAAGAAACGGTAAGGAGGGCGATTGTATGGAAACTTGGCAACTCATCGTCAGCCTTTGTGCGGGCATAATTACTCTTATCACCTTTTTGGATAAAATTGGTGTTACTAAATCTGTAAAGAAAGTTGATTCTGATTTTAAAGAATTAAAAGGGCTTCTTGAACAAGTCTCAAAAATGGGAACTGAAGTTGAAGCTATAACGGCTTTACAGGAAAAACAAACTCAAGCCTTGTTAGCTATATTACGAAATGATCTTTATCGCTGTTTCAAAGACCACCGTGATATTGCTGCCTGGACCGATGATGATTGTCGGGTTCAGACAAATATTCATGAAGCTTACAAGGCCTTAGGTGGAAACGGCGAAGAAGCAATCTGGTGGGAGAAAAAAAAAACGTGGAAAATCATGACTGAAGATGAACTCGAGGAATTGAGGCGGCGTAAATTTGCAAAACACCATGATTGAGAAAGGAGAGTATGATGATAAAATTGACGGCAAAAGGATCGTTCCGTAATAGTGAACGGTTCTTCGCAAATAGTAAACATTTGGGCGAGAAATTCCGGAAGATAATGGATCGATATGGCCGTCAAGGCGTCGACGCTCTCCAACGTGCCACTCCTCAAGACACAGGAGAAACGGCAAAAATGTGGTCGTATTCTATTACGAATTGGGGATTGGAA
>LSQA01000139.1_pt1 | contig 10619 bp, 11 predicted proteins | sample 651271 | NCBI WGS metagenome assembly LSQA01 (sample SAMN04438314, study PRJNA306036) | termite gut metagenome | isolation source: viral DNA filtered from gut of termites from termite colony 3 | host: Coptotermes formosanus | place: USA: New Orleans, Cypress St. | collected 2013-06-21 | reverse complement strand
TTTTTTCTTCCTCTGTCCATGCGCCTTTCACGCCGCCGTTGGCAGCCACGCATGCTGCCTTGTGCGCCTTTGCCTGCTCGCTCATTTGCTTGCCCGCAGGACGCTTGAGTCCCAACTGGTTAGCCCGCTCCCGCACGGCGCGTACAGTGCGCTGCATTGCCCCAGCCATGTCGCCTACCGAAACTGCTGCATCTCCATAGCATCGCCGCAGGTAGTCATCATCATGCTTGCTCCATTTGCGGACATCATTTACAGAAATTTCTGTATTCTCATTGAGAATTCTTGCATTACTTGCAGCAATTTCCTGCTGCTTCTTGTCAAAATCCAATGGCGCTTTCTCTTTTTCATAGCATTCATCGCAGCAGGCATCCCAGTCCTCGTGCCATGCTCCAGCACATTCTTTGCACAAATCATCGCCGCAATGGGCGCAATTGCCGCTGCCATCCAGCCCGAAGACACCACCTAAATCCCTGCCGCATCTATCGCAGACCGTGCCGCGCACTGCATCTTCCTGCTCACGCCGATGCTGCTCGGCGGCTATTCTCGCATCATTCAGTTTCTGCAAGCGCAGCGATGCCTCAATTAATAACTCCGTGCAGTCCTGCTCGCCGCATGCTTCCACAATCTGTTGCGGAGACAACTCAATATTTGCCAATATTTTCATAATTTATACCTTAATAATTATGTAATTATCTGTAATTTTTACAGCATTATCTCCCGTATAGTATTTGCCATACTTGGTCTCTATTTTCAACAATCCCCCAACTATTTTGGATTGCACTGCCATTGGCTTCGCCCGCTTAACCTCATGCTTGATTGCATCATTCTTTATTGCACCAACTTTTTCTTTATTAATATTATTACTTTTCGGTATTTTCTGTGGTAATTCTTTACTAATTTTCGGTTTTTGTTTGGTTTCATGTATTTTTGTTTCAATAATCTGCGGTTTTTCGTTGCTGACTTTTGGTGCTAACGACAGCGGCTTCTCATGCTTATATTCAATATGCTTGCGCAGCGCCACTACACTGCGTCCCAGCGTCTCGGCTGCCTCATGCTCGTCCATGCCCTGCTCTCTGCATTGCTGCAACAAGTACTCGTCATCCTTACTCCAGCGCGGTCTGGCGGCATTATGCTCCAATCGCTTTAACTTCAACCGCACTGCCCGCACCCGAATGCTCTGCACACTGCGTCCCACAGCCGCCGCCAACTCTTCTAAATCCCCGCAGACAGCATACCGCTCACGCATAATAGCATCATCTGCAATAGTCCATACTTTCCCTTTCATGATTTAGTATTTTTATTAAAAACTTTAATAATGGTATGCGAATATCTTAAATATCCGCATACCATGCGTTATTTGTTGTAAATTAGTTTAGAATTTTCAAAATCCCATGCTTCCGTTTCTTTGTTAAACAGCAGGTACGACCAGATATAATCTGTACCATTAGTACCACCGCCGAAATGCTGATACTTAACATTCGTGCTAAAACACATAACCTCACTATCTTCCTTGCTGCTCGCAGTGGCTTCAAAGTGAATTTCCTCAAACATTGGCGCTGCCAAACCCGATAGTTGTTCTGCCAAATTGTCGGAGTATATGCGGAAATAATCATTTCCGCGATAATCCTTGCGAACCTCTACTTTTAACTGCATACTCACGGTTGCAATCCGCTGGATTTCCTGCTCTAATGCGGGAAGCGCCCGCTCCATTTGCGAAAGTGTTGCTTTCATAATTTTAATGCGGCTGTTATACGTTGCCCCCGAGTTCTAATTATATAACAAAGCGAATAGGTCTTTGACTTTTTACACGGGTCTTGACCTATTCGCTTGTAAGTAGGTAGATACCTACCACTATATTTTCTGTCCCCGTGTAAAAAGTTCACAAAGGTACAAATAAATAAGTAAAATAACAAATATCTATGTAATAAATATAGTTAAATTATGTTAAAGTTTCAAGTACATAATAGTTAAATTGTGTTAATACCACATAACTATTTGATTATCAATACCTTAAAAATAAAAATATATGAGAGGGAATACAAAGGATTTGGAGATTAAAAAAAATCACTACCTTTGTATAAAAAAGTAGAACATGTTGATAAATGAGACATCGGAACAACTCTGCCAACGCATTGCAGACCTTACTCCCACAAAGGAAGTGATAAATTCGTTTTCTATGGGAAAAGATAGTATTGCATCCTACATTCAACTAAAAAGGTACTTCAAAAAGGTATATAATGTGTTTTATACCATGCTGCCGCAGCCATTTTCTTTTCAACGCGAGTCGCTTGATTATTATGAGCAAAAATTCGGCGAAAGAATAATTATTGTACCAAATCCAAGTTTTTACAGGATGTTGTATTACGCCGTTGACCAATCAATAGATAGGATATATGCCATTGATAGATTATGCGAGAAAGAATTGATATGTGAATACTCGTATGACAATGTATTTTTGGTTGTAAAAATGGCAATATTAGGATATGAAAATGCCGATGCAATAAAAACGGATGATGATGTGGACAGGATAAATTCCTTGTACGTAGGCACGGGCGTACGTGCCGCCGACTCAATGACACGGCGGATATCCATAAAAAAATATGGCGCAGAAAACAAAAAGCGCAGGCAGTTTTTTCCTGTTTTTGATTGGAACATAGAAAAAGTAAAGAATGAAATATTTGCAAGCGGTATAAAACTGCCTGTTGATTACAAAATATGGGGCAGGACTTTTGATGGATTTGACATGCGGTTTTTGAAAGGACTGCGGGAGCATTTTCCTGCCGACTATGCGCAGGTAAAAAAGTGGTTTCCGCTAATAGAAACGGACTGGCTGCGGTATCGGGATTTTTGTAAATTTGATAATGAAGCCCAGCGCAGTGAGTTTTTGAAAATTGCACAACTGAAATAATATCTGTATTTACCTAAAATAAACATTATGAAACCATTAGAATTTATAGTAACGCCGCCGTTTTATGACCCTTCCGCACAAAAGAAAGGTAATGATAAAAAAGATGCAGCGTCGCCGCCAACAACTCTTGATGAAAGAATTGACCAATTGGAGGCAGAGTTAAAGGGAGAGTTTGACGAGATAGAACAGGCATTGGATAGCGGCAAAGACCGAGAAAATGCCTATATGGAGCAGATGCGCAAAGAAAATAAAGATATACAGAATAATACGAGTTCCCGTTATTGGGTTGGAGTATATTTTGCGGACGAAGCGCACCGCGACGAGTTTCTCAAAAATGCAGGACTGACCGACCTTGTTGAAGAACAATATATCAACGGGCAACAAATGGCTGATAGACTGAAAATTCCCCTCACAAACTCATTCACCTTATCCTTCGTGGTATTTAGAACCTTCGCCAACTCCTCATATATCGGTATGCCGCGGTTTGCAAACTGCCTGATATCCATCATATATGCCCTGCCCTGCGTGCGCAGCGTGCCATACAAATACGCAATATCATTGATGCTCTGTCCCGTGCCAGCAGCCACATCGCCGAGCATGCGCATCTCTTCCACCAGCGTCTCTGCCTTGCTGCCGTAGGCAATAAGTTGCTTCGCTGCCGATGCCGACTGCTGTAAGCCATACGGCGTTTTTGCCGCAAAATCAATGAGTTCCCCCATCAACTGCTTGCTGCGCTCGCCGCTGTGCAGCATAGTCGTAAAGGCAATCTCCAACTGCTGAAACTCCCCGCGTACACTCACAATCTGCTGCACAAAACCCTTCGCCGCCGAAAAAGTAAAATAACCAGCCGCCGCATTGCGAATGCGCTTATAGACAGCATCAATGCGATTGCCCTCACTCTCGGCGGCATCCCCCAGCCGCCGAAACTGCCCCATCGCATCCTGCACCTGCCGCACCAAATCCTCATTGAGTACCTTTATGCGAAAATATAATGAATCATCTGCCATTACCTATGCTATTTTCTTAAACAATGCAACATTCCCTGCCACCGACTCGGATTTTTCGGAATCTACTATACAGAAAAACAATCGGCAACCCTTTGTAATAGCGGGCTGCCGAATAAAAATATAATCTCAATATAATCAATAATGTATGCCTTGTCCGCAGCATTTTTTATATTTCCTGCCGCTGCCGCAACTGCATAAATCATTACGTTATTCTTTAATGATTTTTAGATGCGAACCTTCGGGCATGCCTATCGGATATTTTACAAAATCCATACGCAGCAAAGAAGGTATGCGAAATGTCATCATTGTTGCGCCTGCATAATTTGTAATCGCAAAATCTCCCATCGTTATTATATTCATACCAATGAGCATTCCAATACTATTATCTGGCGACAATGCGCAGCATTCGGTCACCGTTGTATTGACGCTGATGCTTTTGTTATGAAGCGTGATTTTAACGTGATAAACATTGACTTCCTGCACACCATGCACTCCGCGTACACGCGTCTTACCAACAGGCAGTAATCCCAGCATTTGCGCTGTCTTTTGCGTTATCACCGAATTGGTTGCGCCCGTGTCCCATATTGCTTGAGTATTTATTACTGCCGTAGTGAACGAATTTTTTATTTCAACAGGCGATAATATAACGTCTGCAATGCAGGTGTTGGCTATTGTTAACGCATAGTTTTCCACATTCTCTTTGGCAGGTTTTGGACGCATAGTTAGAAGATTACACGGGAATGAAATGTTTGGGTATATGCCTTCTCCCCTTCCGTACATTTTTGTACTAAAAACGTGCCTACGGCATACTTTTTGCTTGCTCCAAACAACGCCTCTTCATAGTCGTCATGAGTGCTGACAACTTCGTTGCCCACAATCACAACGTAACGCCCGTTATAGCGTTTCAATAGTTCGCTTTGGTGGTCTATATAATATTTGAATTCTCTATCTAACATAGCATTTTGCTTGGTTACTACAAAAACTATGCAAAGATACAATTTTTATTTTACAACCCCTATTCCAAAGAACTTTTTTATATATTAACAATCACTGCATTGGACTAAAAATATCCATCTTTTTGCTGTTAATTTCTGCATTGTTGATTTCGTCCAGTTCTTCCTGCACCTTGTCGGTTAGTCCCGCAAGTATAATGCCTGTGCGCTTTGATGCCACGCCGCCTTCCACCGCCCGCACGGCATTGTCTATGCTCTGCGCCATGTTATCTATCATGTACGGAATTATTTCTGTATCTACGAGCATGTTTTCTGTAATACTTTTGTATTTTGGGCATAAAGTGCCAATGGCAGTTAGTAAAAAGTTGATTCTTCTTTGCAGAAACTCCTCTACCACTTCGGCATGATTGCTCACTGCCATGTGCGTTCCCATGAACGCAAACTTGAATGCCACACCGCTAAACGCATTGCCCAAGCCCTTGAGATTTTCAAAGGATATTCTTGGCGTATTTGTTAATGAATATGCCCGTTCGGTGAGGTTTTCAAACTCCAGTTTTGCCATCTCTGACGATTGCTGCCACGTGAGGTATGCCGCGCTGGCGTTCTCGCTCATTTTGATTATGTCGCCGCCGCCGCTGCCCGTTGTCCTGTTCTCTAAACCCTGCACTTCGCCTGCTATTATTAACTTGGGCGCAAAATTATAGTCCAAACAATCCGCAAAGTTTGACAGCAATGTCTCCAACCGCTCGCGTATCGGTTTGATTTTGGCGCACAATGGCTCGCTGCGGTGCATATAAATTACAGGTAATTTCGTAAATCCATGCCTGAATTCCTTCTCCACTTTGCCATCTGCGTAAATAATTACAGAATTTTTATCAATAGTCATGAATTTTTCTGTAAAATCAGTTGTATTATCCTTTGCAACTTTGTATTCTCTGGACAGCGCAATTAAATCGCCGTAATCGTCAAAGTATGGATACAACTTATCGCCCCGCAGCGGCGACCACAACACGCATTTGAGTTTATGCTGCGGCATGGCGCTGTTCCTGCCTTTTAGTACATTCATTATGCGCCGCCACCACGACTCGTCCTGCACTGCATACCAGTATTCTGCGCATTCCGTCTCGGCAAGCCATGCACGCACCGCCTTCTTATTTTGGAACTTTATCTTACATGATTGCAGAATATTACGAAGTATTGCAAAAACTTCTGTACTACTATCGTCATTATTCTGCATACTGATTTTCGGTTCTGTCCCAACCGTGAATGCCGTGTGAATATTTACAATATCCTGCTCCAGCGGCAACGCAATGCGGTTCACGGGCTTTGTGTCATAGCGGGCTGGCTCGGTGATTATGCCATTGGTGTCTTTTACTTCCTCTTTTGTTTGTACTTTGCGGTCGGGACGTTTTATTTTGTCAAAAATATCGTGTTTCTGCTCGTCCCAGTCGGCGAGCAATGCCGCAGCATCGGGAAGCGGAGTAGTGCGCCGCTTCAATTCCCTAATTCTGTCCTCCACAGAAAGTGCATATATCTGTTCTAACGTCATAACCGCTCGTATTTCAATTTCATTGTTATTGTCGTGTCCCCCACGACAGAAAATTATATCGCAAAACCACTGCCATAAAATGCGAAATATGGCATATTCATAAAATTCCTATTGCACTAAATCTGTCTTATCCACAATTTCTATGCGTCCCATTAGTTCTTTGCCGTTGGTGGTTATGTCCACCTTCTTTTCATCGCCGTAGCCCCGCTTTTTACCCTTTGTAGACAGAAAATAGCGAATCATACTGCTGTCGCCCTGCGCAATGAGATTATGAAGTGCGCCTTCGGCATTGTCCAACAGCCGCTCTGCCTCCATATCAAGAGCGGCGCGGGTTTCAGCGTACATGCTGACATACTTCGCTGCCGTATGCCAGTCGCAGTCCAAGCGGGCGGCAATACTGCTCATGATGCCGCCCGACCCCTGTACTGCCGCCAATACCTTCACCTTCGTAAAACGGGAAGGCGTACGCTTCCCCGCTGACGGCTTGCGCTTCCGACAGGATACTGATTTTGCCATACATGGTTGAATTTTTATGAACCACCACGAGTCGTATCATGCCGTCCGCCGTGACCACGAGTTTTACCAGCGCGTTTTGGCAACAATCCTGCAATTTGTGTCTTTTTTTTACTAAATGCGCTACGAACACGACTGCCTATGCTTTTTACAGCATTTCTAATTCTATTCATTTTCTTATCAATAAAATTTGTGAAATAAAATCAGTGCAAAAGTAGGATATACCTATGGTAATTGCAATTTTTAACGCAACAAAAAAGGGTAACGTTTGGAAACGTTACCCTTTTTTTCAGTACAGGTTTTACAATGTAAAATTGGTAAAATCTTTGTGCTTCTTGAATGATTTTGGAGGTTCTATGACCCTTTTTGTGAGGGGAATTTTCAGTCTATCAGCCATTTGTTGCCCGTTGATATATTGTTCTTCAACAAGGTCGGTCAGTCCTGCATTTTTGAGAAACTCGTCGCGGTGCGCTTCGTCCGCAAAATATACTCCAACCCAATAACGGGAACTCGTATTATTCTGTATATCTTTATTTTCTTTGCGCATCTGCTCCATATAGGCATTTTCTCGGTCTTTGCCGCTATCCAATGCCTGTTCTATCTCGTCAAACTCTCCCTTTAACTCTGCCTCCAATTGGTCAATTCTTTCATCAAGAGTTGTTGGCGGCGACGCTGCATCTTTTTTATCATTACCTTTCTTTTGTGCGGAAGGGTCATAAAACGGCGGCGTTACTATAAATTCTAATGGTTTCATAATGTTTATTTTAGGTAAATACAGATATTATTTCAGTTGTGCAATTTTCAAAAACTCACTGCGCTGGGCTTCATTATCAAATTTACAAAAATCCCGATACCGCAGCCAGTCCGTTTCTATTAGCGGAAACCACTTTTTTACCTGCGCATAGTCGGCAGGAAAATGCTCCCGCAGTCCTTTCAAAAACCGCATGTCAAATCCATCAAAAGTCCTGCCCCATATTTTGTAATCAACAGGCAGTTTTATACCGCTTGCAAATATTTCATTCTTTACTTTTTCTATGTTCCAATCAAAAACAGGAAAAAACTGCCTGCGCTTTTTGTTTTCTGCGCCATATTTTTTTATGGATATCCGCCGTGTCATTGAGTCGGCGGCACGTACGCCCGTGCCTACGTACAAGGAATTTATCCTGTCCACATCATCATCCGTTTTTATTGCATCGGCATTTTCATATCCTAATATTGCCATTTTTACAACCAAAAATACATTGTCATACGAGTATTCACATATCAATTCTTTCTCGCATAATCTATCAATGGCATATATCCTATCTATTGATTGGTCAACGGCGTAATACAACATCCTGTAAAAACTTGGATTTGGTACAATAATTATTCTTTCGCCGAATTTTTGCTCATAATAATCAAGCGACTCGCGTTGAAAAGAAAATGGCTGCGGCAGCATGGTATAAAACACATTATATACCTTTTTGAAGTACCTTTTTAGTTGAATGTAGGATGCAATACTATCTTTTCCCATAGAAAACGAATTTATCACTTCCTTTGTGGGAGTAAGGTCTGCAATGCGTTGGCAGAGTTGTTCCGATGTCTCATTTATCAACATGTTCTACTTTTTTATACAAAGGTAGTGATTTTTTTTAATCTCCAAATCCTTTGTATTCCCTCTCATATATTTTTATTTTTAAGGTATTGATAATCAAATAGTTATGTGGTATTAACACAATTTAACTATTATGTACTTGAAACTTTAACATAATTTAACTATATTTATTACATAGATATTTGTTATTTTACTTATTTATTTGTACCTTTGTGAACTTTTTACACGGGGACAGAAAATATAGTGGTAGGTATCTACCTACTTACAAGCGAATAGGTCAAGACCCGTGTAAAAAGTCAAAGACCTATTCGCTTTGTTATATAATTAGAACTCGGGGGCAACGTATAACAGCCGCATTAAAATTATGAAAGCAACACTTTCGCAAATGGAGCGGGCGCTTCCCGCATTAGAGCAGGAAATCCAGCGGATTGCAACCGTGAGTATGCAGTTAAAAGTAGAGGTTCGCAAGGATTATCGCGGAAATGATTATTTCCGCATATACTCCGACAATTTGGCAGAACAACTATCGGGTTTGGCAGCGCCAATGTTTGAGGAAATTCACTTTGAAGCCACTGCGAGCAGCAAGGAAGATAGTGAGGTTATGTGTTTTAGCACGAATGTTAAGTATCAGCATTTCGGCGGTGGTACTAATGGTACAGATTATATCTGGTCGTACCTGCTGTTTAACAAAGAAACGGAAGCATGGGATTTTGAAAATTCTAAACTAATTTACAACAAATAACGCATGGTATGCGGATATTTAAGATATTCGCATACCATTATTAAAGTTTTTAATAAAAATACTAAATCATGAAAGGGAAAGTATGGACTATTGCAGATGATGCTATTATGCGTGAGCGGTATGCTGTCTGCGGGGATTTAGAAGAGTTGGCGGCGGCTGTGGGACGCAGTGTGCAGAGCATTCGGGTGCGGGCAGTGCGGTTGAAGTTAAAGCGATTGGAGCATAATGCCGCCAGACCGCGCTGGAGTAAGGATGACGAGTACTTGTTGCAGCAATGCAGAGAGCAGGGCATGGACGAGCATGAGGCAGCCGAGACGCTGGGACGCAGTGTAGTGGCGCTGCGCAAGCATATTGAATATAAGCATGAGAAGCCGCTGTCGTTAGCACCAAAAGTCAGCAACGAAAAACCGCAGATTATTGAAACAAAAATACATGAAACCAAACAAAAACCGAAAATTAGTAAAGAATTACCACAGAAAATACCGAAAAGTAATAATATTAATAAAGAAAAAGTTGGTGCAATAAAGAATGATGCAATCAAGCATGAGGTTAAGCGGGCGAAGCCAATGGCAGTGCAATCCAAAATAGTTGGGGGATTGTTGAAAATAGAGACCAAGTATGGCAAATACTATACGGGAGATAATGCTGTAAAAATTACAGATAATTACATAATTATTAAGGTATAAATTATGAAAATATTGGCAAATATTGAGTTGTCTCCGCAACAGATTGTGGAAGCATGCGGCGAGCAGGACTGCACGGAGTTATTAATTGAGGCATCGCTGCGCTTGCAGAAACTGAATGATGCGAGAATAGCCGCCGAGCAGCATCGGCGTGAGCAGGAAGATGCAGTGCGCGGCACGGTCTGCGATAGATGCGGCAGGGATTTAGGTGGTGTCTTCGGGCTGGATGGCAGCGGCAATTGCGCCCATTGCGGCGATGATTTGTGCAAAGAATGTGCTGGAGCATGGCACGAGGACTGGGATGCCTGCTGCGATGAATGCTATGAAAAAGAGAAAGCGCCATTGGATTTTGACAAGAAGCAGCAGGAAATTGCTGCAAGTAATGCAAGAATTCTCAATGAGAATACAGAAATTTCTGTAAATGATGTCCGCAAATGGAGCAAGCATGATGATGACTACCTGCGGCGATGCTATGGAGATGCAGCAGTTTCGGTAGGCGACATGGCTGGGGCAATGCAGCGCACTGTACGCGCCGTGCGGGAGCGGGCTAACCAGTTGGGACTCAAGCGTCCTGCGGGCAAGCAAATGAGCGAGCAGGCAAAGGCGCACAAGGCAGCATGCGTGGCTGCCAACGGCGGCGTGAAAGGCGCATGGACAGAGGAAGAAAAAA
>LSQA01000138.1_pt1 | contig 10720 bp, 14 predicted proteins | sample 651271 | NCBI WGS metagenome assembly LSQA01 (sample SAMN04438314, study PRJNA306036) | termite gut metagenome | isolation source: viral DNA filtered from gut of termites from termite colony 3 | host: Coptotermes formosanus | place: USA: New Orleans, Cypress St. | collected 2013-06-21 | reverse complement strand
GAGAACAACTAGGTGTTTCTGAACCTCAAAAGAATCCTCTTAGTGAACTAAATACTGCTGACCCTATTTTCTTTGTAAAAGAACATATGGATGGAAGTAAGAAAGCTATCTATCATGTAAATATTGTCTACCTTATGGATAAAGTGTTTGTGAGAGATAACTTACGCTTTCTAAGCATTGACCAAGAACGATTTATGAGTAAGTTCTTTAATGAGGCTGGTGTTGTAACAGATAGATTAAAAAGTAATAGCAATAATCCCTATAGTAATATGGATGAAATAATGCTACAGCTAGACAGCTTCCTAGGAAGTTATTTTGGAGACGATTATGACAGACTTACTCGATAGAGGTAATAAACATCTTTTCCTAGAGAAGATGAATAACAGCAATAACAGCTTCATTGCTAACGTAAACCTTCTAGTACAAAACCTAGATGCTTTACTTAATTTAGGTGAACTGTTTACAAGAGAGGATGTAGAAGAACTTGTTTCTCTGTCTGGACTAGATATTGATGTTCTAGTTAAAGATATAGAAAAAGGTTCTTTAGATGGTTATCGTAAGCTAGACATAGACCTACTGCGTAACTTTGCTGATTATAGTGATACCCTTACTGATGAACAGAAACGTGCTTTATGGTCAGACCCCACTAAGCAAGTGTACTATGATGGTATTTCTGTTAATTTTACTGATAGAATGTCTATGTCTAAAACATTCAATCAGTTGGGTGTTCCTACTCCTATCAGTAATCATCACCAGCTTTATACACAGCTAGATGAATGGCCTGAATTCAAAGCTAAAGCTGTGTATACTATGTTTAATATAGCTCCTAATACTCCTATTCCTAATCATGAGTTGTTTAGACTTTGGGATGGAGAAGGTACTGGTTCTAACGTAGATAGAATTGTACTTCATGTAGCAGCTAATGGTCAGAATCAAGCATGGGATGCTTCCTTTGCTGGTGCTAAAGACTATAACCCTGTTTACACTTGGATAGATACCACTTCTATTCTTATTATACTTACACAGAAGATTAATGAAGTATTAGCTTCAGCTGGTAATGTAGAGAAGCTTCTAATACTTGAACACTATCTAAAAGAGCTTACTGCTATTTATTCTGTACTCCCAATGTTAGCTAGTAATGATGCTAATGTAGATAATATCTACAAGCATCTAAGTCAGTTAGAGGCTATTTACTACAACCTAGATGCTTTGCTTCAGTTAGAAGATATTCTTCCTATTCTAGAGAATATCAATAACAATAAAGCTAACATCATAACTAAAGATGTACCTTCTGGTTATCTCACTAGTTATAGTATTCCTCAAATAAACAACTCTCTTAACTACGTTATTGGTGATATTCTTACTTCTGTAGGAGATACTACATTTACTTTTAGGGTTACTGCTGTAACTGATGAAGGTAAGATTACTGGTGGTTTTCTTTATCCTACTTCTGTACCTACAGACTTGACAGGAAACTATGGATTCGCTAATGACTCAACTGTTGAAGGTACAGAATTAAGACTGAACATTACTTGTACTGCTCTGCCTACTACTATAACTGTTAGGAAAGACCTAATAGATGTTTACAATGAGTTAAAGGCTAAAGCAGAACAACATGCTAGTGATATAAGTAATCTATATGAAAACGTAGATACTCTTGAAGTTCATCTCACAAAGCTTGAAGAAAATATTGCTAACATTGAAATTGGTGATGGAGAGATTCTTAGTAACTTTATTCTTAAGAACTCTGGTAATCCTCAAGTAGTAAATTCAAACCTTACATTTTACACTAATAAGAAACTGTCTGGTACTAAGACTGATGGTACTGCACATACTCTTATTCAAAGTGCTAGAATGTCTACAGCTTCAGGCAGTAGCACTATCCTAAGAGATATTGCTAATGTAGGTAGTATTTCTGAACACTTACATCTTAATACCAATAATGACCCTGTTTATGAAAATAGAATTACAGTAGGTACACCTGATGGTATTAAGAGCTTAGTCTACAAAGAAGATATTTCTGATTCTGTAGCTATCAACTTTTTACTTGGTTCTTGTATTCCTTGGGCTGGTAATTCTATTCCTGACCAAACTAAACTTGCTGTAGGTAATACCTATCCTGTAGCTGACTTCCCTGAAGCTGCTGCTGAATTAGGTGACAAATATGGTGGTGACGGTGTTACTACTTTTGGTACACCTGACCTTAGAAACGAACCACCTCTATCTTTAAGATGGATTATCGTTCTAGGTCGTGATAATGGTAGCTCTACCAGATTCTATTGTGGTAGGGATGGACTATATTGTGGTAAAGAAGGTCTTTATTGCGGTATGCAAATTGTAACTTAAGGAGTAAGATATGAAAGGATTTCCTAGAGTATTTTCAACTAAAGGAGACTTTTATAATGTTAGAGAGGAATTCCCTGACAAAGTAAAAGAAGTCTTGAGAAGCCTTATGGGAGCTAGATACATTTGGGTTATTGACAAAGAAATTCTAGCTGATACAAAAGGTATCGAAGACAGCACACATCAAATCATCAAAACTACGGTGGATGAAGATGGTGTTCAACGTGAAGCTACTATGCAAATGAAGGTGGTAGAAGATAAGAATTCTGAATTCTATCGTCTTGATTGGACTGTAGAAGAAGCTAATAAGTTTCTTGCTTACCAGCCAGTAGCAACTATTGTGAAAGGAGACAACAATGGCTAATGAATTTATTACTATGTGGGAAAATCAGAATGCTCCTGACTATCTGATTAACGCTGCTAATCTTAGTAAGATTTCTCCACATCTTCTGTATCAGGGTAAACAATTCATCTTTCCTGTAGAAGATGCAAAGAACAAACTTCGTATTGCTGCAAATACAGGTGTAAAGATTATCATTGGTGGAGAACACAAAATCTTTGTGATTAACAATGATATTGAATTTGTTCCTGTAAACATTCTCGATACTGGTAGTGTTCTTGAACCCGGTACTGATTACCATGTTTATGCTGTAGCTGCTTCTGACAATGCTAGTCTTGTAGTGTCTAAGAATGCAACTTATCCTGATGGTGCTACTGCTGGTAACTCTCGTAGAGTTGGTGGTTTCCATACTCTATGCGCTGATATTGGCTCACTACAGAATACTACACACAAGCTCTATGGATTCTCTGCAAGAGATATTCTACCTCAAAGTGTTCATGACCTTCTGAATAGACCTAGAACTTGTGACCCTCAAGGTATGGTTCTAGACCCTGCAACTGGTATTTGGGTTGATATTTATATGCAATCTAGTACTGGTGCTACTACCAAATCTGCTTATCAAGGTACAGTTACTAAGTCTCGTTCTTTTGATGGGCACCAAGAAGACTTAGCTGCTGTAGGCAAAAGAATGCTCCTAGATGCAGAATTTACCTCTGCTGCTATGGGTACTGTTCCTTATCGTGCTGTAATGGGTGCTGTTGACCCTGTTACTACTGGTGGTAAAGTAAATACTGCTGGACAACGTATTGTTTCTAACATAGGTTGTGAAGACATGGCTGGTTGTTATTGGCAATGGATTGGTATTCAATCTTCTGCTGCTTATTCAACAACTGCTGCATGGGCTGAAGCTTCTCCTGCTGGTCAAGGTCAACAGTACCTTCCTAGTAATGCGCTTCTCGCTGGTGGTAGTTGGGGTAATGCCTCGAATTCGGGTGCGCGTTGCCGTGCTGCGTATAGTTCGCGAGTGTTTTTGGGTGCGAGTTATTCCTCTCGCGGTTGTGCCGAAGGCTTGGCTGTAGTATAAGGAAATCACAATTTAACTAAAAATATAAGGTTATGCGTCTAACAATTTACCAGTAATTAGTACAAGAAAATACACTTATCACTAGTGGTAATTGGAGTAATACCTCGAATTCAGGTACACGTTACCGTAATGCGAATAATTCACGAGCTAATTTGAGTACGAATAATTCCTCTCACAGTGCGAGACAGGGTGCAAGTTAAGTAAATCTCATAAGAAAAAAGGAAAATTAAGTGTAAAGATACTTTATGGCTACTTAAAGATATAGTATACTCTTTTGGAAAACAATTTGGTACAACTGAAAATTCTCCTATTGGAAATTATACTAGTCAGTGGTTTGGTAATCTTTATATGGATATGGTAGATAGATTTGCAGTACAAGAGTTAAAGATAGACTATGTTAGGTATTGTGATGATTTCTTATTCTTTAGTGACGATAAAGAAAAGCTAAAAGAAATACAGAAGATGTTACCAGACTACCTAATGGAACATAGAAAACTTAAACTTAGTAAATGCGAATTATTTCCAACAAGTGTAGGATTAGACTTCATAGGTTATAGGTTCTTTCCACAAGGTTACATCTTGTTAAGGAAAAGAGTAGCTAAAGTTATGAAAAGAAGATTACTTCGTATTCACAGAAGGTTGGATAGAGGTAGTAATCCTTTAAACAAGAGAACTAGAAGTAGTGTTGCATCTGCTGTAGGTTTACTTAAAAGATGTAATAGTTATAACTTTAAGAAAGCAACTAACTTTTATTCTTTATTGAAACGTGTTAAGATAAAGACAAGAAAACGTAAATGAGGATAATTAAATGGAAAGAGGAATCCTAAGAACTTTCAAACCTGATGGTACTCCTGTTGAAATATATGATGCAGATGCTTTAACTAAAGCTGAATTTACTACATTTGGTTCATTTTCTGAAGAAGAGTGGAGTACAGGTAAAAAATGGATTGATGGAAAATCTTTATATGGACGTACATTTAATACAGGCGTATTACCTAATAACACAACAAAATACGTTTCTGTTGATATAGGTGACACCAGTAAAGTTGTATACCTTGAAGGATATGGTTATAATCCAATTCGTAATACAGTAACACTTTTACCAATGGTACAAGTATCATCAGTAATTGCTTGTGGTTATAACGGTGTTGGACACCCTCAAGCTGAAAAATCAATTTTTCTACAAACAAATGGTGATTTATCTGCTTTTACTGAATCATTTATTACTTTATATTATACAAAGGATGTATAATCATGCAATTTAGTCAAATAGACGAAAATAACATTTATATAGGAATGATAGAAGGTATCAAAGCTATATCGCCCGATAAAGGATATTACACTCCACAAAATGTAAAAGTATCATTTCTTGGTAAACCACCCACTAATGAACTTAACAAATGGAAAGATAATGGTACTAAATGGGTACGAGTCACACTAGAAGATGTTATCCAAATATATGATACTAACGTAGAAACTCGTCTTAATGATTGGGCTATTCTACATCAATATAAGGGTTCTGGTGGTATGACTCCATCAGAAAGACTTTTAAGTTATGAATCATCAACTATTCCTAAATGGAAATTTGAGGCTTCTAATTTCAGAAAACTATGGGATAATACTTGGTTATGGTTACAAAATTATCTTAACACAAAAATGAGTGAAACTACTCCTACCATTCCTACATGGAAAGAAGTAGAAGCTTTACTTAATGAAAACGTACCGCTAGTATGGCCTGAATATAATGAATAAACTATATTCAAAAGAAGTCTTAGACCTTGCTGATAAGCATGGTATCAATCATGATGATTTACCTATTATTACTAATGGATGTAGTGGTGGTCTAAGTTGGATATACAAATTAGTATTAGGTCAAGAACCTTCATGTGAACAATGTTGTAATGCTCATGACCTAAGATACTTTGTAGGTAAAGCAGAAGGTACAAGAAAAGAAGCTGACCAGAAACTTAGAGATAGTTCAAGAATTATAGGTAAGTTCCCTAGTGGATGGAAAGGTAAGCTTAGAAAAGTATGGAGATGGTTTAGAGCTTGGATAATGTATATAGCTGTACGTTTATTTGGTAAGAGCCATTGGACAGAATAAGGATATAAACATGGAAATGTATGTAATTGTTAATCCATACTATCGTTCAGTAGAGATAGATGGAGAAGAAGTAAAACAGGTAGTCTTACCTTTTCCTGACTATTTAAATCATCTAGCTTCTATTAGTTGTACTTACGATGATTCAAATAACTCTATTACCGATGTTCAAAGTATTCATAGATATGTTTCTCACTTCGTAGAGAAAGAATACTACTTTGACCATCTGGCTACTTTCGTTAGTTGGTTCCATGCAGAGAAAGCAGCACAAGCAGCTAAAACCGAAGCTGATTTAGAAGCATTAGGACAAGCTGTAAGAGACTATATTGAACCTCTACTAGATGAAATTGATACTAGACTTATTAATCAGAATGTAACCAATTTCTATTATAACGCTAACCTTAGAACTATGAACTTAGTTAAAGGTACATTAACCACACTCACTACGCTTATTCCAGAGGTTACAGACACTAGACCGGGTTTAATGACCGCTGCTGATATTCTAGCTCTTAGAGATTTACAAGTTAAAGTAAACTCATTAGTTGCTCAAGGTGTATGGAGAGCTACATTTACTGATTATGCAACTATGATTAATGCTTATCCTGGTCTAGTGGTTAATAATACTAACTGGCAAGAGAACGACTTTATCTTTGTAGATTCAGATGAAAACTATAATCCTGATAATCCAGTTAGAACTTCTTACATTGTAGTACTTAGAGGTACAAATAGACTTCTTGAGTTTAGAAAAACTGAAAACATGGAAGCTGTATCACAAGCTACTAATGAATCCTTTGGTGTTGTCAAAGGTACTGCTGATAGAAAAGGTGGTATCTATGTTGAAACCAATGGTGAAATGTCTCTTAACGGTTGGGATGAATTAGAAGCTCATACTCAATCAATCTTTTTAACTGAAGAAGATTTTGCTGCATCTGAAGACCCTGAAGGTTCAGGTCTATACCCTTCCTTTATAGGAAGAATGGTTGTTATTCAACAGTAGGGGTTAGTTATGTTTACTTTAGATGAACGTTCATTCAAAAGATTAGACAAGGTACATCCTAGTTTAGTTTGTGTAGTTAAACGTGCTATAGAACTATCTACAGTAGACTTCTCTGTTATTGAAGGTATTCGTACCTTGGAGAAACAGAAAGAATACTTTAATAAAGGTGCTAGTAAAACTATGAAGTCTAGGCATTTGATTCAATCAGATGGTTATGGACATGCAGTAGACTTAGCTCCTTTAATTGAAAAACATTTAACTGATAAAGAATGGACTTATAGTAAAGGTGACTTAGACATTGCTAAAGATGCTAAGATTCCTTGGAACTCATGGAAAGCTTTTGAAGAAGTAGCTAAAGCTATGAAGCAAGCTGCTAAAGAACTCAAAATAAATATTACTTGGGGTGGTGATTGGAAATCTTTTAAAGATGGGCCTCACTTCCAAATCGAGCTATAATATGTGGACTACAGTTACTAATTTTATTATGCCTTACATTTCTAAATATCTTACACCTGTACTAGTCGTTGCTTGTATAGTTCTAGGATTTATTGTATGGAATCAAAATTCAACAATTACTGACCTTAATAAAAAATTAGTAACTGTAGAAACAAAGGCCAAGCTAGATTTAGCTTTATATAATTCAGAACGTGCTTTAGCTAAATCCACAATAGATAAGCAAAATTCTGATATTGAAAAGTATAAATTTGACTTAGCTGCATATGAACGAACAGTTAATCAAAAAGAAAAAGAGTTACAAGCAGCTAGATTTAAGTTACAAGAACAAGTAAATAATGAATTAGCTCAAGATTCATCTGCTGAAAATCAGCTTAAGATAATGACTAGGGTAATGAAGGACTTCTCTGATGAAAATAATTAGTATTTGTATGTTCAGTTGTTTACTGTTAATGGGATGTGCTTCTAAAGACTATCCTGAAACTGTATATAAAGTTGAATATCAAGAAGTCAAAACCCCTGTTGTATACAAACAACAAAGACCAAAAAGACCTGTTTATCTTTCTACAGATACAGCACCTACATACTTATTAAAAGTATTGGAGTATGCTAAAGTATTAGAAGTAATCATAGATGAACAAGGTGAAAAGGATTAGTCCATGTGTTATAAGCAAACTTCTTGTCCAATGTTTGAACGTAGAACAGTTAATGGCATTAAAGGTGCATGTCATAATTGTGAATACGTTAAGAGATTTGAACGTACTGCTCGTTGGAGTAGAATCGGATTAATAGGAGCTATGATAGCATTTGTTATAACTACTTACCTAATATATTAAAGAAGTACTTTATATGATTCTTTGTTTAGCTGATGCTATATTCATAGGAGTATGGGCATTCATAGGTTCTGTCCTTGGATTTTTTGCCTTTAGTAATACTCCTAATAAGTCTCCATCCTACAGATTCGGTAGATGTTTACTATCTGTAGGTATAGGCTTATTCATTGCCTTTCCTCTTTGTGAATATCTACAAGAGCTAGGTAAGTTCTCAAAGAATTTAAATATTATGTTAGGTGGTTTAGGTGCATTTGGATTACCTGATTTCATTTTAAAGTACTGGCCTAAGATAACAAATGCTGCTGTAACAAAAGTAGTTGACAGAGTTATAGATAATGGTACATCTTATTGTCGTAAGCGTCAGCATGACGATGAAGAGTAAAAAGAGAATAATATGAGTCAAGCAAAAGAATCAGTATCTAACGATTATCTATCAATAGATTCAGATGTTAGAAACCTAGTAGATTGGGCTAACCCTCCTACTGTCAAGGATTTGAAAGGTGATTTATCTGAAGCTATGCCTAATCATAACCAGCATATTAATAGGGTTAATGATTGGATTACAGCTTTAAGAGGTGAAATCAAAATCAAAACCCAAGAAGGTAGAAGTAAGGTTCAGCCTAAACTAGTTCGTAAACAAAATGAATGGAGATATTCAGCATTAGAAGAACCGTTTCTTTCTACTGATGATATGTTCATGGTAAATCCTGTTACTTACCAAGATGTTGAATCTGCTAAACAGAACATGATGATTCTGAATAAGCAGTTTAGAGTAGACATTCCTAAAGTAAAGTTTATTAACAAGTACATTAGAACTGCTGTTAATACAGGTACAGTCATTACTAAGCTTAGTTGGGAGTCAGAAGTAGATACAGTACTAGATGAAGTACCTGTATTCACTCAAACACCTGAAGAACTTTATCAGGCATTACAAGAGCTAGTAATGACAGGTCAAATGTCTGAAGAAGAAGCTATACAGATAATGGAAGCTGGTGAACCTATTCAAATAGGTGTTACTTCTGAATATGTAGAGAAAGAAGTAATCAATAGACCTGTACTCCAAGTTAGAGATAGTAGGAATGTTATTATAGACCCTTCATGTGAAGGTGAAGTAAGTAATGCTAAGTTCATTATTGACAAGTTCTTAACTGACCTATCTACTCTTAAAAAGGATAGTAGGTATAGCAATCTAGAGAAGATTCAAGAGAAAGAATACTCTAGTGATACTACTTATTATGATTCTGAATACAACAATGACCCTAACTTTAGGTTTAATGATAAACCTAGACAGAAGCTAGTAGATTATGAGTATTGGGGTTATTGGGATATAAATGGTGATGGTATTGTTAAACCTATCGTAGCTACTTGGATAGGTGATACAATGATTCGTTTAGAAGAGAATCCTTATCCTGATAAGCAGTTACCTTTCGTAGTGGTACAATACTTACCTCCTGATTATGAAACTGTTTATGGTGATGCAGATGCTTCTCTACTAAAAGATAACCAAGACATTATTGGTGCTGTATCTAGGTCTATGATTGACCTAATAGGTAGAAGTGCTAATGCTCAACAAGGTATTAGAAAAGATTTACTAGACCCCATTAACTCTAAGAGATTTAAAGATGGTCTAGACTTTGAATACAATCCTGTATCTAATGTAAAAGATGCTCTATTCACTACTAAGATTCCAGAAATTCCTAGAAGTGCCTTAGAAATGATTCAGTTACAGAATAATGAAGCTGAAGCATTAACAGGTGTAAAAGCATTTACAGGTGGTATCTCTGGTGATGCTCTAGGTTCTTCTGTAGGTGGTATTCGTAGTGCATTAGATGCTACTGCTAAGAGAGAACTAGGTATACTTAGAAGACTATCTGATGGTCTAAAAGAGATTGGTAAAAAGATTATAGCTATGAATAGTGTCTGGTTATCTTGAAATCTAAAGTTAGGGTCAGAATTGTATTCATCATCATAGTAAGTATAGTCATTAGCAACACCAGAAGAACTATTTCAAGCATTACAAGAATTGGTAATGACGGGTCAAATGTCTGAAGAGGAAGCTATTCCAATTATGGAAGCTGGTGAACCTATTCAGATAGGTGTTGAATCTCAAATGGTTGAGAAAGAGATTATCAATAGACCTGTACTTCAAGTTAGGGATAGTCGTAATGTTATCATAGACCCTTCTTGTGAAGGTGAAATTGAAAATGCTAAATTCATTATAGATAAATTCCTTACTGACCTTTCTAGTCTTAAGAAAGACAGTAGATATAGTAACCTTGATATGATTCAAGAGAAAGAATATTCTGGTGTTGCTAATGACTATACTTACTATGATGATGAATACAATTCTGACCCTAACTTTAGATTTCAAGATAAGCCTAGACAAAAATTAGTAGCTTATGAGTATTGGGGATATTGGGATATTAATGGTGATGGTATTGTTAAACCTATCGTAGCAACTTGGATAGGTGATACAATGATTCGTCTTGAAGAGAATCCTTATCCTGATAAACAACTATCATTCGTAGTAGTACAGTATTTACCTCCTGATTATGAAACTGTTTATGGT
>LSQA01000137.1_pt1 | contig 10729 bp, 13 predicted proteins | sample 651271 | NCBI WGS metagenome assembly LSQA01 (sample SAMN04438314, study PRJNA306036) | termite gut metagenome | isolation source: viral DNA filtered from gut of termites from termite colony 3 | host: Coptotermes formosanus | place: USA: New Orleans, Cypress St. | collected 2013-06-21 | reverse complement strand
TCTTCACTGTTGTCCATATGTTCGCCCTTGTGCCTGAAACGGTGGGTCATGCGCGGGGCCGTACCGTGAAGGGCAATGTCCAATACGCGCATATCCGTAGCCTTGAGTTCAATTCGCTTCTCAACCCCCTTCGTTGCGCCGGGCATTATATGCTTCCTTGTGTTCCCCTCTATACTTTTTGGTGTTGGCTTTGATGCGTTCTTTGTTGGCCTGATAATATGCCCGCTTGCGTTCAAGTATTCTTTCTTTGTTATCCTCTTCATAGTTTTTTACGCGGGCAATTATTTTGTCTTTGTTGCGTTCATAATAATCTCTGTGTTCTTCAAGTATTTCATCGCGATGCTTTTCATAGTACCGGCGATCTTTTTCCGCCTTTGTCATTCATGCCCCTCCCAAATTCTAAGCCGTGCGGTGGGGATATACGGGCGTATTTTTGTGTCTTTTGGCAAGTACAGCGGGTGTTTCGGGCTTCCGTCTTTGTTTTCCCCAAAACAAAGAGTTGGTTCATACAAGAACAATTCCCAAAACGCATGGACGCGGGCCGCTTTTGCATTCCTTCCCCATGCACAGACAAGGGACTTTCCGAAACCCTGAAAAGAGTTCAGTACATTGTCGTTTTCCGGGCCAATGTTGAAGTCTTCCGGCAAGCCGGGATTGAGGCTTATGACGCTGAAAAGTATATCAGGGCTTGGCGTGATGTAGGCATACAAATTATAAATTTCAATGCCCGTGAAGCCGTTATCTTTGGCAAAGCCTATGCAACGGCGGATAGTTGGATCATCGCGCTTTTCATCTGCGTATGACGGGTTCAACATTATCAAGATAAGTGGGTTCGGCTCCTCTGGTGGGCTGTATCCAAAGTTGCGCCAGAGCTTGTAGCGATACCGGCGACAAGGGGAAAAGACCGCGCCGCTTTTGTCCGGGTACGCCAATGAGCCGTGAAGATTGGTAATAGTGTTATTCATATCAAAAAACCATACCCCGCAATTTTTTGAGTTTCTTTTCAACGGCTTCTATTTCCCGCTGACGCATAGACTCCGCTCGTTCTTTTGCTTCTTCAAAACTTGTGTGCCAATGTGGCTTATGAATATAATTGGCGTACCCCTTTGATTGCCAAGTAACCATGTTCGCGTTCGATGGAGATATTTCCGCTTCCAGTTCAACTATTCCTTGTGTCAGTGCGTACTTAGTCGACCAAATTTTCATTCCTGTCCCGTCCATTGCCGCGCCATTTCAGACGCTATGTTTTCAAAGGTTGCAGACCTGTCCATTGAACGAGTAGGGCCGGGAGGCCGTCTATCAGCGCCGCTTGGCGCTTGGTTCTTCCAGCGGGGCAGTCCATTGAATTTGTAGTGGGGGGGGGGTGTGCTTTGTGTGCTGCAACAGCGGAAGATTGAATAACCAAAGGCATGTTGACTTGCTTGCATTTTCCCCAAAATGGTACGGCTGAATAATTTGGTCTGGTTTACGGTACACGGTGGACATTATGCCAATTGGATTTTCAATGCACAACTTCCGGCGCGGATCGCGTTCCGCCCAATGAACAAATTCCATGAAAAACTTTATCCCCTGCTCTTGCCTCCCGTCCCGGCGCTTTTTGTCGAAATGCTTTGCACCGGAAACGCAAAGATGTGTGCAAGGTGGGAAAGCAAGAACGGCGTCCCAATTTCTTTTGTGCATAGTTTCAATAGCGTCCGCTTGGTAGTGCCAGCCAGCATTGCCACGGGTGGTCACAAGATCGACAGAATAAGCATTTACGCCACGTTGCCGCAAGGCTGTAGTAAGTCGACCAGATTCTTCACAGGCGACCAAGACGTTACAGCCTTGCGGCAATGGCGGGGGCAAGAGAGAGGGAAGCATAACGGCTATTCTTCCTGATAGCGGGCGTCTTCGGCGGCAATCTCCGCGTCAATCCAGGCCATGAACCCTTCTTCCGAGGCAGGAACGATCTTGATGATTTGTTCATGCCAAGGGCACTTCTTGCCGCATATGTCGCATTCGCACATGCAGCATTCGCGGGCGGCGCGGAAAAGGATATTGAACCGGCGTTCTATATGTATGCGCTCCATTTCCGAATCAAGCCCGGATCGATTCATGGCCGTATTATCGTTTTCAGCACGTTCTAACGCGCTTTCCGCTGCTTTGAGACGTTCTACCAAGGCCGTGCCAATATACTCCATTGAAACGTCAGTGAAGGGGCCGGACGGATACCAAATGCCTCCGTCCCGACCAAAGCAGGCGTTGCCGTCAATCAAGTCCTGCACGGTTACTTCAATAAGCTTTTTCATTTTATTTCCTTTTCCGGTTTTGGGACAAAAGTTAGTCCCCCGGAATACCCTATTGAACGCTTTACAATCCAGCCGTGGGGAAGTTCCCAAACATCAAAGCCCGCCTGCTCAACCCGCTTGCCAATAATAGGCAAAGGCATTGCATATGGTGCGGCCTCTACTTCCGCTGTCCGTTCTTCTCGTTTCTGTATTTCTGTTTGTCTTTTTTCAAAGGAATCACAACCAAATAAACACAGGACAAGGGCAAGAGATATGAGCAGGCGGTTCATTTTTGTTTCCTTATTTCAAAAGCACAAGCCAGAAGAGCCAATGCAGCGGGGTTTGTACGCACGTTCCGAGCACGGGCAATACAAAGTCCCAGAAGCCGTCTTCACTCCATTGCCAAAAGCGCATAGCTTCGTTGGTGATTGCGCTTGTAATTTCCGGTTCTTTGTATTTGTTTTTCAGCTTGCTTGAAGCTTGCGCGTGTTCCCGGCCGAAAAAGAGATAACATCCGGGCAGCGCACAGGCAAAGATAAGTTCAAAGGTGGGTGTAAAAAACAGACACATCAACACAGTCAATCCAAATTGTAGCGCGGCAGTGATAAGCGTGTGCTCCCAATTCGTTTTGTTCAGGTTTTTGAAACTGTACATAACATTGCTCCTTTCAAGTGGTTTTACAATGCGCATATAGATTGCGCGGGCCTCTCGCCAGTACAACGCTGTACAGCGCGGGGAATGTTTGTTGCATTCTGGCGTGTTATGCGCTGGACATTCCCCACATACTATAGTTTGAATGACTTTGTAAATTTCCTTTTCGCGGCGGGCCATGTTTACGCTGGCAGGATATTGCTTTCTATCAAGCGTCTTTCAACTTCCTTCCAGTCAACAAAAGGCCGGGGCGACTTCCTGATATCGGCCTGTAATGGACAGCCGAGCGCGGCATCGTCAATGTACAGGTGTGCGTATACCTTGCGGCTGCTTGTCCATTTTACTTGTGTATGATTGTCGTTGACGCCAAAAAGTTCAATGTCGTGTTCCTTGAACCAATCAACAGCGGCCTCAAGGTATTCTTCCCCGCGCATAGTGTGCAAAATGAGTTTGTGCCCGGCTGCTACAAGTTTTTTCAGCACAGGCACGGCACCTATGTCAACGCCAATTTCCGGAAATTCGTGAGCAACGCACGTTCCGTCAAAGTCAACCGCTATATACATAATCCGCGTTCCTCCCTTGAAATACAGGCAATCGTAGTTCGTACAGCCTGCTTCTGTTTCTTCGCTATTGCAGTTTGTGCATATCTTCATTTTGTTCCCTTAGTCGATGATGTAATCTTCAAGCCCGCGTTTTTCACACAACCAAAACGGTACGCCAATTTCAACATTGCGATCATGCACATCGCCGAAAAAGTCTATTTCCGACTTTGGCAACCAATGTTCCTCGCCGTCCCCAAATTCAAACAAAAAGGCTTTTTGACCTTCTGCTTTGCACTCCACGGCCAGGAGCGTACATATTTCATCGTTTTCGTACGTTTTCATATCTTTCCCTCCGCAACAAGGCGGCGTTCTATTTTGTTTATCTGTTCGATATACCACAGGGAAAAGCCCACGCCTGCAAAAAGGCTAAGAAGGCAAATACTGCCGCGCACCCATTCCGGCAAATTTTGTCCTGTGGTTGTCAAATCAACAAAACAGGCCACAATCAATAACGGGCCAAAGGCAGACCAAAAAATAGTCCGCCTTTGGCGTTTGGTGAACGGGATTTTCCGCCGTGTCACCGTATGCCTCCGTCCCCGTGAAGGACTTCACGCGCCTTGCGGTCTGCAAGCTTTTTCAGGTTGAAAGCGGCCACTTCTTCAAGGGAGAATCCGAGTTCATAAGCAAAGTTCGCAAGATACCACAAAGTATCTCCAAGCTCATTCAAAAGCTTGTTTTTACGAATGTCGGTAAGTTGCCCGGAATCGTCCCTGATGATTTTGGACGTTTGATCGGCTGCTTCGCCAGCTTCCCCGGCCATGCCAAGCGCGGTGTAATACACGCCGAGCATTTCCCCACTTCCCGCATAGACGGCGGTGGTTCTGGCGCGATCTTGGTATTGATTGAAGCCGATACCACGCACAGGCTCCTTGGTATCTGCCCAAAGCACGATAGGGCCGTCCGGCACGGTGTAGGGGAATGTGATTGGTTTGCGGCTTTCGTAGTTTGTCCAGGTGCTTCCGTCTTCACGGTCTTTGAAAACATATCCTTCGCTGTCGTATGCGCCGTCTTTTTCCTTGAAGACGTGTCCGCAACGGCGGTTTTGGTATATACCGGGGCCGACCTCATACCATTCATCATCTTCCCCGGTAAGCGGCGTCAGTGGGTGGAATTTGGCAAGACGGCCAAATATACCGAGACAGGCCATAGCGGAAAAGCCGGAATGGCCCTCGCTGGAAAATTGATCGATCAAGTCCAAGACGGCTTTTCCCAACATGCCATTGTATGCGCTGTCTTCGGAAAAGTGTCCGGCCTTTTCAAGTTCTTCTTTTGCGTAGTCATGCAGAGTGCCCATTTGTCGATCCTTGGTTTTGGTTTTAGATAAATTCATTTGTGGCCTATGGGTATGATACGGCTATGTTTTCTTCCCTACCATGTTGACTATGTTCTTTACTCTTTTCACGACTTCAAGATATTCTACATCGCGGAACCATTCGGTATTCTGTATGCGCTTCTTTTCAAAGAAGTCATGGGCACAATGTTCAGCGGCGTCCATGTTTTTTGTTTTCTCGCTGACAAATGAATAGTAGTCCAATATTGCGGCATTTGTAGATATTGACTGGATTCTTATGCGCGGTGTTGTGGACTTCCCTATTTTGCAAATGTTACGTTCTTTGTCATAGAAAACGTACAGATGGCCTGGGGTTTTTACTTGCGGCCTTGCTTTTAGTGTGTCGATCTTATCTGTTGGAAGATAACCACACCCGGAGAAATCACGTTTTCTCACTCGTGGGAGGACTTCATCCGATAGCCATGTTTGAAAATCGGAAAAACCCTTGTCTTTCAGAATTATCTCTAGTCCACGTTCGGTAACACAGATCAATGGCTGTACCCCTCCGGGGGTGTACAGAGCTTTTCTGACCTTGAATTCGCCAGATAAATTTCGTAGCACGGGTGGTGGTTTTTTTCCCCTATATAAGTATCTTTCAAGCCCTATGTTTCTAAGCACGTCCCGTACACAAACCCATATTTCATCATCGTCTACAAGTATGCGTAATATACCATGTTTCTCGTGGCGAAAGACTTTCGTATGCTCTATTATTTCCAAAAGACGTGACATATTAGCCTCCTATGTTTTTTGTTTTTGCACATTATACAATATATTTTGGCGAGTCAAGCGTAACCACTAGTAATATATCATGACACCCCCACAGTAAACAAAGGAACGAATGAACAGCCACAACGGTTTGCGGACATTTTCCATATTGAAACTGCATTTTTTGCTTTAGATTTTGTTCAACCCGCGCCAGTATTGAGCATTCGCCATTTTCCCGCTTCTATATAGAATACAAAGTATTCTATATGACAACCGTGCAAATGCCGAAAGAGTCGCTGCGCGACACAACTTTTTGAACGGAGTTATTTTATTTATTGAGCAAGATATTGTATGAACCAAAGCTTGCATTGAAAGCCGCAATAGCATATGCAAGCCCGTAGGAGGGCAAAGCCATGCCAGTAGACAGCAAACACCCCTTGTATGATGAACGTCTCCACGATTGGGAAGACTGCCGCTTGTTTTATGACGGGGAAAGGGCCGTCAAAGCAGAAGGTGAGCGCTTTATCCCAAAGCCGGAAGATGCAACAAAGCATGAATATGACAACTATGTTATGCGGGCCTTTTTCTTTCCCGCCATAGAACGGACGGTGGCCGGTTTATCTGGCGCTATTGATCGCAAAGACCCAACAGTACAAGTCACGCCACGCATTGAATATCTTGTAGATAATGCCGATTCGGAAGATTCTTCTTTACGCCAATATTCAAAAGTTGTGCTTGATGAAGTCTTTGTTACTGGCCGATGTGGTCTTTTTGCGGATCGGGATGAAGAGGGTGAATACCCGTTGCCTTATCTGACGCTGTACAAAGCCGAGGATATTATCAATTGGGTGGATGATAAAAACTTGGGACTAACCCTTGTTGTATTGCGAGAATACTACTTTGAAAACGATTCCTCCGATCCCTTTGTCCAAACCCAAAAGCTCCGCTATCGTGTCTTGAAACTGGATGAAAGCGGGTTTTACACACAAGAACTTTGGGAAGTTGACGAGAAGGGAAAAATTTATCAGGGCGTGTCCGTTATACCCACGCGGGCGGGCAAGAAATTGAATTTCATTCCGTTCGTTTTCTGCAACGTCCGCTCCATCACTCCAAAGATAGACAAGCCGCCGTTGCTGGACTTGGTGTATAAAAACGCTGAACATTTGCGCGTTTCAGCGGATTATGCAAACAGTCTGTATTTCACCGGCAACCCAATTATGTGGGCTTCCGGCGTCAAGGCACCGGCACAAAGGCCGGTAGTCGGGCCGCACGATGCGCATGAGCCAGCTTTCCGCCTGACTATAGGCTCAACCCGCGCCGTACTTTTGCCCAAGGACGGCAAAGTGGGAATGCTCGAATGTTCCGGGCATGGTGTGAAGCCCAACCAAGAGCGGTGTAATGATATAAAACTTGAAATGGCTGTACTCGGCGCACGTCTTTTGGAAAACCAAAGGGCCGGTGTGGAAGCCGCTGAAACTGCCCAACTGCGACAGAGTAACGAAACAGCAACGCTTTCAAACATCGTGGTGAATGTAAGTTCCGCGATCCGTAAAATGTTGCAGATTATTGATGAATGGGAAGGCGGAGACGGCGACCCGGATAAAATAGACTTCCAATTGAACAATGACTTTGTGGAAGTCGTTATGAATCCGACCTTGCTTGAAAAGCTGGCAAACCTTGTTCAGAATGAACTTATTTCTTGGGATACGTTCTATTACAATCTTGCCGTTGGGGAAATTTCCGTGCCGGGCCGTACAGCGGACGAAGAGCGCAACTTGATCGAGACACAGCCGGTTATGGGCAGTGCATCGCAGGCAATGGCCGCGCTTGACGGCATGATGAACGGTATCAATCCGCCTGTCGGAGCACAGGACGAAAAGACCCCGCAAGACACGGACGAAGACCAAGAAGACGATACAGAAGAGGATGAAGAAGACGCCAACAAGGAAAAGACCAGCCGCAAAAAGAAACCGGCAAAGGATGCGCCGGATAAATCTTCATAGGTGATATTATGTCGGTAGACGCCAATACACAGCTTGCGAACAGCTTTGTTACAATGACGGCCAATATGCAACGCTTGTCTGAAAGCGAGGCGGCGACTGTCATTGGTACTTTGAAACAATTGGAAACAGAGCTTGCCGGGGAACTGCTTGATAACCCAAAGCTGACAGAATGGACGAAGCGCCGGTATAATTCCCTCATTTCACAAAATCAAAAGACAATCGCTGAATACTACAAGGGGATTACCAAACAGCACCACGCTTTCTTGACCGGTGTTGGTGGCGTTACGCAAGCCGGGGTGGCGAACGCCTTTTCTGGAATCCATGTTCCCTTGCCGTCCGTTGCTATTACTTCTGAACAACTCAAAAGCTTGGCGTCCAACGCCATGATCAACGGAGCACCGTCAAGCGCATGGTGGGCCAAACAAAGCCAGAGCTTGCGTGACGCTTTTGCACAGCAAATGCGTATAGGATATGCCGGGGGTGAAACTGTCGACCAGCTTGTGCAGCGTGTGCGCGGCACAGCAACCGGCAAAAAGAACGTGTATTTTGTTGACGGGGCCAAAAAGGTTTTCAATGAGTTTGAGGGCGGCATAATGGACACGGGCACGAGGCAGGCACGGGCGCTTGTCCGTACCTCCGTACAGCAAATGTCCAACGAGGCCAAAATGTTGATTTTCAAAGACAATCAAGCCTTATTGAAAGGCGTGATGTGGGTGGCTACCTTGGACGGGCGCACTACCTTGCTTTGTGCGCAACGTGACGGAAAGCTGTACTCAGTGAAAGGTGAACCCATTGGACACAAGCTCCCCTTTTTGGGGGGAACACCCGCGCATTGGAATTGCAGATCGACCCTCGTGCCCATAACGAAGTCTTGGGAAGAGTTGGGCGCAACGCCGGGCATAGACAAGACTTGGTACACCGCGCTCGATCCTGGAATGCGATCCAGTCTTACCGGCTATGTTCCTGATACAGTTACTTTTGAATCGTGGTTTGCGGACTTGGCAGAAGTCGACCAGATCGCATACTTGGGGCCGAAAAAGTATGCGATTTACCGCGATGCTGGCTTGTCTGTTGCAGATATGGCCGACCAGTTTGGCAATCCGCTAACATTGGAACAGCTTGCAGAAGCGTATGGATACCGCATTGAAGAGTTTGTGCGCACGGGAATGAAGAGTTCACCGATCATCCACCAAAGCGCCATTGGCCTACAGCGTGAAATAGATATACGGGCTTCTGAATTGGCAGTTGTACAGGCGGAACAAGCGGCGGCACAGGCGGCGGAAGCTGCAACAGTTGAAATAAACACCTTGGCAGAAAAGGACACAACAGCCGCGATCATCATTGATGACATGAAAGCTGTTGGTGCCTGGGCCGATGATCCTTTGGACAATCTTGCAGCTATCCAAGCGACACTGAAAGAAGAACAAGCCGCGTCTGCGACCATTGCTGAAATAAAAGCGTCAATTGAGACTGCGACAGTTGATAAAAACATAGGCACAGCGGCGTATGTTGAGGGAATGACAAAAGATTCAGCCATGCACTTTGTCAACAAGACACTACCGGAAGCGTTGCCTTCCAAGGTCTTGCATGGCTATGAAACCAAACTTGCATCCATAATTGAAGACAATAAGCTGTATACCGGTCTTTTGGAAAAAAAGACCGGCGAAGAGTTTATGAAGCCTTTGTGGGATCAGTTTGTCTTGATGGAAGAACAGACTCCTTGGGCTGTTTCCAATACCTATGGGAAGTTCCTGAACTTTGTTGACAAGGTGGAAAGTGCAGCGGCAAAAAAACTGTTGTCTATTGAAACAGAAGGATATGTGGGAGTGAATAAGCTTGCTTTGCAGGAAGCCAAAGCAACAATAACGCAGGGCGTACCCGGTTCCAATGTTTCGACCATTGTGGAGTATGAAAAGATACTTCCAAAGGGAATTGAACAGGATATGAAGGCCGCTACGGCTGTTTCTGCATATGCAGAAGGGACACCGATACAAAAGGCCGCATACAGCGAGCTACAGGCATTGAAAGAGTCTGGATCGGTGGCTTGGGAGAGTGCCATAGAACAGAAAAAAGTGATTGAAGGACTGGTAAAGAAGCTCGATGACGAAGCCGTGATCGCTGTTGGTACGGCTATGGAAGACAAGCCGCTCCTTGATTACTTATTGAAAACAGGAACTTTGGACAAAAAATACGCCAATAACTTTGACCTGAAAATAGCCATTGATACGGCGAAAGCCGATATGCAAGCAAGCGCCGCAAAATTGGCTGAACAGGCGATCAAAGAAGCTGCTGGAAAAGCCGATCTTGCAAGCGGTTCCCTTGTCAAATTGGGAGGTAAGCAATTTGACTTATCCATATCGAGTGAAATGTCCGCTTTCAATAAGACAAAGAATCAATGGCTGTCCCATTATAAAAAAGCCGTTTTGGCCGGAAAACAACCGCCGAAAGGTGCGCTCCAAGCTTATGAAATACTTGGTGCGGAAGAAAAGGCCGCGTTCAATGCAAAGCTGAAACTGGCGGCGGAACCAGCGAAGCCCGTAACCATGAACGCCGTGCCTGAACCCGGTGTTTTGCAAATGAATCAGCTTGAATATATCAAACCAAAAACAGGCGGATCGTTGCCTGGAGCTTGGTATCGCGACCCTGTTTCTGGTGTCGAATATCTTGTGAAGCACCCATTGTCGGATGATATAGCCCGCAATGAAGTGTTGACTGCAAAACTATATCAGGCGGCGGGTGTTGGGGCACCGGATTTGACCCTTGTAGCAAACGAGGGGAAGTTGTCTATTGCATCACGCGGTATAACTATTGAAGAAGTGAACGCGGCGCGGTTAGCAAAAGCTGTGGGTATGCACGAAAACTTTGCTGTAGACGCATGGCTTGCAAATTGGGACGTTGTGGGGCTTTCTTTTGACAACACAGTGCTTTTGCCCAATGGAACAGCATTTCGTATAGATGTTGGTGGTGGTCTTCGCTATCGGGCTCAGGGTGGTTTGAAGGGGGCGTCCTTTGGCCGGGAAGTCACAGAACTTGAAAGTTTGCGTAGCAAGACAGTCAACGCGCAAGCCTACGAGGTTTTCAAAAATATCAAAAAGGCCGATCTTGAGGCTGGCGTCAAAAAGGTTTTGGCACTAGAAGATGACGTTATACGCGGCCTCGTGAAAAAGTATG
>LSQA01000136.1_pt1 | contig 10839 bp, 11 predicted proteins | sample 651271 | NCBI WGS metagenome assembly LSQA01 (sample SAMN04438314, study PRJNA306036) | termite gut metagenome | isolation source: viral DNA filtered from gut of termites from termite colony 3 | host: Coptotermes formosanus | place: USA: New Orleans, Cypress St. | collected 2013-06-21 | reverse complement strand
TACAAACGTTGTTCCATCTACATCTTTTGACGCACGCCAACTAAGCACAACCGGAGAAATTACTTTCTTAAAAAGCGGTAACTATTTGCTTTCTTGGCCTGAAGAGGGACAATTAACCCCTCCTTTCCCCTCCCCGGTTCCCGCATGGTCTCTTTCCTTTTTACTGGATGGAGTACCGGTTCCTGGAAGTTGTTTTTCCGGATACAAGCTGTATCCTGTAGAACTAACCGACAATACTGGAGGAACTGTTGTGGTATTTGTTACTGCTGGACAGGTTTTAAAATTGATCAATAGCTCTACTCTATCTATCAGTTTAATATCTACTGTCCCAGGCTCTTTATTTCCGGAAACATCTGTCTCCATTGTGATACAAAGTCAGATTTAAACTAGTGATTTTCCAAGCGGATCGAAGAATCTCTTCGATCCGTGTTTTTGCTTTATTATAAACACGTGTAGGTTGCACTTCTAATCCAATTGGAGCATAGATTGATGTCCGGATTGCGTAATTTTTTACAAAATACACGCTAGTCTGATAGGCTATTAAAGCTTTCCAAAAACCGTCACACGAGAAATAGATGAAAAAATTCATATTTTTTTATGTTATAGTCCTTGGTTTAAGGTTTGCGTGATCCTCGTATACTTCGAAAGAGGCATTGCAATATTGGGAACGTATGCTATCGCAAGATCAGTTTTTTGCGACTCTCCCATGATATTATTCATGATAGTATTGGGTCAAAGTTTATTTACAAAGGACTCTTTGTTTCGTTTGCTTGTGCCATCTATGAGCAAAATGCAAATGTATGAGGGGGGGGGGATCTAGCCGGTATTTTTTTGCTTAGTAGACGCTACGCTTTTGCTTGTTTTAGAAGAGTGAAACTGGTTGATAATTTTTATGAATATTTGAATTGGGAGATCGTTTTACTGTTTCGATTGTGGGTCTACTAGCATTTTTAGTAAAAGATCCGCTAACCAATTTTCGTACTCGTCAGGCGTCCAGCCTTGTTCAATGACAAACATTCGATACATGTCGCGCCCGGTAAATGCCCATAGAATATCACGGGCCTTGGTTTGCGTAAGTCCTTTTATGAGAGATTTTTCCTTAATCATCAGTTTGATGGTTTCTTCCTGACGTAGATAGCGTCGTTTTTCTCTTTCTTCTTCTAGTTCTTTAAACTCAGGAGCTAAAACAGAGGCTCCTTGAAACATTACCATTTGAGATCTTTCCGCATCATACATTTGTCGAGAAATTTTAGCCGCGATTGCAAGACGCTCTTTTACGGGTGTTTCTAAACAAACCTTTTTTACTAGTGCTTCACGTTGACTGTCTGGAAGAGCCTCATCCATCAAGGTTTTTAAAATTCCTCGCTTAGACTGAAATAGTGAATAAATGGTTGAGGCAGAAACCTCTGCAGCTTTGGCTAAGCTTTCGATTGTTACTGCTTCAAAGCCATCTCTTTGAAAAAGTTTTTTTGCGCAATGAAGAATGCGACCTTTAGTTAAAGAGGCTTGCTCTGTCCTCGCTTCGGAATTGTATATTCTTTTTTTTGTATTTGACATATTGACTGTAGCTTACTACATTCAATGCATAAAATCAAAAAAAATCCCAAAGGAGTTCATTATGAGTCAAAACAATGCGGATATTGCTGAATCTTATTACAAAGCGATGGAAGCGAAAGATATAACACGGTTAGGGGAGTATCTTCATTCCGATGTTATTTTCTTAGGTCCTTTAGCAGAATTAAAAGGAAAAGATGCTGTTCTTTCTGCTGCTAAAGGGTTTTCTTCTTTTTTGAAAAAAATTACGATACGTTCAAAATTCAGCTCTGAGACGCAAGCTATGCTCGCCTATGACATGGAGTGCCCTGAACCTATTGGTCTTTTCCGAGCGGCAACTCTAATGACTTTTGAAAAAGGACTTATCACAAAAATCGAACTTTTTTACGATGCTCGCCCTTTTGAGAAGAAGAAAGAGGAGATTTTTTCTTAGAAATCTAAGTTCTGAGCTCTAGTACTAAACGGGTGCTAATGCTATCTTGTCTCTCCTGTTATCTGAGGAAATAGGGGAGATATTACTATGCGAATAGCCGTTTCTGGAGTTCATTATTGTGGGAAGACAACTTTAATAGAATCTTTGCTAGAGCACCTTCCAGGTTACGCATCGGTTGATGAACCGTATTATCTTCTTGAAGAAGAGGGCTATGAATTTGCACATCCGCCTACCGTAGAAGATTTTGAAGAGCAGATTAAGCGTTCAGTTGCAGTTATCAAAGAGAGTGGAGATAACACAATCTTTGATAGATCCCCTTTAGATTACCTAGCCGATGCGTTGGTTGCTGCAAAAGAGTCTCCTTTTGATGAATGTGTGGATGTCGAAAATTTACTTCAAATGATGAACGATGCTATCGCTCTCTTAGACCTTATTGTTTATATTCCTATTGAGAGTCGAATTCTTGTGCCTAATTGCCAAGACTTGAAATTTAGACGGAATGTGGAAGCAACACTTCAAGAGATGCTTCTAGAGGATTCTTTAGAAATATTAGACGATATCGAAGTATTAGAAGTAACGGGCAGCTTAGAGAAAAGAGTAAAAATGGTAAGGTCTTTTTTATGAAGTGTGCATATTTGTGTTTATTAGCTTTTTTTTCGCAGTTCTCAATACTTTTTAGCAATCAGCTCTTATCTGAAAATAATAGTGATCTTCTTGTAGAAGAACAAAATCTACTCATGGCTTCTTATCTAAGAGATCTTGAAGAATTGGGGTATTGCGTCATTCCTCAGATTCTTACAACTCCTGAAGCCGATCTATTGTATCAGCGCGTTTGGCATGAATTTATTGAAATGGCATGGCCAAATTGCAGATTAGATGACAGAAGCAATTGGAAAGAGACGTTCCCGATGCATAATAGAGGAGCGATCTTTGCAGGACCTGCGGGCCAGACTCAAGTCATGTGGGATTTAAGACAAGACCCTCGCATTGTTGATGTTTTTGCTAAAGTGTGGAATACACGCGATCTTATTGTAAGCATGGATGGATTATCCTTCATGTGTCCACCGGAGATAAGAGAGGGGTATTACGAGCCATGGCCTCATGTTGATCAGACTGTTTTGAGGCGGCAAGATAACGTCACGCATAATAATAATCCCCCTATTGATTTCGTCAGTGAGTCTTTGTTGAGGACTAAACCGTATACTGTTCAAGGGCAGTTCTTATTTGAAGATTCTTTCGAGGGTGATGGTGGATTTTACTGTATTCCAAAGTCCCATCATAGGTTCGCAGAATTTGCTCCCCAGCTGGAAGTCATTAATGCCATGGAAATACCCCTACAGGAGAGAAGGAAAGCTCGACATAAATTCTTACAGGATTTTTTTGATAGCAGCAGAGATGAATCAGGAAATTCTTACGGTATGAAACATGTAACCGCTCCTCGTGGATCGCTAATTTTATGGGATTCACGAACAATTCACTGGAATCAACACCCAATTAAGGAAAGGCCTTATATTGATCATCCCCGAGTGAGAATGGTTGGTTATTTATGTTATGTTCCAAAAGCTCGCTCGACGCAGGAGGGCAGAATTCTTAGGAGAGAAGCTTTTGAAAAAGGAGTTTTAACTGGTCATAATCCCGTCTATCCGGAAATGAAATTTACCAAAGATCACATATATCAGGAATTTAAGCACTATCAGGAAGATCAAAGCTATATACAACCAAAAATCAATCTGACTCCATTGGGGGAGTCGGTATTAGGTTTGTAGTCTGAAAATGGTTTTTTTTATCAAAATCCCCATTGAGTTATGAGAAAATGAAAAGAGCCAGAGGGCGCCTTTAATTGCTGTTCAATCAATTTAGGAAAGGCCTGGATTCTACGAGCTAGGTCTTCTTTTGCCCAGGGGTAAATGCCGGTATCTGTTAGAAACTGAACTGCAGAAAGAATAAATTCTGCGCATTCAAGAGGCGTTTCTGTTTGAAATACTCCTTCTTCGCAGCCTTGCTGAATCAGTTTTGTATAGAGGGGCGCTTGTTTAATTAAGGTAACTGCTAGTAGTCGAATATGTATAGCCTCATTTCCTTTTTTATGAAGTTGCTGTAGGACGGGTGGGGCTGCAACCTCACTGCTTTTCTCCAAAAGGATTTGCATTTTTTGTAAGGCAGAGCCCTTTGTTTCTTCGATCAAGGTTTGCATTTTTTCAAGATACTCATCCACGATGTTCTCTACAACAGCTTCTAGAAGTTCTTCTTTTGATTTGAAATAATGATAAATCGTGCCTTTAGCAATTCCTAGTTGCACCATTACATCTTGTAACGTCATTTTCTCATATTCCTTATTCTGAATGAGATGGCGCGCTGTTTTTATGATTTCCATTTTTCTTTCAAAAGGTTTTTTTACAATTCTGCTCATTAGAGTTCTCCAGTCATTCATAAGAAAGCGATTGACCGACGGTCGGTCTTTTGTTAGCATGTTACTGTTTTTACGAATATAAGGGAAATTCTAATGAAAAACAAAAATGTACTCATCTCAGGGGCGGGGATTGCAGGGCTTACTCTCGCTTACTGGTTAAAGAAATATGGATTTTGTCCTACGATTGTTGAAAAACATCCCTCTTTACGTACGGGTGGTTATAAGATCGATCTTCGAGGCGTAGCTTTGGACGTCCTAAAGCGGATGGGAATTTATTCTGCTATCATGGAATCTAGAACGGCTATTACCCAAGCGATATGTATCGATCCAGCTGGCAATCAGATTGCTCAGATGGGGGCGGATCTTTGTGGTACTCGGTTAGAAGGTGTAGATCTTGAAATCATGCGAGGCACTCTTTGCGTAATTATGCAGGAAGCGGTTGGTGATATTGAATACCTCTTTGGTGATGTCATTACGCATATTTCAGAAAATCCCAGCGGGGTACATGTAGAGTTTGAGAAAAATAATCCTCGCACATTTGATCTTGTAATAGGAGCTGATGGATTACACTCGAGTGTACGTAGGTTGGTTTTTGGGGAAGAATCCCTATTTTCTCAAGACTTAGGAGTATATGTTTCGGTTTTTTCTTTTTCCAACTTTCTTCAGTTAACTGATTGCGAAATTGAGCATCACGCTTTTCGGAAATTTGTGAATCTCTATAGAGATCGAAAAGATATTCAGGCAAAAGCGGCTCTTGCTTTTTCCGTAGATAAGCCATTTCATTCTAGTGATCCCAAAGGTCAGCAAAAATTCATTGAAGAGGTGTTTGCAGGTTCTGGATGGGAAATGCCCCGAATTTTAGCGGAGATGAAAGACAGTCCCGATTTTTATTTTGATTCCATGGCACAGATCCATATGCCTCAGTGGTCTAAAGGGAGAGTCTCTCTGGTTGGCGATGCAGCTTATTCAGCAACGCCTCTTTCTGGGCAAGGAACTAGTATTGCTATTGCTGGCGCCTATGTTCTTGCAGGTGAGCTTGCCTATGCTCAAGGGGACTGCCAAAGGGCATTTTTTCGTTATGAAGAATTAGTTCGCCCATTTGCTAAACAAAATCAGGCATTGGCGAATATGAGCGCTAAGATTATGAGCGGTTCTTCTTATAGCGTGTGGCTGCATCGAATTGGCGCACTTTTACCTGGAAGCGTAGTTCGTTATTTTAAAAATAAAGCGCTAAAACAGACAACAAACGCTGCTAATGCTCTTACTTTGAAGGAATATTAAGGCTTTTAGATTCACTGATCGATCAGCTGCCTTGATCCAGCATTTTTTTGTAAGCTTTTAAAAGGGCTGGAAAAAGCTCTTGTTTCACTTTTTCTATCACATCGGGGGCAACTTGAGTAAAATAAGTACCTTTGGCTTTATGGGATTGGATAAGGGTGTAGGCCGTATCAATGGGTTTATTAGGAGAGTACCAGTATTCTTTTAATAGGGTGATGTCTGCAACGTGATGATGATAGGATAATACAGCTATAATACGCATAGTGCAATCGTAGGGCAATTGATCTTTTCCCAAAAATAGGGGGTCTGATTCTATAAATTCTTCTACAATAAAGTAGTCTGACTCATCTACGGCGTAGTGGGAGTAGGATCTTTCCAAATCTTTTAATAAAACTTCTTTTTCTGAGAGAAAAATGTAGTCTAGCGTCTTTTGCAAATCCTGTTTTTCTAGGATAATAACACCTCGTCCCATAGTGGATTGCAGAGGTTTGATCACGACAATATTTCCTGGGATGTCCTGAGCGATGGCTTCGACGAGCTCTGCAGAAGTCCCTTTTCGGTAAAGACCCCACTGAGGTCGAAGTTTCTTCGTTTCTTCGATACTATCGAAAAAGGAGTTCATCACATATTTACTTTGAGAAAAGGGAAGTATAGCTCTATCCAGAAAGAGGATGTGAGGAAAGAGTTCCTGGTATCGGTTAAAAATAGGCTCTGTTTGTAGAGAAAATAAGAAACACTGATAATCGAAAAGATTATCGGGATCGTTATCTTTCGTTTTCTTAACTTTGGCAAGCAGGCTTTCTATAGAATGCGTAGAGCTCCAGCTATGCTGAATGAAAGCTTCTTTCATTTTATGATAGAGAGGGTGGGTGAAATAGATGGGGGTATTGTACTGCTCTAATAATTTGCAGTATAATAAGGGGACTGCATTGGGCTCATCAGGAGAGTTGGCTCCACTGAACCTGGAAAAAGATCCTGGTTGCATTTCGCAGATCTTTACCCCTTGCTGCTGATTATACTTGATATCAACCACGATAAGAGAAATATCTGCTATTGCAAATAAGCTGCTTTGCAAAAAAATTGCAATCACAGCTATTGCGTTATGTAAGTTTTTTTTCACAGATCGTTTAATATTTTACGTCTAAGGTTAGATTTCCGCTTTGGTTCCAATATTGACTTCCCAATTGTCCATCATATTGGAAGGAAACTCCTATTTTTTCACTGGGACTTAGATAAGAAAGGCCCAATCCTACAGCCCCTAAATTACGTAGAAAATTCCATCCGGAAACGTTAAATGTACAAGAGCTATCTACAAAGTTCGTATGATAGTAAGACTTTGCTAAAGGAACTTGATTGATGTAGCTGAGCTCTAAACGTGGAGTAATCGTGCCAGACTTGCGTTCTGATCCACATTCATAAGTAGTAGTAAAGATTGCTCCAGCTTGACTTTGCAGTAGCTGGTCTTGCCGGTTATCTACTTGTAAATTCAAGCTGCTTGCGCCTGATTCTTTATAGTCATTTTGAGCTAAATAGATGTAATCTACTCGGCCAAAGGGGCCTATTTTAAAACGTTTTACTTTTGCATACATACCAGCCTCGATTCCAGCCAAAGCTTCCCATCCATGATGTTTTGCTTGCGCATGACGATTCAGCTCTCCAAAATGCAGATGGCGGGAATTTTTGTATTGGTTATAAGATCCTAAAGCCGTAAGGGCGACATAGCGGACTTCATTGCTCCAGTTCCCATATAAACCTCCGTAATACCCATTGATCTTGCCATTTCCTGCAGAGTTAGTCCAATGAAGGTCTGAGTATGTGTAGCTGACAGCGCCTCCAAATCGAAAATTTTTATAAGAAGTGTCCGTTCCTAAAGACACTCCAGATGTCCAATCGCGATATCCGAATTGGTTGTTTTTTGAACCTTGATGCTGCCACTGTCCGATCCCGTCTATCCATACATGAGACTGACCATTACAAGGAGTCTCATCAAGATGTTTTAAATAGCCAGATCTGACGAGAAGTGCGTTTTGCAACTGAGTCCAGGTTTGTGCTGAAAACTGGGATGGTTGCATTTGGTTGAATGCTTTTTGCATTTCAGGAATCGTAAGAGCTATTAGTTCGGAAGAAACTGTATTGGCATCGGAACCAGATACTGTCACAAAACAATGGGCCGCTGCAGCCGCATTCCTGTGAAGGCTGATTGTAGACAAGGGAAGGTATGTTAAAAATACATCGTTCGGCTCGTAGTCTAGCGCCATTAAGCTTGGAACGCTTGCTGTTACTGATGAAAAGGTTCCTGTTACACCTGCTGCTGCATGCAAAATATCATAAGTTTTAGGAGCTGTAAAAGAAAGATCTAAAGGAATGACTTGGATGGCTCCCATTAAAGAGGCAGATCCTGTAGCAACAATTTGATCCGAAAGACCCCCTGAGTTGATTTCACAAACAAAGACGTTAGAAGCAGTGGGAAGAAAATTGCCCACTGTCAGAGTGCCTATGGAATTGCCGGGGGATACGGTGCCGCTACTGATTAAACTCCCACCTACCATTCCAGTTCCCTGTAAGGTTCCTTGAGTCCCGACTAAAAGATTTCCAGATATGCTCCCATTTAGTACTAAAATTCCTTCATCGATTTGTGTGATACCCGTATAGGTGTTGTCGTTATTCAGATTTAGGATTCCAGTTCCAGCTTTCGTTATAGATCCCTCTCCTGTAATAACTGCAAAAATCGTACTGGACTCAGTCCCTTTGATGGTTAAGTTGGTGCCGGAAAATAAATCAATTTCATCTGTTTCAGAGTCTGAGCTTACATTGTCAAATAAGGCATTTCCAGAACCGTTAACTTGAAAGTAGTTATTCCCTTCAGTCATAATCACATTGACAACTGTACCATCCAGTGTTCCTGAAAAAGCATAGAGCTGCCCAAACCCTTGCAGGTTATAGTTGATCACACCTCCACCACTTCCAGAAGCTCCACTGAAAATACTTATCTCAGCCGGATCAAAAGTCGGATATTGGTGCTCATAGATATCAAAATTGGCTACGGTTCCGGGAGTCGTAGAGACTCCAGGAAATCCATTAATGTCTAGTCGTGTAATGACGGAAACTTGCGTTGCAGATTTAAATTCGACCTGGTCAAAAGAAATGCCTTCAGACCTTTTAGAAATTGGGCTATGTAGGCCATCGCCATCAAAAATAGCAGTGCCGTTATTAGGTACGAGATTATCCCAATTGCTGTTACGGTTCATATCAGAAGAGCTTGAGCCAATCCAAGTGCTGGGATCTACGATATCACTGTGAATTTTAGAGCAGCCAAAAATTAAATGGGTAAGCAAGATCGTATTTAGGAGCTTATGATGATCTAAAAACACTGGAGCCCTCACGAATAAATAAGGTGTTTGGTGATGGTTTTTTTTAATTCATTGCAAGCGAAAGGTATCAAAAAATTAATAACTAGGCAAAAGGATTTACTTTCTTTCTGAGGGAACGATAGGCTGAGGCTTTTATTCTTTTACTTTTAAAGGTTTCTAATGCATCCTATTTGTTTAATTATATTAAACAATGGTAGGCGTATGCTTCATTTAGGAAAGGTAAACTCTTTGTGGGTTTTTAAAAAAACAATTTATGGTGTTTTTTTGAGAGATACCGATAGCGATGAAGAGGTGTTGCTTCCTAACAAATATACTCCTAAAGATTTAGATCTTGATGATCCTATTGATGTTTTTCTTTATACGGATTCTGAGGACCGTATTGTGGCCACCACTCTAACCCCGAAAATTTTTTTATACCAGATTGCCGTACTGGAGGTAAAAGATGTCACTAGATTTGGTTCTTTTTTAGATTGGGGGCTTGAAAAAGATCTTTTTCTTCCTTTTGCAGAACAAGATGGAAGAGTTCAAAAAGGGGATAAGGTCACAGTATGTCTTTGCCTTGATGAAAGAACTGGTAGGCTTTTTGCGTCAGCAAAAATTAAGGAATTTAGTAATCGAGAAATTACTGTTCAAGAAGGGGAAGAGGTAGATCTATTAATAGGGGACGAATCGGATCTCGGGTATCAGGTCGTTATTAATAATCTACACATAGGGCTTGTCTTTTTTAATAAAGTTTTCCAGCCTCTTCGTAAAGGGGATAAGATTAAGGGATTCATTGAGAAAATTCGAGATGATGGTAAAATTGATGTTTCTTTACAAAAAAAAGGATACGGTCAGGTTATTGATTCTCAGGATCTATTACTGAAAAAGTTGCAAGAAAATAATGGGGTTTTGTACCTGACAGATAACAGTGATCCCCATGAGATTGTTCGAGAATTACTCATGAGCAAAAAGGTATTTAAAAAGTGTTTAGGGGCACTTTATAAACAACGGAAAATCAAGATAGAGGAAGATCGTATAATTCTATGTTCTTAGTCGGTCGTTTTTTATGCGACCTCTGCCCAAACGTTTTAATCAAATACTATTTAAAAAGTTGGGCTATATTTCTATTCCATTTTCATTTTCGTCTGATAAAAATCTTGGGTCCATAATTTTAGGTGGATTCGTGGATTCATCGGGATCTGTTTTCATGGATTGTGATGAAACAGTTCCCTTTATGGAAATATTTGGAGTAGATCGAGCACTTGAGGTGTCGCTTGATCCTGTTTTCAGGCTTGTATTTGATTCCTTTTTTCGGGCTAAAAAATCTTGGATCAGTAAAAACTCTTCTTCTTCAAGATCTATTTCCACATAGATGCCTTTCCTCATGTTGGGCATGCCAAGCTTGGATGTAATATCTATTACTAAGGTTTTTTTGCCTTTATTTAAATATCTTGCTGTTGAAGGCATTCGATCTTCAGAGATTATTTTGCTGAGTATTTCTTCCTTTGTATTCTTCACATGTTCGGAGAATTCAGAATAGGGGATATTTTTTTCAGTAGCGGTATTGGCTCCTATTTTTTTCGGTAAAGAAATTTGAATTTCTGCAGTGCTGTCAACTTCTTGAAAAACGAAGAAAAGATATATTGGATAAGCACTTTCTGCAATTGCAGGATTTTTTGTATTAGTTTGTGTTTCAAAACAAATATGATGGCCTCGGTCGGTTTTCGCAGCTCGTAAAAGTAGGTCAGATTGCAAAGGGCGGTAAAGTCCTAAAACCTCAGATCTATTTAAGATCGCATCTAAAAGCGTTG
>LSQA01000134.1_pt1 | contig 10845 bp, 3 predicted proteins | sample 651271 | NCBI WGS metagenome assembly LSQA01 (sample SAMN04438314, study PRJNA306036) | termite gut metagenome | isolation source: viral DNA filtered from gut of termites from termite colony 3 | host: Coptotermes formosanus | place: USA: New Orleans, Cypress St. | collected 2013-06-21 | reverse complement strand
GAATCCAACTGTCAGTGCGTCGGCCATGTCAAGGTTGTTAAAGAGACAGGGGCTACACACTGTATACAAGGGTTGGTACAATGAGTTGCAACCTGGCAACATGAAGCTAATCTCAAAAAGCCAATCTCAGTTCGGATTGAGGTCGGCAACTCGACCTCATGAAGTTGGATTCGCTAGTAATCGGATATCAGCAATGATCCGGTGAATACGTTCCCGGGCCTTGTACACACCGCCCGTCAAGCCATGGAAGTTGGGAGAACCTGAAGCCGATAACCGCAAGGAGTCGTCTAGGGTTATACCAGTAACTAGGGCTAAGTCGTAACAAGGTAACCGTACCGGAAGGTGTGGTTGGACCACCTCCTTTCTAGAGTCAGATTTAACTGTTCGCTATTTCATTTCACTTCAATTTTGTTCTTTGATAGTTTATTGCTTAGGAAACAAAACCAATAACGTAAACATCAGAGGGGCCTACCTTCTCTGAGTTTCGTAGATTAAAATATTATATAGTCTCGTAGCTCAGTTGGTTAGAGCACTACACTGATAATGTAGAGGTCCCCAGTTCAAATCTGGGCGGGACTACAATATCGTTATTGGGGAATTAGCTCAGCTGGCTAGAGCACCTGCCTTGCACGCAGGGGGTCAACGGTTCGAATCCGTTATTCTCCACAAGTCTTTTCCTAAGCGGTTAGACAAAGTTCTTTGACATGTTGAAAGAAAATATAAGAGTAATCGAGTAAAATCATTTTACACGAGTTCTGAAATTGAAACTTAAGTTACTAAGGGCGTATGACGGATGCCTTGGCTCTCAGAGGCGATGAAGGACGTGACTAGCTGCGATAAGCTCCGGGGAGCTGCTAATGAGCTTTGATCCGGAGATGTCCGAATGGGGAAACCCGCCAGTTTACTGGCTTATAGCAAACCTGCTGAACTGAAACATCTAAGTAGGCAGAGGAAGAGAAAACAATAGTGATTTCCTAAGTAGTGGCGAGCGAACGGGAATCAGCCCAAACCAGTTATGTTTATGCATAACTGGGGTTGTAGGACTGCATTCTGGAATATAAAAACAAAATTGAATCCTTTGGAAAGAGGAACCATAGAGGGTGACAGTCCCGTAAATGAAAAGTTTTATTACCTAGCAGTATCCTGAGTACCGCGGGGTCGGAGACGCCCTGTGGGAATCCACCAGCACCATCTGGTAAGGCTAAATACTACTGAGAGACCGATAGCGAACTAGTACCGTGAGGGAAAGGTGAAAAGCATCTCAAATAGAGAAGTGAAAAGTACCTGAAATCATACGCTTACAAGCGGTAGGAGCCCTTCGGGGTAACTGCGTGCCTTTTGCATAATGAGCCTACGAGTTACTCTTCACTGGCAAGGTTAAGGACTTCAGGTCCGCAGCCGAAGCGAAAGCGAGTCTGAATAGGGCGCTTAGTCAGTGGAGGTAGACGCGAAACCTAAGTGATCTACCCATGGGCAGGATGAAGTGCGGGTAACACCGCATGGAGGTCCGAACTGGTAGGCGTTGAAAAGCCTTCGGATGACCTGTGGGTAGGGGTGAAAGGCTAATCAAACTGGGAGATAGCTCGTACTCCCCGAAATGTTTTTTGGAACAGCCTCAGTATATAGTGTCGCAGAGGTAGAGCTACTAATTGGGTGAGGGGGTGTCAAAACCTACCGAGCTCAGATAAACTCCGAATGCTGCTGACATGTTCACTGGGAGTGAGCCCTTGGGTGCTAAGGTCCGAGGGCGAGAGGGAAAGAACCCAGACCATCAGCTAAGGTCTCCAAATCTATACTAAGTTGAACTAACGTGGTCCAGTCGCTAAGACAGCTAGGATGTTTGCTTGGAAGCAGCCATTCATTTAAAGAGTGCGTAACAGCTCACTAGTCGAGCGACCGGGCGTGGATAATAAACGGGCATTAAGTATAGTACCGAAGCTATGGACTCGAAAGAGTGGTAGGGGAGCATTCCAACCGCGTTGAAGCCATATCGTCAGGTGTGGTGGAGCAATTGGAAAAGCCAATGTAGGCATAAGTAACGATAAAGCAGGCGAGAAACCTGCTCACCGATAACCTAAGGTTTCCTGATCAACGTTAATCGGATCAGGGTTAGTCGGGACCTAAGGCGAAGCCGATAGGCATAGTCGATGGACAACAGGTTAATATTCCTGTACCCAATGCAATGCGATCTGGGGACGGAGATATGTAGCTACTACGTGCTGACGGATATGCACGTTGAGCCTAGCCCTCGGGCAAAGCGAAGTAGTAAAGTAGCTTCCTAGAAAAGCCAGTAAGCTTCAGTTGCATTCGGCCCGTACCGCAAACCGACACAGGTAGGTAAGGAGAATATCCTAAGGTGCTCGAGTGATCCACGGTTAAGGAACTCGGCAAATTAACCCTGTAACTTCGGGAAAAGGGGTGCCCCCTTTGGGGGGCCGCAGTAAAATGGCCCAGGCGACTGTTTAACAAAAACACATGGCTATGCTAAATCGAAAGATGATGTATATGGCCTGACACCTGCCCGGTGCTGGAAGGTTAAGAGGGGATGTCAGCCGAAAGGCGAAGCATTGAATCGAAGCCCCAGTAAACGGCGGCCGTAACTATAACGGTCCTAAGGTAGCGAAATTCCTTGTCGGGTAAGTTCCGACCTGCACGAATGGTGTAACGATCTGGGCACTGTCTCAACCGTGAGCTCGGTGAAATTGTGGTCTCGGTGAAGACGCCGGGTACTCGCATCGGGACGGAAAGACCCCGTGCACCTTTACTATAGCTTTGCATTGAGTTTGGGTAAATAATGTGTAGAATAGGTGGGAGACTTTGAAGTGGTATCGCTAGGTATCATGGAGTCATCGTTGAAATACCACCCTTTATTTACTTGGATTCTAACCTCAACGAGGAACAGTGCATGGTGGGTAGTTTGACTGGGGTGGTCGCCTCCAAAAAAGTATCGGAGGCTTCCAAAGGTCTGCTCAGCACGCTTGGTAACCGTGCGTAGAGTGCAATAACATAAGCAGGCTTGACTGTGAGACCTACAAGTCGAGCAGGAACGAAAGTTGGGTATAGTGATCCGGTGGTTCTGTATGGAAGGGCCATCGCTCATAGGATAAAAGGTACGCCGGGGATAACAGGCTGATCTCCCCCAAGAGCTCATATCGACGGGGAGGTTTGGCACCTCGATGTCGGCTCGTCACATCCTGGGGCTGGAGAAGGTCCCAAGGGTTCGGCTGTTCGCCGATTAAAGTGGCACGCGAGCTGGGTTCAGAACGTCGTGAGACAGTTCGGTCCCTATCTGATGCGAGCGTTAGAAGTTTGAAGGGATCTGACCTTAGTACGAGAGGACCGGGTCGGACGTACCTCTGGTGTATCTGTTGTGGCGCCAGCTGCATTGCAGAGTAGCTATGTACGGACAAGATAAGCGCTGAAAGCATCTAAGCGCGAAACTTACCTTAAGATGAGACTTCTTTATAAGGGTCGTAGAAGATGACTACGTTGATAGGCTGTAGATGTAAAGGTAGTAATACCAAAGTCGAGCAGTACTAATTACCCGTAGACTTGAGCTTTTTTAAATTATAAAAATAATGCAATTATCAGATTCTTATATTTTCTTTCATATTATGTCAAAACGAACTAAAGATGTTTTTGGTGACTATAGCGAAGGTGTCCACCTCTTCCCATTCCGAACAGAGAAGTTAAGCCCTTCAGCGCAGATGATACTTGGGTAATACCTGGGAAAGTATGTCGTTGCCGGAATTTTATTAAACCCCTCCTTGCGAGGGGTTTTTTTATTAATATTTATGCATATTAATGAGGTTTCAGGATACCGACAATGGGGAATTTTTGGAAAACAGCTTCTGAGTGTGGGGCATTTTTTAGCTCAGGCGTAAGATCTTGACCCGCCCAGTGTTCATAATGCCTGCCATTTTTCCATAGGCGACTTTCAGTAACATTATAAATGATTCCTTTGAATGCAATCCAAATTTCTGGTTTGTCTTGTCCGTTTCTTAAGGAAAGTTCATTGCGGGAAAACCTAAGAAGATTATCAGACATTAATAATATGATTTTTTAGTAGGAGTTCAGCAATTTGAATAGCATTTGTTGCCGCCCCTTTTCTTAAGTTATCTGCAACTATCCACATGTTAACAGTATTAGGCTGGGACTCATCTAAACGAACTCTACCAACAAACACCTCATCTTTATTTTGGCTATTTATAGGCATTGGGTAAATGGCATCAAAAGGGTCGTCCTGTAGAATAACACCTTTTGTGGAATTTATTGTCTCCCTTATTTCAGGTAGTGAAAAATTTCTTTCAAATTCGATGTTCAAGGACTCAGAGTGTCCGCCAATCACAGGAATCCTAACGCAAGTAGATGTAATATTTATGGTTTGATTATCGAGAATTTTTCTCGTTTCATTCACCATTTTCATTTCTTCTTTGGTATAAAGATTATCGAGGAATACGTCAATTTGTGGTATACAGTTTTTATCAATAGGATATAGGTAAGCCATTTCACCAGTTATACCTTTTCTTTCATTTTCCATTTGATTGAGGGCTTTAACTCCTGTTCCCGTAACTGACTGATAAGTTGAAACCACAATTCGTTTTATTCCAAATTTTAAATGAAGCGGTGCAAGTACCATTACCATTTGTATGGTTGAGCAGTTAGGATTAGCTATAATGAAGTCTTTTTCGTTTAATCTGTAGCCGTTAATTTCAGGCACTATTAGTTTGATATCGGGGTTCATTCTCCACGCTGACGAATTGTCAATAACATATGAACCTGTGGCTGCAAACTTTGGTGCAAGTTCAAGGGATGAGGCTCCACCTGCCGAGAACAAGGCGAGATTCGGCTTTTTGGAAATAGCCACTTCATCTGAAATAATTTTTATATCTTTTCCTTTAAACCGGATGCTTTTTCCAACAGATTTGGATGAGGCAACTGGAATTAGTTCACTAACCGGGAAATTTCGTTCTTCAAGTAATTGTAACATAACAGAGCCAACTAATCCGGAGGCACCGACCACAGCAACTTTCATTATTTGTTAATTTTTTATGCGAAGTTATTTTTTTCTCGGTAAATTATGCCAGTGAAAATTAATATTCATTCAATATTTCTATGTGTTGCTATGCTGCTATTTGGGGATGCCTTTTCTCAAGTATCGGATGAGTTTAGTGACGGGGATTTTCTGTTAAATCCTATTTGGGTAGGGGATATTGATTCCTTTCAGGTAACGGCAGGTGAATTACGTAACAAGGGCAACGGTGCTGGGAATGGAAAATCTTCATTGGTTACCGGGAACACGGTTATTTCTAATGCCGAGTGGAGAATTAGCGTTAAATTTAACTTTAATCCTAGCGCTTCCAACTTCTGTCGTTTTTATTTAGTAAGCGACCAACCTGATTTGAAAGGTAATCTGTCAGGTTATTATGTGCAATTAGGGGGAAGTACTGGTTCAACAGATACTATTTCTCTTTATCGGCAAAATGGCTCGGTTCGTACTCGTATTATTGGAGGCAGAGCGGGAACTGTTGCGAAAACTCAAAACTCAATAGATTTACGGGTTACCCGAGATTCTGTTGGAACATGGTCGTTATATTCCGACACAGCCTTATCGGGGTTTTTTTATTTGGAGGGAAGAGTGTTGGATTCAACTATTAAGAGTTCAATGTACAGTGGAGTTTACTGCCAATACACCACCAGTAATTCCCAAGGGTTTTTCTTCGATAATTTTTATGCGGGATCAATTCAAAAAGACAGCTTGGCTCCGGTATTTGATTCTGTGATTGTTTTAAATGCAAATAGTATTGAATGTTTTTTTAGTGAAAATCTTGATCAGACAACCTCGGAGGATGTACAGAATTATATTGCTAATATGGGACTTGGCTCTCCAACAACTGCCGTTTTACTGGCGGATAAGAAAAGCATACTCCTTACTTTTGCATCGGGTTTTCCTGTTGGGCAATCCATACTTTTAACTGCTGACGGTATAAAAGATATTTCGGGAAATATTTCTGGTTCGCAAACACGGTCTTTTTTGTTTTATGAAGTACAGGAAAGGGATGTATTAATTAACGAATTATTTGCCGATCCATTACCCCAAGTGGGATTACCTAATGGGGAGTTTGTGGAATTGCATAACCGATCGAATTATTCAGTCAATCTTTCAGGATGGACGCTCGGTGATGGAACAAACATGGCCATACTTCCCAATTTTGTATTAAGGCCAGATAGTTTTGTGATATTGTGTCCGGCAGCAAACACTAACGACTATCTGCCGTACGGAACCACCATTGGGTTGTCCGCTTTTCCATCTTTGAATAATTCGGGAGATAACATTGTATTGAGAAATTCATCGTCAATGGTTATAGATGAAGTGAATTATTTACTTAGTTGGTATAATGATGCCAGCAAGGATGATGGTGGATGGAGTCTTGAACTAATTAATCCAAACCATCCGTGTTCGGGGGCTTCGAACTGGTCATCTTCTAATAATGTTCAAGGTGGAACTCCGGGTACTAAAAATTCAGTTTATTCTTCAGTATTGGATATTACTCCCCCTCAAATAAAAACGCATGAGGTAATAAATTCAGGTACGCTTTTGGTGCTGTTTGATGAACATATTGATACTATTGCATCGACCGGTTTTACTGTTACTATTACCAATGGAATTACCGCGGTGGTTAAAAAAATATCTGGAGTTGACAATGATTCGTTAATGGTTACAGTTTCTCCTGCGCTTATTTCCGGAACAACGTATCAGGTTTCCATTTCTGGTATTAAAGATTGCTGGGGGAATTCATTAAGCAGCGGAGGTTTCGTTTTTAAATACATTATTCCGGTAGAGGCAGTGAACTATGGAGTGTTGATTGATGAAATTTATGCTGATGAAAGTCCGTCTTATGGATTACCTGCGACTGAGTACATCGAATTATACAATAACATGAATGGTTCGGTAAACCTTGATGGATGGACTTTAAGTGACGGAAGCTTAACAGTAAGATTACCTAAGCTTATTTTAGAGCCAGATAGCTTTATCGTGATATGCCCTTTTACCAACGTTGGTTTTTTCTCTGGCTATTCAAATATTATAGGTGTAAGTGGTTTTCCTTCGCTCGGGAATGATGGGGATTTACTGGTGCTTAGAGATTACTCAGCTAAGGTTATTCATTCGGTGGAGTATTCATCCACCTGGTATCGGGATAATATTAAGAAAAATGGTGGATGGAGTTTGGAGATGCGTGATGTAAATAATCCGTGTGGTGGAATAACTAATTGGAGTGCATCCATTGCAGACAAAGGAGGCACACCGGGGAAGGTTAATTCTGTTAAGGCATCGAACCCTGATTTAGGTAAGCCTGCTGTACTTGGAGCTTATCCTATTTCGGTAAACGAACTGGTTCTGGTGTTAAGCGAACCTATTGATACGGTATCGGCATTATCATTAGGTGGCTATATCTGTAATAAACTCTCTTTTCCAGTTAAGGTTTCTTTTCCTTTTGCATCAAATACAAGAGTTGTTTTAACTTTTTCTGACAGTATAAAAGAGAAAACGATTTATACAATTAAAGTTGATAGTATCCGTGATTGTTCGGGTAATTTTATTGACAAGTTGAAAAATACAGCCCGATTTGGTATGTATGAGCAACCGGATAGTTTAGATATTCTGATTAATGAAATTTTGTTTAATCCATTCACGGGAGGCAGTGATTTTGTTGAGTTGTATAATAATAGCACAAAAATCATAAATGTGAATGATATTTTTATTGCAAATACAGATGCCAACAATTCTATTAATGATTATTACCGTGTTTTGAATGAGCCGGTATTGCTGTTCCCGTACGAGTATCTTTCAATAACCGAAGATAAGTTGAATGTTGAAACCAACTACCGTCAGCAAAACTCAGATCGAATAAGGCAAACCCTTACCTTGCCCGGTTTTTCTGATAATGAAGGGGTAGTGGTACTTATGGACTCTATAGGCAGAAGGTTTGATCAGTTTAGTTATTCTTCCGACTATCATAATCCGTTTGTAGATACAAAAGATGGAGTAAGTCTTGAGCGGATTGATTTTTCCGGGGCAACACAAGATAAAAACAACTGGACATCTGCTTCGGCTACTTCTGGATTTGCCACACCCGGGTATCAGAATTCGCAATTTCACCAATTGAATAGGGTTGGTTCTGTGTTTAAGTTGCAGAGTGAGTCGTTCTCTCCTGACGGTGACGGGAATGATGATCAAATGTTGCTTATGTATACAACAGATTATGCGGGGTACTCTTGTTCTATTCAAATTTTTAATGATCATGGGTATCTTGTGAAAAAATTACTACGCAATGAAGTGTTGGGAACTGAAGGTGTAATTAAGTGGGATGGCGATACCGAAAGCGGCAGTAAAGTTCAGACTGGTATTTATATTATTTATATTGAACTTGTAAATGCCAAAGGAGAACGGAAAGAGTTAACCAAGACCATTGTTGCAGCTGCAAAATTATAGGTTAGTTATATTTTAGGCAAATTGGTTTTTTGATAGTGTTTTGTTCACTTGAGTAACAGGTTCGACATATTATTGATTTAAGAAAACAAGATGTTTTCTCACAAATGTATTTATCATTGAAGGCTCCATGGTTGGCAACGGGGTCGCTATTTAATTCATAACAAAATCCAAGTTCTCTGAATTTTCTGGCCAAACTTTTTGAGCCATGTACAATAGGATAGGCTACTGGGAAATAGCAACTATTAAAACGAGCAATATAAAAGGGCACTATCTCATCTTTTTCCCCATGAAACATTATGGTTGGAATATTGTCTTCGGGGCTAATATGCATATCGGAGAACAATCCCCCCCACATATTAATAACTCCTTTAATGGTGTATTTAGTTTTTAAGTCATTGGTTGATTTATCAACTGCTCCAAATTTCATTTCCTGTTTTTCCAATTTGTCATTTAATTCCTTCTGATTGCAAAAAGCGGTAATCAGGGCATTGGCACCACCTGCTGATGCCCCACCCAGAAAAATCCAGGCCGTGTCAATACCGTATTCGTTTGCATGTGCAACCGTAAAACGCAGGGCTGCTCTCGCATCTTGTGTGGCTTTATAAACGGCATCCTTAAATAATTCAATATTTCCGGTACAGTTTTCAATTCCTGTATTCCAGCCTACCCTGTAGTCAATAGATACAGTAACATATCCTTTTTGGGCAAAAAGCATACAAATGTTATGCATTTTTTTTCTGTTACCAACGCTAAACCCTCCGGGAAACATAAACATAATGAAAGGTTTTTTGCTAAGCTTGTCCTTGGAGGAATCGGGGTAAAAAAAATCCATTTTCATAGTGTCTGTCTCGCCTTTCCAGTTTCGTGCATAGCCGTAAACTACATCGGGTGTTGACTTGATTTCACTTGACTTAAAGCAGTCTTTTCCAGCAAAACGATTATCAATACAATAATTTTGCTGGGCTACGGATACACTGCTTGAGAAGAAAAGAAGCAGGAAGCTTATGAATTGGTTCATGAATTTGATGCTTTGTCAAAGCAACTAAAAAAAATGGAGACTACCAACCTTACGCTTTCTTTGGTATAGCAATAGGAACACTTGTTTCCTTTATTTTGCTATAGCCGCCAAGAATATTTTTGATGTTGTGAAACCCGTTTGCTTTTAATATTGAAGCGGCAATCATGGAGCGGTAACCTCCTGCACAGTGCACATAGTAAGTTTCTTCTTTAGCGAGGCTTGACATTTTTTGATAAAGATCCTGTAATGATACCATTTCAACACCTTCTATATGGCCGTTTTCAAATTCAGTTGTTTTTCTAACGTCCAGCACATTTATCTGATCGTGTTTGTAATCAAGAGCAAATTCTTCGGGGGCAACAGAAATAATCATGTCATATCGTTCGCCATTCTCTACCCATGTTTCAAAACCTCCGTCAAGGTATCCAATAATATTATCAAAGCCAACACGGCTTAAGCGTACAATTGATTCTTCCTCTTTACCTTTTTCGGTAACAAGTAAAATGGGTCGTGTTAATTCAATAAGTGTGGCAGCCCAAATGGCGTATTGACCATTTAGTCCGAAATTGTAAGACTTGGGAATAAATCCTTTTTCAAATTCATCAGGAATGCGACTGTCAATTACCAAAGCTCCTTTGTTACGATGTTCTTTAAATTGGTCAACGGATAGTTTTTGAAGTCCTTTACTAATTACTTTCTCAAGGGGAGTGTACCCATTTTTGTTAAGTTGGGCATCTTTGAAAAAATAAGCCGGTGCTGGTTGAATGCCTTCGGTAACTTTTTGTATGAATTTTTTTTCGGTCATTTCTTGCAGGGCATAGTTCATTCGTTTTTGTTCGCCCATGGTAGAAAAGGTTTCTTTGCCAATGTTCTTTCCGCAGGCCGAGCCGGAGCCATGCCCAGGATAGAGGATAATTTCGTCAGCAAGGGGTATGAGCTTTGTATGGAGCGAATGATACAGTTTTGAAGCAAGTGCTTCCTTAGTTATACTGCCATCCAACAAATCCGGACGACCAACATCGCCCACAAACAAGGTGTCGCCAGTAAAAATAGCATGATCCTTTTGTTGTTCATCTTTTAGCAGGTAACAGGTTGACTCGAGGGTGTGTCCGGGAGTATGCAGCACCTTAAAAGATATTTTTCCAATTTTGATGATTTCGCCATCTTTGGCAATATATACTTTAAGTGAAGTATTGGTTTCGGGACCGTAAACAATTGTAGCCCCAGTTTTTTCTGCTAAATCAACATGCCCAGAAACAAAATCAGCGTGAAAATGTGTTTCAAAAATATAGTTGATGGTTGCTCCACGCTCTGCGGCTAATTTAAGGTAGGC
>LSQA01000133.1_pt1 | contig 10881 bp, 14 predicted proteins | sample 651271 | NCBI WGS metagenome assembly LSQA01 (sample SAMN04438314, study PRJNA306036) | termite gut metagenome | isolation source: viral DNA filtered from gut of termites from termite colony 3 | host: Coptotermes formosanus | place: USA: New Orleans, Cypress St. | collected 2013-06-21 | reverse complement strand
GTATAGAGTACTGTCGTCGTGGTCATCGTTAGGAACAGTTGCTCCCAACAGAGCTTTTTGCTCCTCTTCGGTAACGATTTCGTCCAACATGGTTTGTGTCCGTGTGATGAGACCTTCGGCATCTACCTCATGCAAGGTAATCCGTTTAGCATTGTCTACGGATTCGTGGAACTTTTTTACCACCGTTTCCTTATACTTGGCGACTTCTTCCGGGCTGAACTCAACTTCGTCCAAGCCTTTCAGTTTGGCGTCGATAATCTTCTCACCAAACATTTTGAAGAACTGCTCGGGGTCTCCCTCGAAGTCTCCGTCTCCCACGATGTACCCACCGGCGCCCGTCAACATCATCTTTACATTATTCATATCAATTTTCCTCCTCTCTAAAATATATCCTTCAATAGAAGGATATTATTAAATATCCTTCTATTGAAGGATATTTAATAATATCATATCCCTATTCTTTTCGGAATAGGGATATTTGGAAGAATATCAATCCTTTATGAAGGATATAATATCCTTCAAATCGGTATACCGCCGTGTTAAATGCCCCGGAACGGCGGAAACAGGCGTTCTGGCGTTTTTGACTTCATAGAAAACGAAACCATTGGCTACAGCCATGATTGTCGTTACGGGTTTAATCCCGTGATTCCAGTAATTCAAGTGCCAGGCTTTTTGTCCCTTCCGAAACTTGAAGTTAAAATACGTTTGATTGAGATGTTGCCGCCAGTCATTCTTCAACTCAATCCATGTTTCGGCACCTTTATAGAGCACGTAAAGGTCAGGGACGCCCCGTCCGGTGCTCCCGGTCTCAATCCGCTGGTGGAATATTCCTTCCCGCGACAACAGATTACACAAAGCTTTGGAAAATCCGGCTTCCGTTCTATACACTTGTCACCTCCTTTCTTGTAAACCACGCGATTGGTTTACCGGTAAGTCTGATTTGCAATTTTGTCAAGTTTACCGGGATTTCTACGTCTTTGTTAAACCTGCCTTTATGTTGCAGGATTTGAACGGAGACACAGTGCCCATGGCGAAACTGAAACCGCATTTCACAAGTGACGTCATTACGCCCGATGATTAGTCTCTCTTTGGTCCCCATGAATTGATAGTATCCCGCGACACAATTACTGTGTTCAATACCACGTTGCACAAACTGTTTCTCGTGAGTAAAGATAGCATAACCATGTTCGCCGCAAAGGTCGACGAGCTCCTGCGCGAACTGCCAGTGATTTTCGCCCACGGTTTTCAGTTTCTCTTGAATCTCAGCTTCGGCTTGTTCGTCATGCGCCTTTCTCAACTGAGTCAACGACGTCCACGTGACACCGTCATCGTTCTTCGTATCCCGCAAAAGCTGAAGGACTTCTCCGATTTTGTCACCGTTACGAGTAATCATGTCCATCGTGCAATTCAAGAACAGTTTATCAATCTCACGTTGTTCAACGAAAGAGCCATTGTAGGTTGTCATACAGTAGGCAAGTGTTTTCGAGACGGACAAATTACGGTCGTAATGAACACACCGCGTCAACATCTCCATCGAAATGTCCCTGGCCACGATGACAAAGGCGTCGTCTACTCTACGGATAAACGATTGTGTTTGGTACCAAGTGATTAGACTTAATTGCCAAAGACTGTAAAGTCTGTCGTGGAGCCACGAAGCCTTCCAAAACAGGTCGCAACCTTTTTTCTTCGGCGTTCCATTCTTCACCAGTTTGTAACACCACAACGTAGAATCTTTTGTTGAAGTTGTATGTTTCGACAACCAATTCCACTCCGACATCAATTCAGGCGGAATCTTCCGTTTATCGGGGATATTCGTGACGGGGTTTTCTTTTACCCAGTCAAAGATAGACTCACTCATTTACGGACTCCACAACGGCAACGGACACACCGGGGTAACGGCGTGAGAGAAGTTTCTCGGCTTTTTCCGCATATCCGGGGTCTACAATGACGCCTAAGACGTCATTGTATTTCCGTACCATTTGGACATACGGCCGAGCGATGATATAGTTTTTAGCTTTATCAATGTCGGAGAGAACCGGTTCCTTGTCGATAACCGGGATTTCGGGTATCGGTTTATAGTTTATCCGTTGTATTCCCGAGACACCGTTTCTGTCGGGACAACAAATATCCGGGCCAATCAAGACACCGTTGTAAACTTGATTGACATGACTATGGAGCTGTTTAACGGTCATAGTCTCCAAATGTCCTCTAATCCTATATTTGATGCCGGAAGGCACCGTAGGATTATTGGCGATGATTGTTTCAATAAGTTTGTCCTTATTGAACCGCTTCCAATTCTTCAATGTACTATAATATAAATATGTCCACCGTATGCAGTGGTTCAATTAGATTCCAAGGAGAAAATTATGGCTCTGTATGAAACCGAAGTTCAGGGAAAAACGGAATCCGGGAAGACCCCGGAATCGAAGAAGGCCGCCGCGAAACGTTATTCTGAAAAGAAGAAACAACGCGCGGAAAAACGGAAAGCCGATGGTCTTAGGCTCATCGAGACACTCAAGAAGAACGGAACTTATGACCGTCTCAATGCCGAGGAAAAGGCATACCTGGTGTCTCTGACTCAGGATTCGGCTTCCGGTACTTCTACCGGTGGCGGCGCGTTGGAGAAGGTCTTCGGCGTCAATCCCGCCGTTGGAAAGTCCGTAACTCTTATGGAGTGCGCGACTCAGCATGGGTTTGGTCTTCAAAACATGGCCACTTACGTCAAGCGGTGGTTGGATAAAGGTATCGAAGTTGAAATCGTTCCTGCGGCCAAGCCTCTGGATACCAAGTATGTCTATAAAGGCGCGGTGAAATAAGCCCTCCCGCCCCGGTTTGCCATGTGCAGCCGGGGCTTTATTATATTGTCACGTTTGCCATGTGATTTTCATATAGGAGCAACAATGAAAAAACTTTCTATCTCATTAAAAGACTTGAAACTGAGTCAAGAAGACGCGATGTTCTTGAAACGCATTTGTACTCTGGAGCCTCCGTATACGGAAGGTAAGTGGAAAAAGCTGTATGCCATTCTGGCGGAGTATCGGAAAAAGGTTGGCGGTGCTAATTATTGCGTCTTCAACACGGGTAAATATTTACTGGACACAACGAACTGGACGTATAAGGCTTTATAACGTTTGAGTATACTATATGGAGGTTTGGAATGATAAACTATTTGGAATTGGCGACCGAGTGTGCGAAACGTCGTCGGTGGAGTATGTGCGACCGTCTTTGTAACGTTTGTGTCCTAGACATATCACGGTATAATCTTTCCCCAGATAAAGTTGCGACAATACAACATTCGGCGACTCTTGCGGCATGGACACCGAAGCCACCTACCTATCGTCAGAAACCTTATGGTATCGCATTGGCTATTACGGCGGCGATAATATTTGGTATTTTCTGTATTACTAAAGTGCCCAAAAATACCAGAGATGAATCAAAACTGCTGGCCAAGATTGAGGAGCTGTCGAAGAAGGAATATGAGTCGTATACTCTGACTTCCGCTCCGACCGTTTCCGTGCCTATGCGTAGTGAATTCGCGGTAATGCGGTATGTCCAGGAAAACATTTATGATATTGCGACCTGGTCTGGTGCGCCGGCTAATGAAGTAAACTGTGTTGATTACGCGGTTATGTCGTATATGGTGGGAACGTCTAAGACTACGGACAAGTATAGGATTATTCATAACATGAACCCGGAGAACGGGTTTAACCATCTGTTTGTGACGGTGAATGGTGTGGCCGTTGAACCTCAAACGGATGAGACGATGTGGAAAGCCTGGGGTAATCGGTACGATTCAAAATACGACGTGGATGTTACGGACACGTTTAGAATAATGATTGGTGAAAAGCCAGGGAGGTTGTATGAATGATACATTGTAATGTTTGTTGTCAATGGCGTCCTACACAATGGGAAGGCTGGCGGTGGGCAGATACCGCCGCCAAGTGTATGTATAAGGACAAGTTCGTTTGTGCGAATGAATCGTGTGAATACGGTTCAATCGTACCGAAAGCGATTCGCGTGCCCACACTCGCTTGTTATACCGGGCCGGGAACATCGGTTGTGTCGTTTGCGGAATATGTGTCGCCGTTGACAACTCCGTTGTCACAAAAGCGACAAGTGTCTGAGACGTATGAACTTCAGAAGCCTGAGTTCTTTGAGTTGTACCAGCATCAAAAAGATGCGGTAGAACGCTATGCAGATAAAACGGAAATAGCATTGTTCTGGGAGATGGGTGTCGCCAAGTCCGCCACGGTTTTAAGGATAGCGGGGCATAAGTTCCGTGAGAAACAGATAGACCGGTTACTTATCATTGCGCCGAATCGTGTTCATGTCCAGTGGTCGAAGGAACAGATACCATTCTGGCTTGACGTGGCGTATGAGCAACAATGTCTGTTTGGTGATGGCGGGAGAAAAGTAGCGTATAAGTTTGACGACGACCCGTCGTTACTCCAGGTTGTCATTGTAAACGTGGAAACGTTCTCAACACCGCAGAAATGGCGGGACATCGCTGAATGGGCTAATCATGGCAAAACCATGATAATTTTGGATGAAGCCACGGCCATCAAAACACCGTCATCGCAACGAGCCCAACGGATTCTGTACGAATTCAATGATGTCGTCCGTAAAGGCAAACAGATAAAATCGTCCGTCCCTAAAAGTGTGGCCAGAGCGGTGCTCACAGGTACACCGGCTACAAATGGCCCTAATGATTTGTGGGCAATTATGGAGTTCGTGAGACCAAATTATTTCGGTAGAAACTGGTACGCCTTTCAAGCCAGATATTGTATGCAGACCTCGTTGACCATTTCTTCCGCCGGTGGCCAAGATGTCAGAACGATAAAGGTGCCGTTGACCGCCGAGACTTGGGACACAATCAAACAATGTCTGTCCTTCGAGGAAGCCAACCAAGCGACCGGTTGTAGTATGGACACTTTCGATACGGTTCACGGACAAGACCATTTCGAGGGGCCGTACAAACATGCTGACGAATTGGCGGAGTTGTTGAAACCGGTAGCCGATTTCAAACTCTTGAAAGACGTTACCGATATGCCCGTCCAAACATACATCGTCCGGGAACTCAATATGCCGGAAAACATTCGAGATGTGTATACGTCGATGGAAGACGAAATGTTGGCCGAGTGGGACGGCAAGACCATGACCGCTTCAAATGTCATGGTTTGTATGTTACGTCTTCAACAGATTTCCAGCGGGTTCATCGTGGACAAGCAGGAGATTGATGACGATGAAGACCCGGACGACGTTGACGCCGTATCTAGAATGTTCGGCCTGATTGATGAAGTTGACGTTACCAATGAGCCGTCATGGATTGGTAAGAGTAACCCGAAGTTGGACAGATTGTACGAGGACATTGACGAGACCGCTAAACCGTGTATCGTAATAACGAGGTTCAGTGCCGAAGCCGCCAGGATTTATACCGATTTGTCTAAACGGTATAGGGTTTGCCTGTTGACCGGTTGGAAGAAAGTCGGCACCGTACAAGAGTTCCAGGAAGGAAAGTACGATATAATGGTTGCCAATAGTGTCGTTGTATCGAGAGGTTTTAATCTCCAGAACGCATGTACCGTATTCTTCTATAGCAACAGTTTCAGTCTGGAGATGCGGTTGCAAGCCGAAGGACGGATTTTCCGCATAGGGCAAAAAAACCCTTGCGTGTATGTGGACTATTTATACATCGATAGTGTCGATGAACAGGTGGTATCAGCATTAAAGATGAAACGGTCGTTGTTGGATTATATCCGTACCGCGAGTATCAGGGATATTATACATCGTGTATGACGCATTGATTTTTGTGGTATGGTTAATTGCCATACTACTTGTTACTTATTTTGAATGGCCTTGGAGGTGACATGGATTACTCGAAACAGGAACTGGAGATTATTCGCAATGCTCTTTATAATGAATTGCATAAGGCGGAACCGATTCATGGTATCATGACGATTGCGGAATGTCTGGCGTATCAAGCAAAATTGAGGCGTCTGATCGAACGTATTGAACATGATGTTGTGGTGGCATTTAGAAAGGAGGTATGTGTTGAAACTAACGAAAGCTGAGTTTACATTCAAGAACGGGTTAAGTTGTACTTATACTACGGCTCGAAAAACGCCTAGCGAGCTTTGTAAAGAGTATCAAACCTTGATAGGTGTGCCTGAAGCTACAATGTTGGTTGACGGCTATTACGATGAAAATTGTGCCATTATCAACTGTGGCGAGGTGGCACATCTTTTTGCAAAGGTGGTAGATGATGGACGAGATTGAGAAAGGCAAAGAGATATTGAAACACTTTGACGCCATTTGTGAACTTTGTGGTGTGCCTGGGTTATCAACGGCCTTGGCGCCTCTGGCGTCTTTGCCTGAAGATATGGCGGAGAATATTAACAACTTGGTTGTTACCGGCATGGCGAGCACCATTGAAGCGGCATTTAAAACAATGGAAGTCAGAATGAAGTCACCTGAAGTTCAAGCTAAGATGGCGGAGCTCCTGAAGGGGAAGGATAAAAAGATTCCCCCCCTTCCCTAGATATTCTTTTTCTTCCCCTTCTATGATATAATGGAAGGGAAGGATTATTCTATTTAGAAGGAAGTGAGATATGGAAGATAATTATTTCGTCATGCCGGAAACCGACGGCAGGGTATTGAAAAACCTTGCGGCAATGGGTTCACATCTGAAAAAGCTGAAGGGTGAAGTAATCGCGGCGGAAGAAGTTCTGAAGGCCGCCCAGAAGGAATATGATTACTATGCCTCGACCATTTTGCCCGGAGAGATGCAAAACGCGGGCGTGTCTGAGATTGCTCTTTTAGACGGTGGACGGATTAAGATGAAAGATGAATTTCATTGCAGTCCGAATAAGAACGACGCCGATAAGAAAATAATCGCAGACTGGTTACGTGCGAGAGGTGGTGCGGATTTGGTTAAAGAAAAGGCAAGTGTTGATAAGGCCCAAATACCGTTGTTATCACAGAACAGTATCCCCTACACGGAGATATGCGATTTCAATACCAATAGTCTCAAGGCTTTCATCAAAGAAGTTTTGGGATATGGTAAAACCGGTCAGGCTTCCGCGTCGATTGATGAAGTTCCGGCCCCCGCGCATTTCTCAGTATTTCAAACCGTTGAAGTAGAGTTTTAATAATAACACCCCCAATGGGGGTGTTATTTGTGTAGGGGGGGTCATGCGAGACAAATATTATAACGATGTTTACGGTATAACATATCAGTCTGCGGAAGAAGAAATCGAATTGCTTAGACTGGCAATAGAGGCTCGTGAAGGCATGGTATTCGATAGTTACGCGGAATGCGCACGATTTGCGAAAGACCACCTCCTTGACAAAACCGTTTATCTTGGCACCGGACGGGCGTCTATCCATAATTTGTGGTACAATGGTAGGGTACTTGCGGAATATGCCTGGCGTAACGGTACAAGTAAAATATTAAGGTATCGTAAAAGTGACCCTGAAGCGAGAGGTCCGAAAATTGTTCAGTGGATGCCTAAAGGTTTTGACTTTGTAGATAAAGCCTATACCTTCGGCGAAAAAGAACAAGAGGGTATGCAACCTATTGTTCACCGGGATTATAATGTACCTTTTGGATATTTCGATAAACGTACAAATACGTTTAATCGTGCGACACCGTTCCCTTGTTTCGCAAAAGAAACCGGACGGGATACCAGTCATATCTATACATATATAGAACATATCGCCGGACAGCATACACCGTATCTGCTGGCATGGCTGAGAATGAAGATTTGTGACCCAAGGCGAAAGACCGAAATCATGCCGGTTATTTGTTCAAAGGCGCAAGGTTCCGGTAAGTCTACATTCGTAGAAGTTATTTGTAAGGGGTTATTTGGCGCTAAGAATGTTGCGGTAACGGATAAGTTTGACCCGTCAAACAGGTTTAATGCTGAGTTTGTCGATAAGTTGATTGTTGGTGTCGAAGAACGTGATGACTTGATGTCGGATAAGAAAGCCGGTTCGGCAAAACACGCGGTAACTACGTCTGAAGACCGTGTTGAAATGAAAGGTGTCGACCCTTATTTCCAGGCGTCATATACGGAATATGTTATGACGACCAATAGAGAAGTGCCGATTAACTTTCAAGGTGACGCCGACCAAAGGAGGTATATGCTGATGGACGCGGACGAAAGTTTCAAAAGATTTAATAAAGAAACCGGCGAAGGCAATCCTTTAGCCGATGAGATATTCAACAAGTTATATGGCGCGGACGCCAATCATGTACCTATCGATGACTACACGCCGTTTGTGGAAGACCATGCTCTTATATCACAGTTTAAACATGAGTTGTATGAGAACGAACATTTGGCTTCTTTGGACGTTCATGCCTTTCCCCGTAATTCTAATGCCTATATGCAGTGTCTCAAGTTGGCAAAGTCTAATGATACCATTGAGATTGAAACTATTACTGAGAGTATCGCGCCATTTATCGCGGCGTCATTAAAAGAATTGCGGAATGTGACGGAGATACCACAAGAAGATGGTATTCCTCTTCGTTTGGCCGATGTCGTACCTACGCCTAATTCGATGGAACTTGTCTTGCCTGGGCCTGGTTATCCTGCCGTTGTGGCATTGGTGGAGAAGTATGTATACTATGACATCAATACGTCAAAGGCATTTCCTCACGCCAATATACATCGTATACTTCTTACGATGGCAGGTAAACTCGATAAAGAGTATGGTATAAAGTTACGTGTGGGTATGGACTCCATTCCCGGTAATTTACGTGGCAAAGGTATCCGCCGTGGAGAGAAGTGTATTTGTTTCTGTTTGAGTGACAACCAACCGAAGGTAATGATACCGGTTTATCGTGAAGAACCGAAGTGGATTAAACCCATTGAAAGAATCGGACATCGTATCAGAGCTAATGATAGATGGATTGCAGACCCGAAAGGTGCGTTTGAGACCGTTAATGAGATGAAGCCTGAAGTTAAGGACATTACCGGGAATAAGAGTGCCAATGTACAGTACATGGATAACTTTTTATTTGAGGCAGACGCCTCAATATCACCACAAGTTTACAAGATGGAACGTGGACGTATTGAAGGTAGACGGCATCCACAAGCGGAAGAAGTTTATGTCGAGCGGTTACGAATTCAAAAGTCTGAATCTGAAAGACTAATGAACGAAGGTAAGATTTGGCGTGTTGTCTATAGCGGTGCGAAGTCATATCACTTATTGGTACGGGTTAAAGATGCGCCCACTACATTGCAAGAGTATAAGTGGCTCCACGCCTATCTCGCAACTATTTTATCCAACAAGTTGCAATTCGATACGGCGACTTCAGACCCTGCGAGATTGACAAGGGCACCGGTGACGATGACCAGAATTAGCACGGTGGACGGAAGGGAAATACTTGGCACGCAATCTCTAATCGCCATGCGGCCGGAGAATGTTTGGGACATCTCTTGGCGCGGGGCATATTTACAATGGCTAGAGAGACCAAATAAACCGTGGGAACGTAAAAAGATTTTCCCGGTTAAACAGGAATACCATGACGCGATGATGGCATTGTTGGCTGGAAAGTTCTTTACGACACCGGATTTTAATGGTAGAAGGCAACAACTTTTCTTTCCGGCGTATAGACTATGTCGCATGGAAGGGTATACCCATGACGAGTTATGGGGCGACGGTGGTATTCTTGAAGACTTGCCATATTATTACCGGCAAAAAGATAGGCAGTATTGGGAAACAAGAGAACATTGTGCCCTAATACAAACTATTGACGAGGAAACAGATGATGAGGACAACTGATAATAGAACATTGCTATATAGGGGAAACAGATGATGAGGACAACTGATATACATGACCCTCTGTGGGAGGCTTTGTTCGTACAACGGTTACGAACATATTTGCCGTATATGCGCCGGTTCTGGGACGAAATTGACAACATAACCGTTGTAGATACCGGCACGTATGACTTTCCAAAGTATGCGGAGAACCAACCATATATGTACTACCGTTGTGCGCGGTCGCCGTTACAATCAATCATGCGTGGTATTCAGGTGTTTCCATATATTCATGTGGCTTCGTTGAAAGATATGCCTAGAGTGGCCGGTGGCATGATGGCACGTGCGAAAGAGATATTTGGACAAGAACGGAAGTATACGTTAGATGGTTTTGTCATACAAGCGGCATGGAATATACCGTCATTTGAAACATCGGGCGCAATTTTCGCATTTGTGCCTGAAGACATATACAACAAATCTATGGAAGAAGCGCAAGGTGAATGGCGTTTTATTACCAAAGATGAGCTGTTAATTTTGAAAGCCGGTCTTTGTCCTGAAAGTTTTAGAAAACGTTTATTGAGGTCTGACCATGATTGAAGTGATAATAATCGCCGTTGCATTAGAAATCGGTATTCCACCTACATTAGCTACGGCGGTGGTTAAAGTTGAAAATCCTGACTACAATCCGTATTTGGTTGGGCCTAGTGGTGACTTGGGTATTATGCAATTAAACCCACGGTATCTTGCCTGGTTTATAGAAAGGTACTGGCATATCGATGAGCCGTTTAACTGGCAAAACCCGGAACACAATATTCGTGTAGGTTTAAAGCATTTGAAATATTTGATGTCGGTGCATGGTTGGAATACTTGGCAGGCGTTAATCGCGTATAATTGCGGCGAGGAACGACTTCTAACTGGTAAGCCGCCGAATGTTTCTATCGAATACGCGAATAAAATATTTGAGAAAATGGAATAAAAAGGGATTAAATCTATTCCCTTTTTATTCCTTCTATGATATAATGAAGATAATTCCCCTTCTTATGAAGGGGAAAGATTCCTTCTTTTTGGAAGGAAGGAAACAAGAAACAAGAAGCGAAGGAGTGAAGTTATGCCGTTGTT
>LSQA01000132.1_pt1 | contig 10944 bp, 8 predicted proteins | sample 651271 | NCBI WGS metagenome assembly LSQA01 (sample SAMN04438314, study PRJNA306036) | termite gut metagenome | isolation source: viral DNA filtered from gut of termites from termite colony 3 | host: Coptotermes formosanus | place: USA: New Orleans, Cypress St. | collected 2013-06-21 | reverse complement strand
CAATAATAGATTGAGCTATAGTATTTAATGCCATTTTTGATTCTATTAATAGGTTAAACTTAATATCGATTAATGCTTCATCTATTAATTGTAATAATGCATTAAATTTCTCTGTTCTCTCTTTGCAAGTCTCTATATCTAATTCTATTGAAACCTCGGTTTCTTGTAATTGTTTACATATAGTATCAAGTGTCTTTAAAAAATAACTACAAAATGTAGTATCATTTTTTAAGATAGCAAGAAAATCTTTACTGGAAACATATTCATTTAAATTTGAACACAATCTTTCTTCAATGCTACTTTGATAAATAACTTCTTTTGTCTTATCAATGAATGTTTTAAAGGTTTCCATATTCTCGTCATAAGTATCTTTATTATTTACAATATTGTATAAAATAGTTGAGATAAACTCTAAAAGTTTATCATCGTAAGTATCTTTTAGTTCCCAATAATGAAATGCGAAATGAATAAACCGAACTGATTGAGCATCAATAAAATATCTCATTTCATCAGTATCTGTTTTTTCAAAAAGTTTTATTGTATCAAATGTATCTTCATACTTTGAATAGATCTTTTCATCAAAGTCTTTTGTACAATCGCGTAATTCTTCGGTACACAAGGTTAATTTATCAATTAAGGTTGTAAGATTTGTTGATCGTATAGTAGTATCTTCTAAAGAAAACTCTCTAGGGGATGCTAATATATGAGTGTTTAAATTCATTGGATTCCTCCATTTTTATTATTCGTTATAATTAAATGTTTTACAAAAAGTGCTATTAAAACGATTTATAATACCATATTATAATGGTGAGGAGTAGTGAAACACAAATAGATCGTGGAGGTGTTGTTTCTTGTTAAGAAATAATACCCATACAAATACTATAATGAAAATCTTTTCAATCATTATGGTTGCGATTGCTGTGGAGTAATGAAGTATTATTTATGTTGGACGTGAATTTTCTCTCTCGGGTGATTTCGGTATTAACGTTTTATTTGACCGGTCACAAAACTAATCGTGATGCTCGGATGCCTGAATGGTATCACGAAACATCAAAATCGGATTGGGCTATTAGCATGGTAAAATGTTTTACTGATGAACTTATTGGTAAAACGAAAGAATGTGGGTGGTCAGCATTTAAACTAGCTGAAGACTTAAACATTGAACGAAAGTACCAAAAAGAAGCCCTTTATCTTTTGGTTGCTGCTTATGTAGCTAGAATCGTTTCATTTGGTTATAACCCTAAAGACGGTAGTGAAAGAATGGTTGTTGAAAATACCATGTATACTTTAACCGAAGGTTATCTTTCACCAAGTGGTTATGATCTTAATACAAAGTTTTTCGACATTTACGAGTCGGTTAAAAACTGGGCATGTGGCGGCGATGATTATAGCAATTTCGAAGTTATATTCGGAAATCGCATTACTAAGATTTGCCGGCACTACAGAGCTACGCTTTAAACAGTCAGAAAAAGAAGCGGTTTTATCCGCTTCTTTTTTTATTATTGAGTGTTATATTCATGTATAACAAGCTGTGCACCTCTGTAACAATAACTCCGTAATTTAATAAATTCCTTAAATATATTTAGAATAATACTTACGATAAAAGAATACAAATTTCTTGAAATAGCTGATAATAATTGATAACTGTTAATAATACGAAAGGTTGATTTTGGTAAATCTTTACCACCAGCTAATCGTTCCACTTTTGCAAGTATTGTTTTTGCATATCCTATTTCTTTATTTAAATTCTTAGCAGTTATTCTTCCTTCTTTTACAAATTGTTGTACAACTGCAGCTGACTGCTGAGATAGAAATTCAAAAGGAATATATTTAAAAAACTTTCCTATTTCAACATCAATATATTTTTTTTGCTTACTATTTTGTTTTTCTTCATAAATTAGAAATTCTACTATTTTTGCTGGACTTGTTTTTAACCATCCTAAATTGGTTGGTATAGGAGTATTTATAGGAAGTGCTCTTGCAAAAAAACCAGCATTAGAAAAATTCATATTCTTTTTTAAACTATTTAAAGTCATTTCTACATTATGTAATGGAGCAGAAACTTTTTCTCCATTTTGTATTTTAGTATAAATATCGTTTAATTGTTTTGTATATTTTTCAAATGTTTCAGTATTCTTATTAAGATTTTCTATATATTTAGGGAATATAGTTATGAACTTTTGTAGAGTATCAGTAGAACTTGGTAATTTACATTTTATTTTCAAATCATTTTTTAAATGTACTAACATATTATGAAATGTAGCTTTATGATCATCATAGAATTTACTTTGTTTTTTAAAGGCAAAAGAACCAATAGTAGTTGCAATTGAACGAATAAAGTTTCCTATTGCCATCCCAAGTCGTTTAAAGAAAGCAACAATTTTATTCCATATTTTCGTTAAAAAATCAAAACGATCAGAATATTCTTTTAAAGGATCGACATACAGTTCTATTCCAAAAGAATCTTTTACTTTTTTAATTAAACGAATATCATTACGTAATAGTTGAAACGTATTGACAATTGATTGATTTATTAAAAGTGCTTCATTATAGTTTTCTATTGAAGTGGTTATAAAACATAATGGATCACTATGAGAATCACTAACTATTTTCTGATATTCTCGATAATTATATATTGTTTTGTGAACATTTTTTGTCATACTAAAAACCTCTCGTTATAGTAAGCTATATTATATCGTTTTTACATAAGTTAATCAAAATTATAATCATATATTATTAGATAGTATATAAATATGATAAATAGTAGTATAAAACATAAAATGGCAATATATATTATTTATCATATAAATAATAGAGATAGTTTATCTTTATTCAAAACATTCTAACTTTTTAAGGAGAAATAAATGATTACACTTCAAGCAAGAAAAAAAGGAGTACTTCCTTTTGTTGATGAATCAATTGATGCACTTAAATTTATACAAGGATTAAATGGTATAAAACCTTCCAATGATGTATTTCCTGTAAACGAAGATGGATATATTGTATCTTACATAAACGGCGAATTTGCACGGTCTCAATTGCATGCAGCATATTATTTTGATCATTGCAATACCAAAACCGATGATGAAATTAATGATTATGTAGAACGTGTTGAAAAAGAATATACAAAGTGGTTTGAAAAACAATCTCAGAAGGAAAATTCTGTGGATACAAAAAATTACAAACTCACCTTTGCAAGTTCTGATTCATTACATAAAGCATTTGAAAAACAGGGAATAAAAATTACCCATAATGAAGCGGTTGAATATTTTAACGCATTTAAACTCGATAATCAACTTCCCGCAAAAAAGAAAGGTCTTGGAACCGGGAAATATAATCGGGAAGAAATGAAAGAATATAATACCCTTTGTGATGATGTAAAGAAATTTGAGTTTATTAATGAACACATTAATTTATTCAAAGATGTTCTTGCAAAATCAAACGAAAACATTGATGGTATAAAAGATTATCTTATTAATTATGAAAAAGTGATTGGTAAGATTGATCTTAATAATAAAGAAAACATTTTCAAGTTCGTAAAAGATCTTGGAAGTGAAAATATCAATTTCATTTATGAACTCGTAAAAGAAGTCAATACTTCATACGAGAACAATATGAAAGAATTAAAAGAGCAGATTTTAGCAAAAAATGTAACCGAACAATTGGATGAAGGAGAAAATGTTGACGAAGAACATATTCCGATTCCTTCGGTTACCAGAAACATCCAAAGAAAAAATCAGACAGCTGAATTAACTCTTAAAGGAAAAGAATCATTGGTTATTAACGAAAATGGATTTGAAATTGAAGTTGAGACATCAAACAATGAAATTCCTTCAAGAACAACTGATCTTAATACTCCAAACAGCCCCGAACAAACCCACAACAATTATCTTCGTAAGTTGGCTCAAGAGAAAAAACTTGTTCCGATAATCAAGAAGGCAATTGAAGATGAAAACAGTACTGAATATATGAAATTAGTTGAATTGTTGCTTGGAAAATACGAGCACGCTGTTGATATAACCAATGAACCCATTGATGTAATTCAGTTGACCAACGAAGATCTCACCAAGATTAAAAGTGGTGTTATTGACAGAGATATCAAGTTCATGGGAAAAGTCGTTTCAGTAGAATAAGGTAACAAAAAAGAAACAGCCTTATTGTTGGCTGTTTCTTTTTTTTATTAATTAAATGGAGGAGAATACATTACCAATTTTTTCAATTCATTGCTGACTTTTAATTCAATTGCATTGTTTTTATCTTCCCCATATATGGTAACGCCCATTGCAATTATCTCAAGAAATTTGCTATATTTTTCGATCCTTATATCTAAACAGGGAACACCAAAAATATTCGTTATTGCTCTTGACATCATTGTAGGAATATCGGTATGAAGAATAGGTAATAATGCATCATCAACATATATAATAAATTTAGTAAATTTTTCTTGAGTTCTTTTATTATTATGAGCATTTAATCTTCTTTTTAACCCTGTATTATCCACGACGTTTCTGTAAAGTTCATCCAAGAATTTAATTCCGAATAATGTTACTGCTTTGTCTGAATATTGCATTTATACACTCCTGTGAGTATATAATATATTAAATAAAATAACTTTGATTATTTAGTTTTCTGAACTTTCCCTTTTGTAGGAGCTTCTTTAGTACTAATAAGATTTAATCCTTTTTTAAAACTATTTATAACATAGCTTCGCTGTTTATTAAATTCCTGATAAATACCAAGAATTACTCCAGCTGTAATATTATCATTCTTTTGTAAGAATTTTACTAATTTATTAAAGGCTTGTATCTGAGTACCTAATGTCTTACTTTTATTTTTAAAATCGCTATCATTTTCAAACTTACTTTCGAGCTTTTGTATATCATCATTATCATCTAATGCTTTAATAGTAGTGTTTAAATTATCCATAACATTTTTAGCTGATTCGTTAAATGCATTCATAGCACTAATAACTTTTTCACTTGTGAGATCAATAATATTATTAGTGGTTAAATATTGTCCGAGTAATATTTTTTGTACTTTAGGAGCAACTTCATTATAAAAAATAACATTTATTACATTACGAGCATTTAATTCTTTACCATTAATATTTTTTTGAATAAAGTTTCTAGCCGGTTGACTTCCAAAACTTAATGCTTCAGCATATAAAGCTTGATTATCATTAATGATAACTTGTGGAGCAATTTTAGCAATAATTGTTTTAGCACCAGCCATAACTTTATCCATAAAATTAGTACTATCAAGTTGTTTTAAATAGGTACTGGTGGTATTAAGATGTTTATTTACAATTTCAGAGAATGATTGATATTTTTGGACATTTCCGGGAAGGGCCGTAATGTAGGCTACAATATCAAGTTTAGGTACTAAAAATGATCCATCTACTTTTTTATCATTTAACGCTTTTACAATAGCATCAAATTTTTCCATATTTTGCTGCACAAATGCTGATTCTTTATTTAAATCTCCCGATTTTATTTTTAATATTACAGACTTTACAAAATTACTTATGGCTGTAACTATTTTTTTAAATGCTTCTTTAATAGCCATCCAAATCTTAATAAATATATTTTGTCTTTGTTTAGACATTTTTTTAGCAGTTTCATTTCCTTTTTGATCACTTTCAGTTGCTCCTGCTTCTGGGGCTCCACTTTGAGGGTTAGTTGGATTTGCTCCAGGAGTTCCTGTTGCAGCACCTGGATCTTCTTCAGTTCCAAAAATGAACGTATTAAGATCTTCTAATCCATAACTATCTCGCACTTTTCTGAGTAAAGAAGCACTTCTGGAAATTCGATTTAAACTTTCTTCAGCATAATTACTTAAAAGTAATGCTTGGTTTAGATTTTCTTGTGCTTGAATGATATAATATTCGGAACTTAACGATTCATCTTGAATAATGGGAGAAATAAGTTTACGCATTTGAAATGAAGGAATTATGTTTTTTGACTTTCCTTCTTTCCATAATTTATTTGTTAGAGAAGTGGTATTTAATGAATTCATCATAAACTCCTAATGATTAATAAGAATATATACTTAAATGTTTTTGATAATAAAAATCCTATGGGAAACACCCATAGGATTTGAATAATTAATTTTATTATTTCTTCTTGGGAGTAGCTTCGGTTCCTTTCTTAGGTTTTCCACTCTTCTTTAAGAGTAATCGTGCTGATACTCCACAATAACTTACTAAGCGTAAATATTCTTTATGTACATTGAGGAGAACACCAACCATGTATACGTTAAGCATACGGGTGGTATTACTTACTGAAGTTAACGCAGTTACTGATTTATTAAGGTTGGTATATGATGCAGCATTAGCAGAAGCTTCAATTGCACTCTTTACCGTTGAGGCAGCTGCTTGCACATCTTTATAAGACTTTTGCAATGTTTTAGCAGCCTTTTCACCTTCTTTAACTAATTTCTGAATATTATCTAATGATTTTTGACTCATGTTAGAAAGGGGGAAGGCCTTCACAAAATCATTAATAGAAACTTGTGATGGAGCTACTTTTTCTTTACCAAACATAATGATTGATGCAACTTTACTCGGAGCTGAAATCTTTGTAGCAGCTCCACCTTTTGCAAGGAATTGTTTTGCTTTATCGCTCCCAAGGCTCATTGCATCATTTAATGATGCACCAAGAGATTTTAATATACTTGCTTGATTCCAAGTAGTAATAGTACCAAAACCTTTTGCAATAAACTTGGTAAATGCATTACCGGCACCTTTTGCATTCTTAATTGAATCAATGTGTTTTGTCACTTGATCTTGAAGATTCTTTAATTTATCGGTTATATCCTTAATAGAATCAGCATTAATCTTACTGAAATCAGGAGTTCCAGTCGGAATAGCTGCCTTAATCTTATTATCACCATATTTACTAAGAAGAGCAGGAAATTCTTTTTCATGCAATGCATAGAATTTAGCAGCACCTTTTAACATACCAGCTTTAATTGAATTCATTAAAGAACGAACCCAATTGCCAATAGTCATAATAAGCTTTTTAAATACTGTTGCAATTGCACTAAAAATACGAGCAAAAATATTTGCTTTCTTCGAAAGATTCTTTTGTGGGGCTTTGGTGTCCGCTTCAAGACTAAAGGCGTATGGATCAAGAGTTTCGATACTATAGGCGTCTTTAATCTTTTTAATTAATTGGGGTTCACTTAAGAGATGATTAATTCCTTCAGTCGCAAATTGACCGATAAGAATAGCATCATTATAATGAGTATAAGCTTCAATACTATATGAAACATAATCATCATTATTACGATCAGTTACAATTGTAGCAAACTCTTTTAATCCATTTCCATGGATAATAGATTGTGCTAAACTTTCATTACTTTGATAAATAGGTTTTTGTATATCTTCAACACTAAAATTGGGGTCTAAAAATCCTTTCATATAATAACCTCCTAATAAAGAAGATAAAAATTCCTCCCGAGGAGGAGGAATTTTTAAATTCGTTTATTCGCCTTTATTCGCCTTTGCGATAATGGATTTAGCTGCGGCAGCCACATAGCCTCTTGTCCGTAAGAACGCGGAGAATCCAGAAATAACCAAACCGGTAAATTTCCCACCCCAGTTACGTTCCCAAGAAAGAGCCCTCAAGGCCTTCCGATTTTTCTGTTGCATTTTTTGCGTTGTCTTATCTTTTTCTTTACCAGCAATCTTAGCAGCTTCACCAGAAGCTTTAATTGCAGCTTTAATGCTTTCATTCATGGTTTTAATAAGTTCTTTAGAAGCTTTTACTAATCCATTAGCAGCTTCTAATTGTTTCTTAGAAAGGAATGCAATACCTACTGTTTTAATAACAACAGAAGGATCAGTTTCTTTTGGTTCAACCTTTTCTTTACCAAATATGTAAAGATTAACTAAACCTTGAGAACTTAATGTTTTATATTTTGAACCAGCAGGTTTAAAGAGATCAATTTTACCCAATAAATCTGTATCTGATTCCCATACTTCTTTTTTACCAGGAGCAATGTTCTGATCTTTTTCTATTTCAGCATTTATTTTAGTAAATGTATTAGTTATAGTTGCAATACCGGATTGAATATCCGTAAATAGGCTAGTAAATTTCCCAGGACCACTAGGAAGAGCAACCTTTACCTTTTTGGCTCCGGTACCTTTCTTCGCACTAGAATCAAGGTCATTATACTTTTCCATGATAGATTCTTGACCCTTGGCCAATTGGCTACCGATGGTGTTTGCAATTGAACGAACAAAATTTGAAATGGATTGTACGATTTTCTTGAATGCTACAACGATGGCATTCCAGGCTTTCTTTAAAATTTCACCAATACCAGCTTCGGCGCCAAATTTGTAAGGATCAAGTCCTTCGACGCTATAGCGGTCTTTTATTACAGCAAGTGTTTTGTACGTGTGATTGATTTCTTCTAAACCCTGAACAACAAAGTTGCCTAAGAGATCAGACTCACCAAGAAGGCGGGTAGATTCGATTGCAAAGTTTGTAGGATCAGTATTATGAATGTCATTGAGACACCCTAACAGACCCATCTTATTCACAAGATCGATGCTTCCCACAGAAGTCTTAGCGCGGCCGTAAAGACCATGGCTGATGTCTTCGACACTGAAGTTCGGGTCAAGATAACCGTTCTTTCTTGTTTTAGTCATCTCTTTTACTCCTTAAAGCTTTAAAAAGTTTTTTCGAAGATGATTACAGTTCCGTCCTTGTCAATAGAACGCAATTCTTCTTCTATACTATATTGTTATTAAATCAATTTTTGAATCTATATTATATAAAATGATACTAAAATACAAAACTAAAGCAACAATAAAATATTATGCAACTTGAAAAATTATTAGAACCAAAAGAATTATTAACCGAGATTCAAAAAGATATTAATGAATATTTTAAACATGAAATGAGATATATACCAATAGAAAATTCTATTTTTGAGCAATATCATATTCGTCCAGTTGAGCATATTTATATCCCAAACGTATTTATGTATCGAGTGGTAAAAGAAAAAAATAAGTACTATTTCGGTAAATTATTACGATAAAATAAAATAACCTCTGGAATTATCCAGAGGTTATTTTTTGTCTTAAATAATATTTCCAAGTAAATACGTGTTAAATTCATTTAATTGTTTTTCATTTAATACGTGTGTTTTATTTACAAAAGTGTGTAATGTCGTTAAACACCGTGCTCTTGCATTAATTTGTTTTCTATTTAATTCCTTACTTTCAGTACTCTTATCAGTGTCTCCACCTTCGAGTTCAAAATCTTCACTCTTAGTATTATCTTTTCCAAGTTTAATAAGGAATTTTTCAAACGTCGTCGGAAGATAATCAGTTGCATCTCTACTTGAACAAATAGCTTGTACAATTTCATCTTCTTCAGGAGTTATAGAACGAGTTAAAAATGCTTCTACACGTTCTTTTGCTCGATTATAAATATCATTTTCAGTATTACCTGTTTCACCAGGTTTTGTGGTAAGATTATCAATGGCTAATTCAATGGTGGTTAAAAAATCATCTTGAATTAACGCATCTTTATCAATATCAAGTTCACTAATAGCAAATACTTTTGTTATTGCATCTTTATCTTCTTCAGGGAAATTTATAACATTTTCCCATAATAATCCTTCACGAGATTTATATTCATCATAATACCTAATATTATCAGTTTTTTGATAATTCTGCTTTAAGAGCTTCATATCAAAAATTACATCAATTGCGTCTTCAACGCTTTTTACCTCGTGTTTTTTGCTTATTTTTGCGGTCCCGTTGGCTATTTTATAGAGTCTCTTGCCTACTTTTAGACCCACTGGATCAGAAGTATCAGATAAGCCCCATGGTGCTAGCCCGATGGAATTTAACGCATTACGCTGCACATTAGCAATTTCAAACGCTTCAGTGGCTAATTGTTTATAGGTTTCCATTTTTTTGGTTAATTCATCATCTTTTTCGACAGAACAAATATTTTCAATTTGTTCAAAACGAGCATTTACAAAATCTTGTAAACCTTCTTCACCTTTAATAAAAATATTAGCTAATGCTTTTTTACTCGGTAGTTCTCTTTCATCAAGACGAGTCGGAGACAACGGAAATAATACATAACCAATATTTTCATTTCCATATACCATTTTATTATATTCATTCTTAGAAATATCAAATTTCATTTCATATGGTTTATATACTTCTTTTTTATAATTCTTATTATTTTTATTTTTCTTAAAAATGGAAGTAATTTTATCTACAAAAGATTCATTTCCAAAAGAGAAATCTTCCCCAGCTTGAGTATCGCTATCTGTCGGATGTTCAATAGTAGAACTAAAATTAGCTGGATCTTCAGCATCAGAAGCCGTCATATCAGGCTCAATCTCTTCTTCTTCAGAAGGAGTTTCTTCAGCATTCTTTTCAGCTATTTCTTCTTCGTTTTGAGGCTCTTCTTCCTCAGAAACTTCAGATACTGCTACATTTACTTCATCGATTTTTTCATTAATATTTTCAATAAGTTCATCTTCTAAACCTTTTGTTTCACTTACTTCATCAGCTCCATCTGCTTTTGCATCTTCAGGAATTACTTCGGTTAAATCAAGAGGAGTATCAATAGTTGGAGGAGTACTGTCAAACACAATACCATCATCAAGATAAGAATCTCCACTTACTTCATCTTCAAAATTCTCTGCTGCTTTTTCATCATGGGTTTCGCTATCTTCGTCTTCTCCAGCACCTTCATCAAGAGCTGAAGAATCTTCTTCAGGTGTTTCTATTTCATCGTCTGAATCATCAGCCGATGCCCCATCATTATCAAAATCTGTTTCACTCCCATCCATATCATCAGAGCCATCACTTGTTGGCTCTTCTTCTTTTTCATCATCGTCTTCATCGGTATCTAATTCTTTTTGAATTTCTTCTTTTGTTTCAGATATTGCTTTTAAGGTTTCGGTAATAAC
>LSQA01000131.1_pt1 | contig 10989 bp, 10 predicted proteins | sample 651271 | NCBI WGS metagenome assembly LSQA01 (sample SAMN04438314, study PRJNA306036) | termite gut metagenome | isolation source: viral DNA filtered from gut of termites from termite colony 3 | host: Coptotermes formosanus | place: USA: New Orleans, Cypress St. | collected 2013-06-21 | reverse complement strand
CGTCTGCGGCGCGACAGCTTCAACTCGCGTTGCGGTGCAGCCACTTCCCAGAGCGCTACCAGCATGAACACGCCCACAAAGAATCCCACCCGGATCTGGGGTTCGTACGCAAGGACAAATTGTTCAAAGTTCACAGGGCCTCCAGTGAGGTGAAAGTGCTCGATTCGAATTGCATGAACATCTCCTGGTGTGCACTCACGCGGCCCGTCGCTGCAGCGGTAGGCCAGCGTCCAGCCACTCACTAACACCGTCAGAAACCTTACGTGCTCGGTAGCCGTGTGCTTGCAACAAGGCCACAGCCTCGTCCGACAGCAGGCAGAACGGCCCCCGGCAATAGGCCACGATTTCTTTGTCCCGAGGCAGCGAGTCCAGGTGTTTCGCAACCTCGGCCAGCGGCATCGACCGCGCGTATGGCAGGTGTGCGGCGGCGTATTCCTCGGCAGGCCGCACGTCAATCACCACGATGTCGCCCAAGCGGGCCTGCGTCATCAAGGTTTCCCGGTCCACCGGTTTGAGCTGGTTGGGCTCTGCCGCCATCTGGTCAAGCGCCACGCGCAGTTCCAGCAAATGGGCCTCTGCCACTTCGCGCAGCCGCACCCCCAGACTAGCAACATCTTTGCCGCTGAGGCGGTAGTGGATGAACCTTCCGTCGCGCGTACTGGTCACCAGCCGCGCATCGCGCAGTGCCTTCAGGTGCGCGCTGGCGAGTTTGATGTCGATAGACAGCTCAACCGCCAGCATGTCCACCGACTTTTCTCCTTGGGCCAGCAGCTCCAGGATCTCCAGCCGTTTCGGACTTGCCAGCGCTTTGCCGATGCGCGCGACTTGCTCGTACAGCAAATTTTTGAGTGGTCGGTTGCCCATGATAATATTCTAACGAATCTTAGATTAATGTGGGTCTGAGGTTTTTCTACTGGCTTCGCTCCTCAAAATTCGCAGCAGCCCCACAGACCCACTGGCGGACCATGCACCACACACGACACCGCCAAGCCCTCGCTGTGTTTCTATCGCTTGTCTTTCACGCAGGCGTTTTTGGGCTGGTTTACCAGTTCCAGTCCGGTTCGCGTCCGCCGCCTGTCGATGTGGTGCGGGTGGACCTGATGGTCGCCGAGGTCATCGCAGCGACAGAGGATGTCAAATCAACCAAGGAGCAAGAGCCTATCCAGGCTGAGGCGTATGAGGATGTACGGGGCGATGCCAGCTCGGCATTTGCTCCGTCGTTGGAAACGCTGCCTGTTGCGGCTCAATCGCCTGCCAGCATGGCGGCACCACCGGCGCCGTCGGCTGAAGAGTGGGCCTTTGCGGCCAGGTACACCAATAAAAACAGCAAGGGGTATCGCTATAGCTGGGGCCAACAGGTGCGCAGCGCGATGGGAACGGCTTTGGAGGGGGCAGACCAGGGCATGGTGCGTTTCAGGGTGGAGATTGCGCCTGATGGCAGTCTGTCAAAACTGGAAACGCTGTGGACGACTTCGGCAGTGGCCGAGCAATTGGCTCGAAAAGCCGTTGAAAACATGCTGTCTTTGCCGCCCACGCCAACCGGCCAACGTTTGGTATTTGAGCGGACGATCTTGTTCACGCCCTTCGCATCCGATGGTCCTCCAAGCTACAGCAACGACTGTCGGCCGGTTCTACCTGTGTTTCGGAATCCGTTCGCGTGGGATGGTCAGTCACCCCAGACCGTCGCTTTGCCCACCAAAGTGGAAAAGCCAGACCCCCTGGCCCTGGAGGATTGCCTTCGGCAGCTGCCGCAAAGTTCGGTCGAGGGGGAATCTGCTCGTGACAAGCGGGCGATGGAGAGGTGGGGGTGGAAGTGAGTGTGGGTGGACGCAAACGTCAATCGGAAAGCGCGGCAATTGAAAGCTGCAGTCAGCTTGGTGCCGGGCTATGCAACGACCAGTTTCATCGTTGCCGAATCAGAGTGGATCACCCCTGATCGAGAAGTGCTGGAGTCGGCGGAACGATTCGTGCACGCACATCCAAAAAGCTTTCAGACTTCATGGGGCGCAGTGAAATGGTGACAGCACCGAAAACCACCACCAGCTCAGCGGAGCGGGTGGTGCTGTCTGTAGTCTGAATCTACGACACTGGGAAGCTAGGTTCCAGTATCAATTCCGGGCCTTCAAATTGCGCTGAATTGAGTACGGTTTCGGCGTCCACAACTCGGGCGAACTCCTAGCTAGACCCAACTGATAGACGCTTGCGCCCTCTTAAAGTTTTGGATGCTGCAGCAAATTGACTAGGTAGTCCCGCATCTCATTAGATCAGTCTCAGGTATCGGAAAATCCGAATTAAAATTTCTTCATTTGGCAGGTCAATTGTGGCGTTGACCATACCGCTTTCATACTCAAAGAAATTGGAGAAGCCCGTCACGCTGGATACCCTCCGGGAGGTAGTGTCAAGCCTCCATCCTCTTCAGTTCTGTTGCCGACTTGAAGTGGATTCATTCATCAAGATGCTTCTTTCAATAGATTGGTGGCCACCTGTCAGGCTTGATCAATGGGTAAATGAGAGGGGGGTCGTTTGTCAGAGTTTAGCGTAAATAATTTAGCCTTCGGTTGAAGGTCATCCAATCGTGCCTCCAAATCACGTATTCTCCGAGTCAATATACTGATTTGCGAATTTGCTTCAACCAGTAGTCCTGCAGCCGCATCACGTTGCTTTTTAAGGTCATCTATTATTTCCTTAGCAGAACGACTTCGCTGGCGTTGTTTAAGAAGTTTTTTCCGCTCGGACTCTGGACGTACTTCCTGCTGAGTTGCAACATAGTTCTGAATTTCGGCAACAAGCGATTGAAAGCGGCTCTTACGTAATGCCGAGGGATCACAGCCAGCTTCTTTGGCAACATTGTTTTGACTCACGTGAGCGCCAGCTGGTAGCACTTTCGAAGCACCGATCTTCAAGCGCTCAAACGCTTCTCGGAAATTGCTCTCAGCGCTCTTTGTTGAGGGCGAGTTCATAGTATTTCTCAATTGCTCGTTTTTCGGCTCCAAGGCGCATGTGTCTTGGGCTGTCGGGGTGCACGACCTTCAACTGATCGTCAACCGTCACTTCATACGCCCTGATATCCATCTCTTTGCTCCTGTCCAGCAAAAGGTCAGGACAACCCTTGCCGTCATCACCGCCTAAACAGTGGGAAATTGCTTCATAACCACCATATGGACAAGTACGGTTGTTGACGCAAAAACCAGCACGGATACGTCGCGCCCCAATCCTTCCCTGTTTAGCGGCTTTATCTAGGCTGATTACGTCTGTTTCCTTGATGAAAGTAACGATGGCTTCCTTTCGTTGACCGCCAAGAGGGCTGACAAACTGCGAGGAATTCAGATTGAGCATTTCCCTTCCCAACTCCTGATACATGGTATTCAGAAATAGAGTTCGAGTCTCCTGGCTCAAATTTAAACGGGCATGGTTGCGACCGTAGTAAAGCATCATAATTCGCGACTGATGTTTAAGTAGGAGTTGAACAGATGGTTCGTCTACCAAGCCAGACGCAAGCATATTGACAGCACCGCTGCGGCGTAACTGGTGCCATCCGAATTGCCATTGCAACCCGATCCTGAATTTTTCCTGGTTCAGACTAGGCGTGATTAGGCGTGCAACGCGTAGATCCTCATCCGTGATGGTGATCTCCTCTGCAGCAAATAACCGTGTGAAGTTTTTGGTAAGAGTCGCGTAGTCGGCCGCTGCAGGCCGAATTTTGTAAGATTTTCCCTTCGCTCGGCTCCATGGCTCGTGTTGGTATGACATTAGGAAGGGGTTGTCTTTGTCGGTAGAAGTTAGTCCGTTCCCATCGCGTTCAATTGCACAACTCATTCGCAACTCAGCAACATGCTTCATTGCCTCAACTGCCAGTACCGCACTCTCGCTAACTGGCCATCGAGCATCTGAGTCAGTGTCTGTCTTAGTGGTCTCTCCTCTGAGCATATAAATATCGCCGAACCTTTCATCCTGCTCCTTCAAAAGGCAATCAGTGCGTAGGCTCCAACCCTCTTGGATTCGCATAAGTGAGAAGTTGAGTAGATAGGCTAACCCCGCTTTAGAGATCAGATCAAGATATTGAGAAAACATTGGCATTTGTTTCTCACCCTTCACTCCAGAGAAGGGGCCCACCCATTTCTCAATTAACTCGCTCACGCCAAAGCGGTCTGAAGTGAGCTTGAATGCGCCGTGATATGAACATCCCTTGCTTTTTGCCTTATCTCGAAATTGGAAAGGCATTCTTGACCCGTCCGACTTTGAGTTCACTGCACGTTTCAACGACCCGAAGTTTTTGGCATAAGCAGCTAGGCAAAACTCAAAACACGCTTGAACCTGCTCCTTGTTCACAAGATATTCGGTAAGGCACTCCCTCAAACGAGAAACCTGGTAGGACCAGCTTCGTGGCGGTATGTAGGGGGTCTGTCGTACATCGTGATCGGGCGCGAGTCTTGCCAGCCGAGCTAAGCCCTCTTTATCCAGCAGGCAGAATCCAAGTTCATCTCGCGCATCTAAAAGCTCGTGCAGATAGGCAATTACATTGTCGAACTTTGATGGTGCAAGGGCCTTTGCTACCTTGTCGAGTACTTGTGGGAAGCGCATCAGTTCAGATGCGGCGATTGCCTCTTCAGTACACGTTACAAAAATAGGTTTTATGGTAGTTGTCTTGTGCAGTAGTGAAGCCGCATTTCGACATCCTTGAGGGCCAATAAGGAACCACGCGGTGCACTGGCGCAAGAGCTCTGCATTTCGTGCGTCGATACGCGCTCCCCGAGTCTTACCGTCCCCGAAATTAAGCTTCAGTGGTCTGCCTGCCCAAGTATCGAGCGACCATACCGAATCGCTGTAAACGAATTGTGCCGTCTGATTTTCGTCCCGAATTGGCGCCCAGTCTCCAGGAGGCGGCCAACTTGTTGGCCGGAAGCTGAATGTCTGTGGATGAGCTACGGGCGATATGCTGCTGGCGCTTAAATGCTTATTTTTCAGGACGATCTCCAGTTGCTTTCCCGGTTTCAATCATCCCTGCCCAGTCGGGGTGATAGCGGCCCTCTTCTATGCGCAGAAGCGCCTCTTTGACCCACGACTCTCGCCCAGAGCCAGATTCTCTGATGTACGTTAGTTTTAAAGTCAAGCGGTCAATTGCTAGTTCGGCAGGATGCAAAGGTGGAACTATCTTCAACTCAAGTTGCCTATCGGCTGCGAGCTCGTATGATTTAAGTAGCCTGTAGCTGGCTAAAGACCAAACGTGATCCAAGCTATCTATGTCCCGTTGGTTGTCGCAAAAGAGGCAGCCTGCAGGCGTTAGGCAGTCCGGATTCGTAGCGCTGGCGGAAATGTCGGAATTCGGCATCGGGCTATCGCCAATGCAAGCCCCAGGGCCAGCTGCAGCTTGCGCTGGATCATGCTGGGCCCAATAGTCCTTAATTTGCACCATAGCGATCTGCAAACTAGGTTTTTCATAATTTCTGAGAAGTGTTCTTTTGGAGTGTTGCTTCTCATCTGCAGTCAGGTCGGGATCATTTGTTCGTCTGAGCATCCAGTTAACATTAGTATTACGCAGCGCAGACGGTGAGAAATACGAAATGCCAGCCTGTTGACAGCGTACTTTAATAATGCTGAAAGATGGTGGGGTTTCGATATTGCGACCATAACTAATCAATGGAAAGAGGAGACCATCGGGATCATTTGGGAAAATTTTTGCACGCCACTTTAAGTAGCGATCAAAAATTTTCCTGTATTCAGAGTAGATTTCAAAGACTACAGGGCCCCAGCGCCGGTGCTTGTAAGTGCGTATTTCAAAGCCATTCGTCACAGGTTTGAATTTCCATTGATCCATGCGTAATTTAAATACCTGTGCCAGATTGATCGAGGGCTGCGCCATTAGCATGAGCATTTCGACCATGATACGTAGCCTACATAGCGGATATCTTGTGCGCAGCGTATGCTCTGCTATATATTCTGTGCGTAGTTTTTCTAGCAGCCTAGCCGAGTACCTTGCTTGGCTTGGAAACCTTGGATTTGGTACTTTAAGGGTTTCGGGTCTCTTTAATCCAGACCATTCCTCCAATACTTTTCCATTCCTTAGCTGGATACGTACCGGCAACGAACCCCAGACCGCATCCAGACTCAGTCCATCTGAAATGTCAAGCAAGAAACGGCCGAACTCGAATGTTGCTTCTAGGTTCTGCTTGTCGGCTGCGGTACTAATTGAACCCATGCCCCGTTTAGGCATTCGTAGTAGTGTCGTCTTGATGATCGGTTTAGTCCGACCCAACACGCGATCCAAAACTGTACCAACTGCAAGTCCGTAACGATAAGCAGACGCCTCGCTAAACTCTTTGCTTGGTCGGCTACGATGCAGTAGCGCGTCCGTCCATTGCAGGTAGATGACCTCGACAGTTTCCAAACTTAACTGGTTCTCTGTTTCATCAACCCAGCGAATGAATCCCCGTATTCGAACAATTTGCCCGCATGCTGTAGCTTTTCGAGCTCCACGACCTAAGGCATTGGCGATTACCTCATGAATGAGTCGTACCAGTTCTATACGTTCTACCAAGGGGCGACCGAGTTCCCCTGCATCGATCATGAGGCCTATCTTTTTTGTATTTGTCCCCGCACCCCCCCGATACAGTAGAGAGCGTAAGTCCCAAGGCGTTTCATACCTGCCAAAGCTAAGGTCGGGAAAGGTTAAGTTGGGTAGGGTCGAGTCAGGCACCGTCTCCCCCTACGCTCAGCCTAAGCCCGAGAAAGGCTTGGGTAAATGCGTTGGCTACTTGAATCTTTATAGCGGTCTGTTCGACAAACTTGATGTAGCCAATCGTCGTCTCAACATCTTTGTGCAGCATGGCTTCGCACATAAAAGCTAACACAGCCTTTTGGTTGTATCCCTGCTCTAGCAGGGTCGCCGTAAGCCAAGTTCCAAAGGTGGCTCTCGTCATGTGGAAGTGAAAGTTCCGCATGAATTTCAAGCCCGCTAGTACAGCTGTCTTGCGCAAGTCAACCATTGCTCTGTCAATTGCAGTTCCAGAAACGGACTCCCTATTTGCGTATCTGCGGCCATAGCGAGTCAGGAAAACAAGATTCTTCATTTCATCGTCAGCCAGGGCTGGGCTGCTGCTGGTTTCGTGGACACCGGCCTAAGCTTTTAAAGCTTCCTCAAACTGTATCGGACTGACATAACCCAGCGTCGAATGTCGCCGGGTTGGGTTGTAGAAGCGCTCGATGTAATCGAACACATCAGACCTTGCGTCTGCTCGCGTCCGGTAGACCTTTCTTCCCGCTCTTTCTGTTTTCAGCGAACTGAAGAAGCTCTCCATTGCCGAGTTGTCCCAGACCTCTCCCGCACGACTCATGCTGCAGGTGATGCCCTGTTCTTTCAGCAAACCCTGGAAGTGCTCGCTGGTGTATTGGCTTCCCTGGTCGGAGTGGTGCAGCAGGGCTGCAGGTCTTCCCCGCCGCCACACGGCCATCATTAGAGCGTCGGCCACCAGTTGCGATGTCATGCTGTCTTGCATGGACCACCCCACAGCCCGGCGTGAGAACAGGTCCAGGACCACGGCCACGTACAACCACCCCTCGGCCGTCCAGATGTAGGTGAAGTCGGCCACCCACTTCTGGTTGGGCGCGTCGGCCTGGAATTGCCGATTCAGCACGTTGTCGGCGATGGCGCTGCGCTCACCCCGGTCCTTGGGCAGACCTCGGCGCTTTGGTCTCGCCCGCAGGGCCTGCAGGCGCATCAGGCGCTCGATTCGGTGCAGACCACAGTCATGCCCTAGGGCCAGCACGTCGCGCCAGACGCGGCGGGCGCCGTAGGTTCTGTCGCTGCCCAAGAAGCTCTGGCGGACCAAGTTCCCTACCAACTCGTCCGTTCGGCTGCGCTGGCTTCTGGGTCGGCTGTGCCAGGCGTAGAACCCGCTTCGCGAGACACCGAGCGCCTCGCACATCAATCCGACTGGCCAGATTCCCCGGTGCTTCACCACGAAGCCGAATTTCACATCGACTCCTTCGCGAAGTAGGCAGCGGCTTTTTTTAGGATGTCGCGCTCCATCTTGAGTTTGGCGATTTCTTTGCGTAGCCGATCAATCTCGGCCTGCTCCGGTCTCATCACCCCAATGCCTGGGAATGCTTCTCTCGGGTCTTGGGCCAGCTCGCGCATCCATCTGCGCAATACCGACTCCACAACGTCCAGATCGCGGGCAGCTTGGGCTACCGCTACACCGCGCTCCGCGACCAGCTTGACTGCTTCAACTTTGAACTCCCGGCTGAATTGCCTTCTCGTTCCCATAAACCACCTCCGGTTTCATCTTCACACCTTAACAAGGTGTCCACGAAACCAGCAGCAGCCCAGGCTTCGCGCTTGAGACGTCGGGGATCATTTATATAATCGGACAGCTGATAGAACAGCCAGTCCGGAATTAAAATTCGTCCTTGTACATTGAATTTAGTTGCTACGTAAGGGCTATTACCTGGTCCAACGGCTATGTAGAACAATCCTGGAGTGGCAGGGTCTGTAACGGCATTGTTGATAGAGCCTTTTTTTAAATCAGTGATTGTTTCTATCCGCGAGCCCGAGTAGAAGCCGAGTTGCAGCATCAGTTGAAGCTCAAGGCTTTGGCATCCGTCCTGTTTGATAAAAGAGAGCAATTCGTACATTTGCTCCTTTGTGATGGGAGTAAGAAGCGCCAATTTTTACTTGGTCAGACAACTTGCCCATGTAGCCCACTCGAACACCCACGCCAGTGCTGCGGTCGTACCCATTGTTGGTCACATTGCCAGGTGAGCCGGTCAGTGGGGGAAAGCCAGGTGCGTTGTCAAACGCCTGGAGGCCATCTGCCTTGAACTGCTGGTAGGTCAGGAGAGGAGACACACCCACCGAGTGGTTGGCATCCAGTTTGTATGCCAACGTAGGGGCGATCACCAACTGAATCAAATCTACCCCCAGCTTGCCGCCACCACACAGCAGGTTGCCAGTCGCCGGGCCAGCACCGCAATTCAGTTGCCCGCCTGGGTAGCGGGTGTTCAAACCCCCATTGCCATACACAGAAAGATTGAAGGCAAGGTCTTTGTCAATGACTCGGTTGTAGCCAAACTCCGGAATGATGAATGTATTCATGCTGCTTTCGGCTTGGCCATCAAAGCCGCCACCCGTTCGCTCAGCACTGCGTTTTGGTTTAAAAACATCTGCCCCGACTTCGAGACGATTTCCCGCCCACGATGCAGCGGCAGGATTGTTGGCGCCGGCAAATGCGTCCTGGCCCACAGCCACTGACGCGCCCCCCATTGCTTTGGCTTTGATGCCGTAGCCATGCGAAAAATAGCCATTGGTGGCCATGACTGCGGTCAGTGGGCTGACCACCAAAATTGCTGCGGCGATGCGAAGGTTATTTTTGTATGCACTCATTTTTGTCTCCTCTTTGTTTAATAGTTTTTCGCCTAAGGTGGATGGCTTAAATCTCACCCTTCGACGCCCTCTCCATCATCATGAAAATGGTGTCCCTGACAGCCATTGCTTCTTCTTTGAGACCAGGCGGTAGCTTGCGGCCCATCTTCACCATCATGTCCATGTTGAGCGTGTACAACCACAGGCCATCGGCTTGTTCCACCAGCGTGATTCGGCATGGGAGGTAGGCCGCCATGTGGGGGCTGAAGTCGACCATGGTTCTTGCTGTAGTTGGTGTACAAAATGAATACACCTTGAGCAGCTTTTGCGGCTTACCCGTGCGTGCTTCCAACTCCTTGGACAGAGGCAGCTGGCCAACGTCTTTCATGTTCCGCTCGGAGGCGACCTGCAGAAGAATCTGCTCAACATCGGCGGCTGTAACGCCAGCCTTGACCTTGCGCTCCCACGTTGTCGCAACAGCAATGTCGCCGTTGCCATCAACCCAGCGGTCCCACATCTTCATCGCTTCACTGCCAGCACCACTCTCAAGCTTCCCAAGCGTACTAATGGTTCCGCAACCGGTCAGCACACTCAACATCAGCAATGGAACCCAACGAGTCATTTGTGATGCAAAGTTCATTTAACCCCCCTTTGTAGACTTTCTGAAAGATCTCTTTAGTTGTAAGCCGCGTCCAACACCGCCGACTTTAATTAATCATAGGCTTATATAAGTGGGTTATCCATAAGTACCTACCCTACGCACAGATAATCCCGCAATCGCAATGCCCACCGCAATAACGCTGGACCTTTCGAACGAACAACTCGTTGTGATCGCACACCTACGTGCTAGCCTCAAACCATCAACCAACACTGGCACGGTAGTTCAAGCTTTGAGAATTACTGGGCTGATTGCAAAAGCCCTTCAAGTTGGCAAGCAACTTGTCCTTCTTGACTCCACGGATCGTGTCGAACCAAGGTGTTGTTTCAAACATCCGAGGCCGAAGCTTTTTCAACAGCGAGTAGGGGGGGGGCTAACCAAGCCGTTCTAGCTAACGCTTACCATCGGGACGTTGGAGAACTAACGCAAAAATGACCATGTGGTCAGAGCTCAATGGGCGCTGACGCCACATCATCCTGTGCAACTTAGCTGCCGACTCCGACCTATGCCACTAGGAATCGCCAAGCGAAAAAGCATCATTTCCCACATCACACCAGCCGATGGGAATGTTTTTCTAGACCTTGGCTTCCCACCCGACCAAGCCCGTGGATTGCAAACGCGCCAGATATCTTGGCCCGCAATCTCAAGGCGGTCTGACTTGCTGAGGATGCTGCACCACCTCATGGCGAGGTCTACATCATTGAGTCGTTGGATGGAGAGTGCGTGCTTAGGGGGTCGGCCAAACCTGTTCAGGCCGACCGGAACAAGCGAACGACGCTCAATATTCTAGAAATAACTGGACAGAAATCACGATACAAAAACATGGGTGATGGGCGTTTGAACACCCGCTACCCAGGCGGGCAACTGAATTGCGGTGCTGGCCCGGCGACTGGCAACCTGCTGTGTGGTGGCGGCAAGCTGGGGGTAGAGTTGATTCAGTTGGGGATCTGGCTCTTATACACATCAGACGCGG
>LSQA01000130.1_pt1 | contig 11063 bp, 24 predicted proteins | sample 651271 | NCBI WGS metagenome assembly LSQA01 (sample SAMN04438314, study PRJNA306036) | termite gut metagenome | isolation source: viral DNA filtered from gut of termites from termite colony 3 | host: Coptotermes formosanus | place: USA: New Orleans, Cypress St. | collected 2013-06-21 | reverse complement strand
CGGATGTGATCTGCCACTATCGGAGGTGCGGGTTCTGTATCAGATACTAGATTCCGTCAATAAACAGGGATTGGAGGATGCTCAACGTGCCGTATAGATCAGAAGCGGCCTTTACAAGGTCATTGACAACCTTGCTCAAGTACCATGAAACCATGATCCAGCGCATTGAAACAGGTACTACAGGGCTCGGCGTGCCGGATATGTGGACGCATTCCGGCGTGAATGAACTCTGGATAGAAGTAAAGAACGACAGGAAGCAATCCGTATACGCCCGCACGTTTCATGTGCCCTGGCGTAAAGGACAGCAAGCGTGGCATTACCTTTACCACCGGCATACCAAGAGGTTTGTTCTGACTATCATGGCCGTTAGCGATGGGTACGTTATGATACCCCTTGCTAAACGGTACGTTGGAAACAAGGTTCCTTGCGATGATTGCTTTATCGTAACGGAGCTGCATGATTGCTGGGGCGTCATCAAGCATTATATGGAGGAAGTATGAAAAAGAAATGCGATTGCGATTGCAAATACTGCGGGACTTCGGGGCGTTGCTACGCTAAGGACTTGCTCGGGCTGAGAATTGGAAAGATTAGCGTTAAGATGTTGAAAGCTCGGAACAATGGGAGGTGCCAGTATGGCCAGAAGGAAAAGTTGCGAAGGTTGCCCAAAGTATCAGTATAGCGCTGAAACTTTGGAAGAGCCGGAGATGCACGATTGCGATCTGGAGTGGGAGTGCATAGTCATGCGGTGCGCCCACTTCAGCTCGGAGAGCGGGGAATGTGATATTGATGAGTGGCTGTGCCCTAATCCTTATCACTTTAATTGCCAGTTCTATAAGGAGCCGGAAGATGTCCAGTAGGGCGCTTTGTTACCGGGGAGGGTTTCCTATCGCGTCATTGGAATATGACGGGAGGGAACTTTATACCCGGTTAATTAGAAGGTTTGTCGATATTTGCAGCCTCCGGGGAGGCGCGGACCATGTTTACTTTAGGTCTCATGGGAAGGATTACACCTGTGTGATTACCGGGGAACCGGGTGTTTGGGAGGTAAAAACAGGGAAAAAATCCGAGTTTTTCAATTTTTTATCATAGGAAGTATCATTTTAACGGATTTTTATGGTATATTTGTACTATCACAAGGGGAAAACAGTACGGTTCCTTGTTAAGGGACATTCCCCCCTGGATAAAATCTTAGGAGAAACATTATGGCTCTTGTCAATTCACCCAACGGACATGTGTCCGACATCACCCCGGCTTCCGACGACCTTAATTTTAAGGAACAGAAGAGGCAAGCCGCGCTCAAGCACCGGCAGAAGATCAAGGAAGCCCGGCAGAAGGATTATGAGAACGCTCTCAAGGAGCGGGACGAACTGAAACAGCTCGGCGTATTTGACCGGCTGTCCCAGCAGACCAAAGATTCCATTCTTGCCCGGTGCGTCAGCCCGTCTGAGAAACCCGTTTCGGCCGGCCCGTCTTTCTTCCGCATTCTTTACGGAGAGAATCCCAAGGCTGGGGATTTCATCATGCTCAAGGACATTATCGCCAAGACCTACAAAGGTATGGACGCGATGAAACCCGCCATGAAGAAATGGGCCACGAAGAATATTTTCGTGGAGTGCCAGATCAACACCGCCGATATGCTCAGCACCAAGTACGTCATCACCAAGATCGGCGGGCCCACTGTATAAGCCACTTTACTCGTTCAGCTCCCTGGAACCTTGTTAAGGCAATCCAGGGAGCATCTTAGAATAACGCCTGTTGGCTTTAGATAGACGGACCACGGTAAAACGTGGTCCTTCCTTTATAGGAGGACGTTGTGAAGTGGATGATCCTGCCTTTAGTCCTGTTGCTCACTACGTGCGCGCCGGGAAAACCTCCAGAACTTACTAAGTACGAAGTAATCGGCGATATAAACGGCGATCATAAGATGGATTGCATCGACGCCGCTCTTGTCTTCTATGAGATGTGCATTGACTACGGAATTCATGCTCGCCTTATATACGGTGAGAATAATGAAGTGCCCTTTACTTCGCATCTATGGGTACGTGTTGAGGGCATCGACGTGGAGCCTTTCGCGTATTTGCGCGATTCTTATCCGAACCGGCAAGAAGACGTAACCAGGAATTACCGGCTTATCAAGAACAATATCTTCGATTGGAAGCGCGTACACGTTAAATAAGGGTGTATGATAAAGCATACACCCGCTATAATCTAGTGTATGATAAATCATACACCCATATAATATAGGGGGGTTGACCATGATCGTGGTACTTGGCATACTAGCGTGGGTGTTTTGCGGGTTGCTGACGGAAGGAATATCCGTTGCCTGGTCCTACATAGCCGACGCCGTAAGCAAAAAGATTGACGAAGACGTAAGGCCGCCTGATGACGACGCCATTTCTTTCTGCAACGATTCACCCGCTCTGGTCCTTGCTACCGGGCCGTTCTTGCTCACAGCGTATACTCCTGTGTTCCTGGGCCATTTGTTCTATTTCGCCGGTAAAATGTTTGATCATTGGATGCACGAAATGTTTGATCCGCAAAACGCCAGGCCGACGCCGGAAGATGAGCAATGGATCAAAGACGTGCGCGAAGCGTATAAGGACTTATAATGATAAAGTGTACAGTTTGTTTCTACTGGAAAGCGCAGTCATGGAACTCCAGCAAGGGCCATTGGGGAGATGTTACGGCTAAGTGCGCTCTCAAGGGAAAGTTTACGACCAAGAATGAAACGTGTGAGAGCGGACGGATCGCGCCGCCTAAACAACAGGCGGTAACAGAACCTGTTAAGGTTAAGGTGGCACAACCAGCACCGCCTCCGGCGGCGGCACCGGTGGTACAAACGCCCAAGCAGTTCAGCGGCGAACTGTACAAGCACCAGAAGGAAGCGATAGAGCGTTTCAAGGATCAAACGGAGATTGCTATCTTCCATGACGTTGGTCTTGGCAAAAGCGCGACAATATGCAGGATAGCGGGGCACAAGTTTAAGGCAGGGCAGATCGACGCGCTCTTGGTAATCGCCCCGAATGACGTACATGCTCAGTTTGGCAAGCAGCAAGTGCCGTTGTGGCTTGATTGCAATTACGAAATGCAAATACTTTTCGGTAAAGGAGGAGCTAAGACAACGTACCCTTTCCAGGATGATCCAGAGTGCTTGCAAGGAGTATGTGTGAACCTCGCCACGTTCAGCACGCCAAAGAAGTGGCAGGATATTGTTGAGTGGGTAAACTCACGGCGTACTTTCATCGTGTTAGATGAAGCCAGCGTAATTAAATCGCCTTCGGCCCAGCGGACGCAGAGGTTGCTCTACGAGTTCAATGATGTCGTGCGCCGTGGAAAGACGATCATCAAGAGTACGCCTAAAACGGTAGCCCGTGCTATTATGACAGGAACACCCGTAACAAATGGAACGCTTGACGCATGGAGCTTATTTGAGTTTCTTCGGCCTAACTTCTTCGGGAGGAATTACTACTCGTTCCGCGCTCACTTCGGGATGTACACAAACATGAGCGTAAATGATCGGGTGATACAGATTCCATTGTCGGAAGAAACATGGACAGCTATCAAGGCGATCAAGTCATACGGTGAAGCTAACGCTATCTTCGGGTGCAGCGAGGACACGTTCAACACAATCCACGCGCAAGATCGCTACGAGGGTCTGTATAAGCACGCTGACGAATTGAAACGGCTTATGTCAACTGTTTCCGATTACCGTACTATCACAGAATGTGTAGACATGCCTGAGCGGAACTACGTTACCAGGCAGCTTACAATGAACGACGCTATGGAGCAATGTTACGTTGACATGGTTACCGATTTAATGGCCACTTACGAAGATCACACCATGACTGCGCGTAACAAAATGACAGCTATCATGCGGCTACAGCAGATAACGTCTGGATTTATCGTGGACAAGGGGGTAGAGGATGCGGATGACTCGGAACATTGTGAGGACGTTACGCCTTGCCAGGTTTCTGGGACCGATGATGTTTCTTCAATGGATCAGGGCCATGATCGCGTGGCGGATTTGTATGGCTTGTCGGAAGATACGGACTTTATTCCCGACGAAATCGCGTGGATAGGAACAAGCAATCCTAAACTGGACGCGCTTTACAGGGACGTTGACGAATCATCTAAACCGATTATCATTATGACACGGTTTACCGCAGAAGCGGATCGGATTTTCAACGACCTTAAAACGAAGTACAGTTGCTGCCTTATGACGGGATGGAAGCGCATTGGCACAGTAGAGGAGTTTCAACAAGGGAAGTATCAGATCATGGTTGCAAACAGTTCTGTGATGGCCAGGGGCTTTAACCTACAGAACTCCCATGTCATGCTATTTTATAGCAACACCTTCTCACTTGAAACCCGTTTACAGGCCGAAGGGCGGATATTCCGTATTGGCCAGGATCATCCATGTCAGTATATCGACTACGCTTATACTGATTCTGTGGATGAAAAAATTACGGCGGCTCTCAGTATGAAGCGGAACCTTCTGGACTTCATACGGGACGCTAACGCAAAGGAGCTGATAACATGAGAAAGGTTATTTGCATTGTCCTGTTGCTCATGTGCATACCGTTGCTGTTCGCACAGGAGCAGGTTAGCACGAATGACGTTGTGCATTCTCCGTCATGTCAGCATAAGAGTTGCACAAAATGACAGCGCAAATGCGAATCTTGCAACTCAAGATGCTTGACGAAGCAATCAAGCAGCTGAAAGAGCAGCGGAGTAATAACGCGGGTCTGGAGTTCGTTATCCCGATTAATAGGGCTGTGGCTGGTAGCGATGCTATAACGTTACGCTATGTCGGCCCGGATTGGGAACTTTGGAATAATCGTGTAGAAAACCACGCAACAGAACAGCAGTTGCGTGAGCTTAGGGACGTGCTTAACGTACTTTTTGAGGAGGATAACCATGACAGAGCTGATTATTGAGTTATTGACGTGGAGCGCGAAGTACGAAATCTTCGGCGGTATTGCTATTGTTACAATCATCATTGAGTTAGTGCTTGGCGTTATTTTCATCGTGCGCGCGATTGATGCTGAAGAGCCTATTGTTGTTGTAAGTATAACCATCGGCGCGGCTATCACGCTTGCAATCTTGTTTGCGATTGAATGGCGCTTTAAGCAGCAGCAGATTGACATTGTGTATAGGATGATGAGAGATAATCCGGGAACAGTCATTGACCCTGATCACCTTATCGAGCAACTCGGCAAGTTGCTCGACGGAGCTGTAGGGAGGCTGAATAGATGAAAAATGAGCATGACTTAATCAAGGATTACATAGAAGCGCTGGATCGTCTTGACAAGGCTAAAAGCGCGCTTGAAGTCTCTGTACAGGGGCAGCTTGATAATAAAATCAGTATGACATATTGCGGGTATCCTGGGAACTCTCTAAGCGTATGGAAGATTGAAACACAAGGGCTGATGACTTCTCATCTGTTGCGGCTTCTGCGGGACAAACTTAACGAGCTGTTCCCGGCTAGCGTAACAGATGACGCCGAGGATTATGAGCATGAGCGCGCGTACCTTAAACGTATGACGGAGTAGCACATGGGAAGTTTGCAAGTAATCTGTTATAGCTGTAGGTTTCAAGATAACTGTTACGACGCTAAGCGCAAGAAATTAAACGGCGAAAAATCGTGTAGGAGCTATAGCCGTTACGAAAGATAAGAGCCTAATAAGGAGTATCACGACGGTAGCGTAGACTGGGAAAGTTGGTACTTAGGACCAGATGTATAAGGAGGCAAGATGGTATTCTATAAATGGCTTGTGCTAAGGATACGGATAGCGTACACGGTAATAGTTACCCTTATTCTAACGGGAACTGTACTTACGATCACATTGTCAACCATGCTAGGGGACCGGAACCGCAAGATCGAGTTGCTTGAGAAGATTGTACAGGCTCAGGAGTATGAACTGTACGGGCGTAATCAGTACATCGAACACTTAGAGAAGCGTCTTGGAGAACTGGAAACCGTAATCAAGATACGGACGGACACCGAGGCTCTTGTAAACGAGGTAGCGCGGGCCTACTCCTTGCCCGTAGGTTTTATCATGGCAATTATGACTAAGGAGGACGCAGATGTTGAAGAAATTGGTCCGGTTAATCGTAATGGCAGTTATGATCGTGGCGTCATGCAGCTTAATAACTTCGTATTTCCGACGCCCCATTGGTATACGCCGGAAGTAAACGTAAACCTTGCGTGCTTCTTTATCAACGACCTGGCGTTACGCTTTAACTATGACTGGCGTAAAGTAGCGACAGCTTACAACTGCGGGCCTGGCCCGGTAGTTGCTAAGAAACCGCCGAAGCAATCGATCAAGTACGCCGACCATGTTATGGAACTGTGGCGTAACTATGACATGGATGAATACTACGCTAAAGGAGGAACATGATGGATGTGAACAGGGTGATGACCGCGTTCAACGATTTTCTGATAGCAATGGAACTGCCAACGATTGAGAAAACGTTTGAGCAGATTCAGCCGTTGCTCATGCAGATTCCTGAGAACAAGCGCGGAGAGTACATGGACGTTATAAACAAGCACATGGCTGAAACCATGCGTAACACGTTTAAGGCCAGCATGGAAACGTTCAAGAATACCGCCGTGTCGCCGGATGTGGCGAACAAGTTTGTAGAGGGCCTGATACCAAAAGAATAATTCTTCCCATGATAATCGGAATTGGGAAAATTATGTGATATAATAGTAAAATCGGAGGACCATGATGGATATGGACGATGATGATGATGACCTTGTCGTTGAGGAAGAGTATTTTCTTGAGTACGAAGACGATGACGATGACGATGACGATGACGATGACGATGACGATGACGATCTTGACTTCTGGGATGAGGACGATTTAGATGACTTTCCAGAAGATTAGGTACACGTTCCTGGCCGTACCTGTCGACATTGACAAGACGCTCGCCCTGGTCATGATCCGAAGCTGTGTCCCGCGATTGAGCTTTGACGTGAAGGAACAGTTCAGGGCTGAGCATCCTACCGCAGATATGACGCAGGAAGCTCTAAAGCAGTATGTTTTGAACGACTATGAGTTTGACGTTGTTGAAACGGCAAGCATCGTTGAAGCGTTTAAGAATGGTGACGTGGAAGCGTTCAGGAGGATTGGAAGTGGATAATGGCGAGTACCTTATCGCGGAAACTGATAAGAACGTGCTAAAGAACCTGTCTAAGATGGGTACGCATCTTCGGGAACTCAAGATCAAGATGGTTGAAGCTGAGACGGTGTACAACGAAGCGAAGCGTGAGTACGAGTATTATAGCAGTTCCGTACTGCCGATGGAGATGGCGAATGCAGGTGTCAGCGCGCTTGAACTTGCGGACGGCGGAATGTTAAAGTACGAGCGTAAGTATTATTGCACTCCTAACAAGAATGAGGCTGACAAGAAGCGTATTGCCGATTGGTTACGTGAGCATGGAGGGGACTTCCTTGTGAAAGAGCGCGCCGCAGTTGACGCCGCGCAATTGCCCTTGCTAAGGGAATCTGGAATACCCTACGTGGAGATATGCGACTTCAATACGAACAGCTTGAAAGCGTTCTTGAAAGACAAACTTGGTGCCGGTGGCGGAATGGCACAGATTACCGCTGATGACATACCCCCGGAGATTCATTTCTCTGAGCAGGGTTCTGTTTCAATTGAGGTGTAGGATGGTACATGTTACATTTCACATTAGTGATGACACGGCTCTTGGTACTGACGTCCACGATTCTAGTTATAAAAATCTCTGCGCTTTAAGGGATACTATAGCTAAAGGGATAACTAGGCGTGAAACGTTTGTCTTTAACAGCAATGATCCTACTAACATGACGATCATTAACTTGGATAAGGTTACCTATGTATCTTTCGCACCGGTAGGAGGACAATGATGGCTGACTTAGATTACTATTGCGCGCTTGACGATCATAAGTGCATTAAAGGCGGCGTCATAGGATACAATTCTTCGTGCATGGGTGGTAGCTATAACTCAGAGAAGAAACATCATCCGTCTGTATGCGTTGAACCGGCACTCATGTACATACACACCATGGGAGAAGCTGAGCCATGTAAATATCGGCGCTGTGATCCAGCTGACGCGGGGACATATTCATGAAAATAAAGTTAAACTTCGTTCAGCAATCAGGCGAGCATTGCTCAACTACTACAGATGATTACGCTTCTGTAGCTGAAGCGTGCAGGTTTGTACATGCAGCGTGTGATACCAACGATTTGATTTCGTTCAAGGGTCATAACGGCGACGCTGAAACAGCGTTGATTATATCAACTAGGCACATACAAAGCGTGCTTCTGGAGGAAGTTAAGTGAGCGACAAGATTATACGAGTATTTTTCAAGGCGGTTGGGCAGACGTTCTGCATAGACCGCCAGGCTGATCCGAACAAGGACGACCAGGCTAACTGTGATACCGCTGTACAGACTCTCATTGAGAGCATGAAGTCAGGCACAGTTATCCCGGCGTTGCTTATTGACGACCAGGACGCTACTAAGGGACACCCTATATTTATGAACTTAGGGCTTGAACCGTACATCGAAGTTACGAATGTGGGGACGTACAATGCGGGGAATTGATACAAGGCTATTGGCCAGGGCGTTTAACATGAACCTTCCTACCATTTACCAGCAGGACTTTTTGAATGGTTATGGAAGGTATCTCAACCGCCTGGATAAACACTACTCGGCAACGAGTACCCACCCGCAAGAAGCGTTGAAGATGTCGTTAGCTGAACTTCCAGCTAAAACTATGGATGGTAGATGATGGATAAGCGTTGCCGCGACTGTGTATACAATGACGGAATCCGTAATGACGGAACTTATACTTACAAGTGTTGTACGCCGGAGCGGCAGCGCAATTATAGTATTACCGATTGTTGCGTACCGGAAGAGCCGTTACGCAAGTTGCAACACGAAGCAGTCAGCACAGAACAATTTTTCGACGTTACCGCAAAGTACATAAAAACAGTTAAAGCGCAGAGCAAGTATTGGTCCTCGTTATAATCACATAATCGGAGAGCCGATCACATGGAATCATTCTCAATAGAAGATGTTACAGGATTGTCATACGAATCTGCGAAGAGCCGTATGGCAATCTTACAGGCTGAAATAGACCAGTATACCAATCATGGTTTTGAAGATGTTGAAAGTTGCTCAGCATGGGCAAAGGACCACGTTCTTGACATAATTGTTTATAGCAACAGTAATAAGATGCATTTTAATCTGACGCACCTTGGCAAGATGGTTCCGCCAACAGAGTTTATACGCATATACGGTTCTGATTTACTCTACACAGAGTTTGAGCATAAAGGAAAGATTGCACGTATACCTTGGAAACCTACGGGACATCGCTATTACAGCAATGCCAGGGTTGCTGGTGAAACAGGGGACGGAGTTCTGCGCCCATTGCACCACCGGAACTATTTTACGCCTACCGGGTTCTTTGACAATGATAAAGGCGGAACGTTTAATGTTGCTATACCTTTCCCCGCGTTTGCCAAGCGAACAGGAAGGGATACTTCGCACATTTACACGTACATCAATCATGTTGCAACCACGTGCGCGCCGTACCTATTAGCATGGCTGAGGGAGAAGTGTCTGAATCCTTACGCGAAGACACAGGTCGCTCCTATAATCAGTTCCCGCCAGCAGGGTACAGGGAAGACAACTTTTGTAGACGTGATATGCGCTGGGCTGTTCGGTAAGGATAACGTGCTTGTAACGGATAAGTTTGACACGTCAAGCAAGTTCAATTCTGATTACGCTGATAAATTGGTAGTGTCTGTAGAAGAAAAAGATGAGACGGACAAGCGGGTTGACGCTTCGTCATTGAAGTCAATGATAACAGCTTCAACTATCCGTAAAGAATACAAGGGGATTGACCCTGTTATCCAGCAGAGCTATACTGAGTTTGTAGTAACGACCAATAAGGATGTTGCTATAAAGTTTGATTCAGAGGATCAGCGGCGCTTTATGATGGTGGACGTTGACGCTGATTTTCACGTGTACAGTCCGGGAGACCAGGCTAAGGGGTTTAAGATGTCTGAGAAAAATAAACTCGCGGAAGAAGTTTTCGCTAAACTTTACGGCTTGAACAGGCGTACTGGCGAAGTTGTCGGTACGCCTTTCACAGAAGATAAGGAGCTGATCGAGCAATTCAAGTACGAACTTCTGACAAGTAAAGAGATAGCAGCTGTTAATCCTAGAGATTTTCCGCGTGATACGGCGGCGGCTATGCGTTGTTTCTCATTACCGCGAACTTCTGAAAGCGCTGAAATTGAGATGATAATGCGTAATCTTGCTCCTTTTATAAAGGAGTCTCTTGTACAAAAGAAGGTAATAGCTCTTGTTGGAGAGGAAACGTTGGCGAATTATTTAAGTTCACCGGCTGCTATTGAGTTTATGCCTAGAATAGGGCCATTTCCTGAGGTTGTGGCTTTGTGCCGGCCGCTAGTTTTCTATGACCAATCTAATGGAAAGCCGTTCAAGCTCTATCGGTGAGCGCGTCAATCTTGCCGGATCACAGCAAGAAGGATCAAACTCAAGAACATCTGAAAGCGTTGAACACAAGTGTCCATGCAGCCACTTATACTCGTCAAGTGTTTGCGGAGCGTCTCCAACTCTTACAAGTATATGGTATGACTTGTTGCCTGAAAATACAACACGACAAGCGATACCTTGATTAAGCAACCTGTCCGCTTCAATCCTTTGTGTACGCAAACGCTCCATGTACACTTGTTCTACAGGCTGTTCGACATCTTTTGGAGCCCTTTCAATTCTACCTTGCTCAAGAATACTGATTTGAGAGCTTACTTCGTCAGCTTCAAGCAAGAACGTGTCCATAGATGCAACGTTCTTGTTCTTATTTTCCAAAGTCATAGTTCCCGGAAGCATGAGGTTCACCGTTTCATACTCCCCCTCAGGGTCGTGTTTCCATTGACTATTGACACGTAACCGCACAGATTGTCCAGAGTGTACTACAGGCGGCGGCGCTACTGCTTCAACTACAGGATGTATAGGTGGCGCTACAGGAGCAGTGTACTGCTC
>LSQA01000129.1_pt1 | contig 11265 bp, 20 predicted proteins | sample 651271 | NCBI WGS metagenome assembly LSQA01 (sample SAMN04438314, study PRJNA306036) | termite gut metagenome | isolation source: viral DNA filtered from gut of termites from termite colony 3 | host: Coptotermes formosanus | place: USA: New Orleans, Cypress St. | collected 2013-06-21 | reverse complement strand
GGAAGATGAAAAGGGCAAGACAGGCTGGCACAAGCTTACCGAGCGCAACGAGACGCTGGACTGCTTTGTATACAGCCGTGCGGCGGCGCAAATATGCGGGTACGATATATGGAGTGAGGACGACTGGCTGGATTTTCGGGATCAAATTTTAAGTGAATAAATTCGGAGTTAATTCGGTAAAGGGCTTGACAAAGAATTAAAAAAGTGATAGTATTCATATAGGTTTAATAATCTTGTATCTGAAGCGCAAGATAGACTCAAGGGAGACGTGCGCCTTGACTATTGTCCAGATACAGGAAGATCTCGCCTATTATCGCGGACTTGAAAAAGCCCTCCGCGAAAAAATCGAAAAATCACCCGCAAAATCATACAGCCTCTCTTCAGGCGGCGGCTCCCGTACTGCTGCCAGCTTCGACGTTGAAGAACTGGTAAAAGTCAGAAAAATAATAGCGGAACTTGAAAATCAGGAAGCAGCTTTATTAAACGGCGGCTCCATAATCGCCGTGGGCGCGGGGTGGTGATATGATAACACTCAACCTCAACGGACGGAATATAAAACTTTCAGGCGCATCGCTCACCGGCGAAAAAATACCAGGCGATCTTGACGGCTGGGCGCGGCTGCTGCTGGGAAACACCCCCAACGACATACTGCTGAATACTTATGATTTAATTTCGCAAAGCTGCGTCTCCCTGTACCACACTTACGGGCCGGCTGCGGCTGCCATAAATAAACACACAGATTACGCAGTTGGAGATGGGTTGTATTTTCGCAGCCAGCCGGATTACGATCTTTTGGGCTGGTCAAAAGAATACGCCCGCGAATGGGCGCGGCGGTTTCAAAAACTGGTTTTTTATAAAATGACCATGCTCAATATTTATGAAAAACAAAACGCCGCTTTCCGCTGGGCGCTTGCGGGCGGAGATACGGTAACATATTTTGTACGTGAAAAAGGGCAGCCGCTGGACATTGTAGAGTTTCCAGGCACCGAAATTGACGCGGAAAACAACGGCAACGGTTATGTCAATAACATAACGCTGGGCATAAAACACGACAAGTTTTACCGCAGACAGGGATTTTACAACAGGGATGGGGAATATCTTGATTTTGCAAAAGAAGGCAGACAGCAGGCCGTTCAATTTTTGTTGAAACGCGCTCCCCGGCAGCTTCGGGGCTGGCCCCTTGTATACAGTCAAATAAGCGCCGCAAAAAATGATGACCGTTTCGAAGACGCAACACTCACCGCCGCAATACTTGAGGCAATGTACGCAATCATAACCAAAACCGAAAACCCGCAAAGCACCAAAAGCAGCATACAGGCGCAGGCGGAGGCGGTAAAACGCGGGCCTATCCGCAGAGCGCTGGACGCTTTTTCCAATCTTGGCAACGCCGCAAAAATGGGGCCGGGGAATGTGCTTAATATATCCACCGGCGAAGACGTACAGGTGCTGGAAAAGAAAACGCCTGGCGGCACATATCCGGCATTTAAGGAATGGCGCTTAAAACAATTTGGCATGGGCGCAAATACTCCCCCTGAGGTTATGCTGTCGCAGTATTCAACCAGTTATACTGCTCACCGTGGAACCCTTAATGATTTTATCAAAACCTATATATGGGAGCGCGAGAGTTTTATACATTCATGGTGCCTTCCCGTGTTACGCGAAATTGCAATAGAGATGATACTAAACCGCGAGATAGACGCGCCTGGATTTTTTACAGGCGGCCCGATGGTGCAGGAAGCATACCTGAAAGGCATATATCTTGGCCCAGTGCCTGGCGTGATAAATCCCGCGCAGGAAATAAACGCCAAAAAATTAAGTGTTGAAAATGCCCTTTCGCTTCGCTCTGATGAAATGTTTAATCTTTCAGGCTCTGACTATGAAGATGTAATAGCCGAATGGCAGGAGCAGGAAAAAATCTTCCGGCAAAACAGCCCTGAAGAAAAAGCGCGGGCAATAGCGCAGCAGGATGAACAAAACGCCGCCCAGCCGCCAAATCAAAACCAAAACGGGGAGGCGCAAAATGCCGCTGTTTGATATGCAAAGCGAAGGCGGGCTTCCCGATTTTGCCGCCCTTGTCCGGGGCTTCCCTGAACTTTCAGCCCGCGTGCTGGGCTACCTGGGCAAAGACGCCGCGGTAGAGCTCTCTTCCATGATGGAGCGCGGGCAGCAGGGCATACAGTTTCGCAGCATGAGCGCCAACCGCAAAGGCTCTGGCTCAAGGCGCATGATCACATACAGCGTTGGAGCGGGCGCAAAGTGGGTGAAAATATCCAGCTTCCCGCTCAATTTTTTTGAAGGCGGACGCATGCTGCGATCAGGCAAAAGAGAAAAAGCGCGTAACATAATCCGCGGCTCATTGGCTTCTGTTATGTCAGGCAAAATGCAAGGCTCCATTGCGGCTGCCGGAAACGTCATTATGGACGACTGGTATAACAAAAACATCAAAGGGGCGGTGAAATCGTTATGAAAAAAATAAGCGACCTGCTCCCGCAGTTGTTAGCTGAGATGAAAACAGAACTTCCCGCCCTGCTTGCCTCCTTCACGCTTCCTAATTTTGATTCTTACGGCATAGGCTACCCCACCGATCAAAATAAAACATTTTGCGCCCTGCGGTACGCTTCAGGAGAGTTAGCCGAAGGCACAGAACGGTTTTCATTCACGGTACACATACAGCTTCCCGGCATGGAAGAAGCCGAAGCGTATAAATACATTGACGTAGTGAACGGGTATTTATGCAGTCTGAACGGGAGCATATACGGCTTCCCGCTTAAAAACATAAGCATAGAGCTGCTGGAAAATTTCCGCGCCGCTGACACTCAATGTTTTTTTGATGTCGCGATGTCGGCGTTAGTTGACGATTGCGGGGAGGATTAAATGAGCAAGTATTTTAATGCCGCATTATCGACGCGGTAGAGGAGGGATAATGCCCGATTTTAAAACCTGCGTAAAAGATGATGAAGGCAATGTTTGGTGCTGGGATAGGGAAACGCAATCGGTGGTGCAATTTGTTATGAAGCGTCCAGCAATCGCAAAAATACCATCAAAAGTTTTAGTTGAATTAGTGAAAGCAATTGATACTGTCAGAGAACAGGAGGAGGAATAATGCCGGAGGTTTCAGTATGAAAGAAATTATTTTAGCCGGAGTTATCGGCGTTGACGTATTCGCTGACGACATCCGCAAACAGCTGCCCACAGGCAGAGAGCAGATTAGACTTGCCATCAATTCCCCTGGCGGAGACGTGTTTGAGGCTTTTGAAATGTACAACCTGCTTAAGGAGTACCCGGGCAAAGTAACAGCCCGCGTAACAGGGCTTGCCGCCAGCGCCGCCGCCGACCTCTTTTTTGGAGCGGACGAGCGCGAGTGGTTTTCCCATGCGGCGGTTATGTACCACAGGGCATGGACAATCGCAATGGGCAACGCCCGCGAATTGCAGGAAGAAGCAAACATTCTTGACAGCCTCGATAAAATCCGCATTGCCGATTTTTCCCGCGTTACAGGCAAAGACGCTGCTACAAGCGAGGCTGAATTCACCGATGAAACATGGCTTATAGGCGACAGTCAAATCCGCGCCGCAGGTATTGGCGGAACCCTTGTTGACGGCGAGCTTGAGGTTGACCAGATAGACGAGCCGCAGGCGCGAAGCCGTGTCGCACAAACGCGGGCAATGCTGCGGCGCAGCGCTGAACAAAAAGCCGAAATGTCGCGTAACAAAATCGCCGCATTGTTAAAAACGGATACACCGGCACAAGCCGTTGTTAATAAACCCCAGGGAGGTGCCATTGTGAACTTGGAAGAGTTTCTGGCGCAAAACCCCGGAGCCGAAAAAGAAATTCTCGCTTACGCGAAAACAAAGATCGGCCCCGGAGTCGATGAGGCCGCCGTGAGAAAGGCCGAATCGGAAAGGATCGTAAAGTTGTATGCCCTCGCAGGCGTTACAACTCCGGAAGACGTTAAACAGGCGGTTGCGGCTTACACAAGCCCCGAAGCATACGCCGTTAGCGTACTTGAAAAACAGCGGGAAATAGAGGCGCGGCTTAAAACCGAAAACAACCTCAACCCCGGAAAGGTGGCGCAGGACTTCGCGGCGCAGGCAGGCGTAAACCCGTCAGCCGTTGCGGATAACGCAACCGTGGAAACCGTAAAAGCCCTTGCGCTTGAATTGGGAAGGAGGTAAAGCATGAATTACAAAACCGATTTTTTCCAGCGCGCTGTTGTACTGAATAACGCCCCGCTTGCGGCGGGCACGTACAAGCGCGGGCAGCTTCTGGGCTGCACCACAGCCACAGGCGTTTTTGGCGCATATAACCCATCGGGGACTGGCGGGCTGGAGACAGTAGCCGCCGTGTGCGTCAATGACGCGGTACTTGCCGCCGCCGGAAACGGCGCAGTAGCAAAAGGCGAATTTGAAAAAGAAGGGCTGATTGCGGCCAACACCGTTACCGTTAACGCCGCCCTTGTCGCTGCCTGTTTCAGGGCGGGGATTATCCTTAATTAAATGGCGCATAACGCGCAAAGGAGCATTAGATGCCAGGTATTAGTGATAATGTTTTAACCCTTACAAGGGCGCTAAAACTCGTTTTTCAGGAGACAAGGCCGCCAATTGCCGACTTCCTCAAGTTTTTTTGGCCGACCGTAAAAACGTATGACACGGAAGAGATTCCGGCGGATAAAATTGTAGTGAGCAAAAAAATGGCTCTCTACCGGGAAATAAATGGAGCCAGCAATATTGCCGCTTTCATTCCAGGCAAAGGCCTTGTATACAGCCCGCCCATACTGGACGAGTCCACCCCCATCACCGAGGAGCTTGCCCATGCGGTAACCGCCGGACTTGAGGCAAACGCGCCGGCGCAAATGCAGATAGTGGAAAAGGCCGCGCAGATACAGGCCGACCATGACGCCCGCATGACTGCCGCAATGGTAAAACAGGCGGTGGACATTATGACCTTTGGCACATTCCAGCCAAAGGGAAAAGACGGCGTGAATGTCGGCGGCGTGTTCAATTACAACCGCGACCCCGCAAATACCATTGCCCCGGACGCCGACCCGATTAAGCAGCTGCAAAACTGTTACGACCAGGCTCGTTCGAAAGGCGTTTCAGGAAACTTCGTGGCGTGTATCGGCGCTGACGTACTTTCCGCTCTTGAGGCAAAACCGGAGTTTCAGGATGCGCTTAAATTGCAGGGCCTGTACGCTGGCATAACCCGCCTGGTAGGAGAAAATTCCATTTTGGCCGACATCATCCCCGGCGGGTTTAAAATCCCCGGCAGGGCGGGCAGGGCGCACCTTATCACCTTCGATGAATCGTACATGAATGAAGCAGGCGCGCTGGTTCCGTATATGAATCCCAAAGGCATCATCTTTACCAGCACCAACGCGCAGCGCGTGCGGGCTTATGGCGGTATATTCCTTGTTAATACGCAAACCGGACAGGGACGCATTGAAAAGGGAGAGATCGTAAACGATGTCTTCAGCCGAAAAGACCCGGACAGCATCATTATGCGCAGCCAGTCCCGCCCCATCATGATCCCTGCGGACATTGATCACATTGTGTACGCAACGATCACCTAACGGAGGGTGTTATGGGGATATTTGACAAACAAATAGATAATGACAATTTGTTGGAAAAGACAGGGGAAAGCGTAAAAGCCGCTCCCCGCGCCGAAAAAGCAAAAGAAGCTGCCCGCAGCCGTTATGCGGCATGGGCAAACGAAAACGCCGACCTGATTAAAATTCAGGCCGGAAAATAGGCAAAAGGGGGATTGCGTGTTTGACAGTGAATTATTAAAAGCAACGATAGAGCAGTCCCCCTTTTCCTGTGAATGCACGATAGTCCCCGCCGATGGCGGAGAGCCTTTTACAATCCGGGGCATCTTTGATGAATCGGTATTGACAGAGGATGGGCGCAGGGATACAAGGCCGCGCCCCAGACTAATGTTATGCGCAATTCCAGAGTACGAGTCTGGCAAAACGGAAATTATAGTGGGCGGTAAAACGTACCATGCGCAAAAGCACGAGACAGATGCCGAAACAGGCAGCGTCTTATGGCTGATATAGGGGTAATAAAATGGCAGAGTATAATGGCGGTATAGCGGAAAGACATCTTGGATTTGATTCCGCTAATCCCGATAAAATATGGAATAGTCTTACACAGAGATGGGAAGTATTAAGCGGCGCAGGAAGCGGGCTTCCACCCGGCGGCAACGTTGGTGATGTGATTATAAACATAGCGCCAGGGAACGGCACATGGGCAGCGCCGCCGTTAACAGCAGCCATTGATGGGCAGACGCTTGGGCCGTCCTCTACCAAAGCGGGGCTGGACATAGAAAGCGCCAGTGATGCGGGTGACAACGCCGATCTTGACACCGCAGAAAAAGGTACGCTGGTAGGAGCGATTAACGAAATAAACACGGCGGTTGAAGACGAAGCTGCGGCACGGGCAAGCGCGGACACCACCTTACAGACTAATATCACCAGCGAAGCAACGGCGCGGACGGCGGCTGATACTGCGCTACAGGCTGACATAGACGCGGAAACAGCAGCCCGCGAAGTTTATGACCAACAGCAGGATCAAAAAATCCAAACCCTCAACGGACATTATTTTCCGCTTGACGGATATGACTTTGGCAAAACGTTAGACGTAAAAACGCCTGAAGCCGCCGATGTCGCGGCGCTCAATACCTATGCCATGACAATGGAAAATAAAACAGACCAGTTGGATATTATTGACGGCACCGTAATTAGAAACCTGTTTGACGGCGTGGAGTTTGTGTATAACGCTACCCTTCAGGCGTGGGTGGATATGGGCATTGGAAACATAACCACCGCAAGCAACACGCACTTGGGCGTAGTGGAAGGCACGGCAGACCCCGGAGACGGCAGCGCGGACGGTAAGGTAACGGTAAACCCCGGCGGCACGATGGAAGTAATCGGGTTTGGCAAGAAAGCCAACAAGATTGTCCAGCAGTCGGAAGTTCCGCAATCCCTTTTCGATTATCTGCACGAGCCGGTTCCGACGATATTAGAGTTGCCCGCTGGTACAACGCATACTTTTAATATCGCCGAGTCGGACATAGTAGAGATACAACCCTACATCCAAACATCCGGCATCACTCCCGCCAATCCCGCCCGAATCAGATTTAGTTCCATCAGCGGCGACTTTTACATCGAGTACAGGGCAACCCCCGGCAGACGTCCTAATGTTGACGGCTTGTTAATGGTAGCACAGAAACAACCGGACGGGACGTTTAGCGGCAACAGTATTTATAGCGGCCCCATTCAGGGCGGCGGCACTATAAACAACATGGCTGTAAGTCAGATTGACTGGCTATCGTTCAGCAATTACGACATGGCTATTCTGATAGAAAATATGAATCTTACGCCCACGCAGGTCAGGGAATTGACCTTGTGGCAAAAGATTACACGGTCAATGCTTGTTGAATCTACTAAAGACCGTTATTGTTAATCGTAAGACGCATAACGACAGTAAACATATTAACCGAAGTCTGATAGTCTGAAAGCAAAACAGCGTCCCCTGCCCATGAATTATTAGTGCCCCTGCTGACTGCGTTGGATATTGCCGAGTCAATCGCTGCTACATCTCTCGTAAGATTTGCGTCTAATACTGTTTGCCAAACTGAACCACCAGCAGTTATTGCAGAGCAGTCAACTACAGCTTCATACACGTTTTCAAAAATTGGTTTCCCTTTATTATTGAGTAACGGCGTTCCGTCTCCCTTGAAGACCAGCCGCTCCACACCAACCGTGTAATCGTACAGGGTGGTTTTTTCTACTATTTTTGGAGCGGTGATGAATGAGAGTTTGGGAGGGAGACTATGAGAGTAGTTGTTGACAGGGTAAAGGGCATTTTGCAGCTAAACGGTTTTTCATACCCGATTAGTAATAAAGTTAGGTCTCTGAAAGATGGGACGCGTAAGAGCAGCGAGGTTATATATTCGATACCTGATAACAAGCCGTATGATCCGATGCCATTTCCTGCTGGAGTGTGGAGGGTTACTGGGGTTGAGTGGCAGGGCGGATTTGGATTTGATCCCCGGACGTATGGGCAGGTTAAGATACGGACAGATGCTTGGCAGATGGTGAAGGTCTGGACTTTGGATAAGGATGGTGATTATGCAAGGGAGACTATGGAGGAGGTGCGTGATGGTGGGTATCTGCTGCATTATAGCAGCTATGGCACTACGTTGGGTTGCATAAAGATAGAGAAGTCCTCTGATGCGGTTGTCATAGGGAAGGAGATTCAGTCGGTATTGGAGACTGGTGAGGCTGTGGAGTTGGAGGTGATATGAGATGCGGTGTATTATCAATATTTTTCTGTTTATTGTTTTGGCTGTGTTGTTTGTGTCGTGCTTTCCCGCTGGGCATCTGAAAAATCACTCAGGGCTTTATAAAGACTGTTTCCTGACTGGAAAAAAGAGTTTGCTACACCCTGCCACGATGAAGCAGAATTTGGCAAATTCACAACAGGCTGCTGAGGAGGATTTAATTGAACTATAGTAGTCATCCCGCTAAGAAAACTGTCCATACAGCAAGTATCGTTAACTTGTTAAAAAATTACAAGAGGCTGGCGGAATGAAATTTGAAAGGGAGTTATAAAATGAATGAAAACATCTACATATTTGTAAAGTATTTTATGGAGGGTTTATGAAATGTTTGATAAAATCTTTTTTGTTCTTTGCTTTATCTGGCTTCTTATTATGCTTTCATGTACAAGTACAAGCACAAACGCCGGAGTTGGACAGTCTGTTTTCGACAGCGCTAAACAGATTGGAGAACTCAGCGAACAGAATAGACAGCTTACAGAGCGAATTGAGCGAGAGCAGGAGTTATATCAGCAGTTTAGAGACTCTATCCAGCGGGCAGAGGCAGACGCTGTTACGGCAGCAGGAGACATTAGAGCGGCAATCGAACTCCTTAGAGTCTATAAACAGGGAGCAGATCGCTACTTCCAGGCAGTTGATAGTTTATCAGGCGAGGTTAAAAGCGGCGATTAAGTGGGTGGTTATACTGGCGGTTATTTTGCTGCTGCGTTTTCTATCGATGATTGCCGGTTATGTTATTTACGCCAAAGGGATAAAGCTTCCCCGCTGGCTGGATATTTTATTGTAGGAGGTGATTATGAAAAAAAATTTACGGTACACAATTGAAAATGGGAAACTGGTATGGACTAATCAAAAAGGCGGAGGAGAACGCCGTGTTGATGCGCCCTGCGAAAGGATGCGGCGCGCAAAAGAATTGGCACTGCGCGTTACCAGAGAAATTCATGAGGCAGAAAAAAAGGAAGATGCGGGCAAAACCCGATCTGATAAATGAAAACGCCGGAAGGCGGAAGGAGAAATAATGAAATTAGCAGGTTCAAAAGCAATGGTACAATTTGACAAATACGATGTATCAAGGCGTATCATGTAAAGCCCTCCCTAAAATCTTTAGCTCCAGCTTCAAATAAAACCATGCAGCAGCCATTAGACCAACCGCAGAAAAAACCCATACCATAACAAAGATACCAAGCACCCTGCGGCTTACCTGAGTACCGATTGATGACATTGACATCCCCACCACTACCAAATAGCTGTTGTAGTGCCGGAAATATACCTTCATTACCCTATCCTGAGCGCTTTGCAGCCCTATTAGTATGTCTATCTCCCCGCTGCTCTTTAATCCTGCAACACGGAAGAACTCGCTGTCCCGCAACGGATCGAATGGCGGATCAACTGCATCGGTGCGATGAGACAATACTCGATAGTCTTTATCATACAACACCGCATATACACCATCAAGACTGTCAAGCGCCGAAGTATAAACCACAAGACTCTCTTCACAGCCATTCCAGTCGCCCAACGATGCAAACAGCATATCGGTGTGTTCCAGCGTCAGATCAACAGTGCTTTTAGTGTCAAGCCATTTCTCCCTGAACTTCTCCTGCCGTATCACAGATTCAAGCTCGAAGTATGTTAACCCTATAACAAGTGCAGGAATGAATAATAGTATAGTCGCAGGATTAAAACGCTTCTTCATTTTGCCTTCCAAGCACCAACAATTTGCGCCACATCCGCCCATGTGGTAAAAAACAACAGCAGCAGCGCGCCTGACAAACACGCTATGCCGCCGATGAATACATACCAGCCTGAAGACGCAAACATAAATGCACCCGCAAATAAGCCGATTGCCGCAAAAACCAACAGAAACGCAAGGACACGCCGCATCGACACCGGTCCAGGCGTTCCATCATCGTTTTTTGCTTCCCTGAATAGACTTGACATATAAGCCTCCCTAATAGCCTTGTACACGCTTCCATTCGGTAAAGCGTTTTGTTTTTTCAGCGCGGTTTAACGCCTCGCCTTCGTTGTCAATAACTGCCGCCCGCAATACGCCGTCTTTTTTAATTTCACGCTCGGCGTATTTATTTTTTATGCCGATCTTTCTTGCGGCTCTGTGCAAACTCTGCGCAATATTCATTGACGCGCCTCTTTGCGTAAGCCGGTAAGCTCATGAATACTCATATCAACTCCTCCCAACTTTATTTTTTACGGCTCTTCTTCACAAAGCCGTTCCCATCCAGATCATCATCCGCACCCACCGTCTTATCCAGAAATTTATCACTCCGGTTGTAAAACTTTTGCCACAAAACTACATACACAAAAAAACCAATAGACACCAAAAATAATATGTTGCTTATTTTGGGCGGAATTAGATTCAGCACTTCCAGCACGCTAAAAGCCACCACTACAGAAATAGCAAGTACATTCTTCTGCAGCTGCGTCTTCAATATGTTTAATCCCCTCCCAGACGCATACACCAAACTAATAGGCAGCAGTAACACCAGCAACACAGACTGCAAAGATAAATACTCAAACCCAAGCGCCTTTAATGTCCTACCGGCTTCATGCAACCACTTCATTTGTTTCCCCTTTAGTTTTTGGTGTACTCTATGTAGACAATCCAGCTCTGAATTGTTGCGTCAGATGCGTTAGTTATGCCAGAATATATACCTTGTGCAACTGTAGCAAAAAGAAAAGGTACGTTTGAATAGTTGGAAAAGCCAGATGTAGTAAGAGTATTATTGGCTATGATTCTACAGTTAACAACACGATCAACATTCGCACTAAAAGAGCTCCAGCCATCCGGCACGAACCATTTAGGTGATCCCAAAGAGCCTGTGTAGGTTAAACACTTGCTGTAAATATCCTTCCCGTCTATCCACTTGCGCCCGGTTTTCTGCTCCGTTGTGGAGTAGTTAATGGCGGGGG
>LSQA01000128.1_pt1 | contig 11330 bp, 12 predicted proteins | sample 651271 | NCBI WGS metagenome assembly LSQA01 (sample SAMN04438314, study PRJNA306036) | termite gut metagenome | isolation source: viral DNA filtered from gut of termites from termite colony 3 | host: Coptotermes formosanus | place: USA: New Orleans, Cypress St. | collected 2013-06-21 | reverse complement strand
GATGAATATAATCCTAATCATAATGATATAGGTGCGAAGATTTTTCCAGGAAGAGTAAATCTTCCTGGATCTATTATTTTTGATGATAGCATAGTAATTGAACCATTTAAAGGAACGTTTACACCAACCCCTATTTCTACAACCGAGAGAACGAAGTGATTCGTATATTGTATTTCGCTGTTCGTTTATTTTACTCTCAAAATCAACAATAACCGTTTGATCTTTTTGTAAACTATCGTGATCACTCGGCTCAATTACTTTTTTCGAATTTGTTGGAAGCGGCCCAGTACCACCTGTTTACATTTTTTTAACCGCCTCAAGTGCTATAATATTCGATTCACATGTTAAAATATCTGTGATAATATCCACGCATTCAAGCGTATGTATACTAGGATCAAGATCATTATACGTAAACTCGTCCCCGAGTAAATTATTAAGTGAAATATGTTGACTCATACCAATTTCTCCTATTATTATTATGTTTTTTAAAGAAAACATGATAATAAAGAATGGAGGACTATTATGACAGTTCCTGTGAATACACTCTCTGAAGTATTAAAACTTAAGGATGAAGATGTTACTAAAGAATTACTTATACGCTGGTTTTCAAAAACTACCGAAAATATGATTCCAAAATTTAATGCAAATGATGATTTTATATTACGAAAAGGAATGACTCCGTTATATAAAGATGATCTTCCTGTTGTCACAACTATTGGGAGATGGATTTTTAACGTATTTTTAAATTATAGTATTTTTAAAACACAATTTCCATATTTTAATAATGAAGATGCTATGAAATTTCATAAACAAGTGTCGTACGCATTTATTGAAGGTACGGTCACTAGAGAACAACATAGTTTATATCAAACTAAAAAAGCGTGGCTTGAATATACTCCCGCCGAATTATTAGTTCCAGGATTATCATTTAATATGATTCGCCCGCATCCGCTTGTAATGAAACGGAAAGCTGAGTTATTTAAAAAATATGAAAAAGAACTTGCGAAAGGCGGAAATGAAGGCGTAGTCGCATCTGTTACTATCGAAAAAGAATTACTTGCATATGCTCGTGAAGTAAATAAAGATGATCCGTCATTACGATTATTTGATTTAAAATCTCCAAGTTTTGGAAATCATTATAAAAATATGTCTGTAATGATTGGTGCGCAACGAAGCAACACAGATCCGAACGAATTTCATATATCATCTTCAAATTTTGTAAACGGTGTTAATAAAGAAGAATTTGCGTCGCATGCTGATCAATTAATTCTCGGGACGTATTCACGTTCTGTTGAAACGCAAAAAGGTGGAGCGGCTGTTAAAGAAATGAATGCGGCATTTGAAAGCGAACAACTTAATCTTTCGCTTGATTCGGATTGTCACACACAATTATATAGCACAGTTGCTATTACAGATAAAAACGTAGAATTATTTTTATTTCATTTTGTTTATGGACAAAAAGGGTTAGTACAAATTCTACCAAGTAATCAAAAAGAATTTGTCGGTAAAACTTGGAAAATGAGATCGGCATTATATTGTAATGACGAATTTTATTGTGCAAAGTGTACCGGGACATTATTCCAACGTTCCGGAATTAAAGATGTCGGACTTACAATTGCAACTCTCGGAAGTGTTATTCAAGGATTGAGTATGAAACGATTTCATAATACTACTGTTCAAGCGACCGAAATGGATTGGGAGCAGTTTTTCTCAGATTAAATATATAAGCCTACGGAAAATTCCGTAGGCTTATTATCAATAATATTTTTAGATATATATAATTTATATATCAAATAACAAGGAGTTATAAATGGGTGAAGAATTTAAACCGATGACACTTGAAGAAATTGTCAGTATTGGTAACGAAATTGCTACGGAATCAATGATATTAAGTCCGAATGATTACGGAGGTATGTATCCGTTACACGTTCTTATCAGAGATAAATCTGATGAACATGTAGATCCTCTGCATTTACATGTATGGGACTCTAGTTATAAACATGCTACTGGGTCCGGTACAGCAGAAATTATTATTACCGATAAATCTCCGAAAAAAGTAAGTGATCTTCGATATAAACGAGGGACTCTTAATTCTAGAGACGCAGACAGATTTGTGATATGGGCAAATCTTGAAATTACAGATGTAAAAGATTGTAAAATAAATTGGGATTATGTAAAATATTTATGGAACGAATTTTATACAGTCGTATATTTACCAAAACATCCTGAACGAAAAGATCTTAACCCGAAATTTCCTTCTATTCATAAGTTAAATTTATGGGGATCCATAGGATAAACATATGGAAAGAATGACCGATGAGAAATATTATAATCTTATTCTTGCTGATGGTTTCACAGAATGCTGGGGATTTGTAAATTATGATGATATATATACTAGATGGCGTGCACATTGTAGGCCATCTAAAAAATATCCTATATGGATAGCATCACATTGGAATAGGAATACTGATGTGCGTCCTCCACATGCTAGTATACATTATCATGATACTAAATATAATTCTCCACATCCTAGTACATTAATAACTAAATTCTTAATTACCGATAATCCTCCTAAAAAGTTAAGGGACATAATATCACATTATGGGTGTATTGAAATGCCTAAAGAATATAAACGATTACTTATCAAATGGGCTAACGATTACGTATTCTCCAATAGTGATATAACTAATTGGAGTATGTTACATACTTCATGGCATAATTATGAACGTAGTTATCTCGATCTCATGCCCCCTCCACAACACATCTTTGATCAACTCAATCAAGACGAATTTCAACCATATGATTAGTTGTATATATCCTGCACATTAATGTGCAGGATATTATTTTTTGATTTTAAAAACAACACATCTATAATACATAGGAGAAAATTACGTATGGCATTTATTCAATTTGGACATGAACAATTACGTGCCATACAAATGGCAAAAGAGTGGATTAAAACGCCTCCTAAATCTCGCTCCCCCGTATTTGTTATTGCAGGATATGCCGGAACAGGAAAAAGCACCGTTCTTTCACATATATTAGATGAAATGAATATTCCAAAATATAGTGTAGCATTTGCAACATATACTGGAAAAGCAGCCGTTATTCTTCGTCAAAAAGGATTAAACGCGTTTACGATACACCATCTTATGTATCAAGTATATAAGAATGCTATTGGTAAACTTTCGTTTCGAAAAAAAACAAAATTACCGAGTAGTATTGAATTAATTGCGATTGATGAAATTGGTATGGTTCCAGAACAGATAATGGAAGATATGATTGCGTATGGTGTCCCGATTTTAGGGCTCGGAGATAATGGGCAACTTCCTCCAATTTATGGTGAGAATCAATACATTACTAATCCGCAAATTACTTTAACACAAGTATATCGACACGCACTTGATTCCGGAGTATTACGTCTTGCAACCGATATTCGAAACGGTATATTTAATACGAGTAAAAAATATGGAGACGATGTAACGTTTATAACAAAAAAAGAATTAAAAGTTCAAACTCTTCTTACCTATGATCAAGTATTATGCGCAACTAATGCTTCTCGTATCGGACTAAATACAACAATGAGAAAATTGTTAAAATATAAATCAAAGCTTCCGTGTAAAGGCGATAAAATTATATGTGTTGCAAACAATTTTAAAGAAGTCGTTGCATATTATGACGATCTTGAATACTTTATGGTAAATGGGTTAACCGGAAAATGTGTTGATGATTGTTATGAAATTGGGGCTGTTGAGAATGCGCTACAACTTGATGTGCGACTTGATGGTATTACAGGAAAATCGACGCAAATATATTGTGAATCAAAACCATTTTCAAACACATACGAGGAAATAGGAGAAAGCGTTAAACGATCACGAGATATTGGACAAGCCGAGCTTGAAGAGTTCGAAGGTCGAATATTAAATAAAATTGAATATGGGTGGGCAATCACCGTACATAAAAGCCAAGGTTCACAATGGAATTCTATTCTGGTATATGATGATTGTTTTTATCATTCAGATCCAGATTATTTACGGTGGATGTATACTGCCGTTACTCGTGCTCAAACAAAAGTTGCTGTAGTAGTTGAAAAGTAGGTAATTATAAGTATGATTATATATAATAATCTTGAAAGGAGTAAAATATGAAACGTATTGCATTATATGTGTTAGCGTGTTTTATGGTAGTAGCACTTGTTATATTGCTTATTTTACCGGATTTCTTAAAAGTTGTATTACCAGAAGGTTTAATTGCAACAATTCAAAAAGGAAGATCGACCACAATCTATGCTATGTTACTCGGTGTAAGTGCTATTATCGGCATCATCGTTGTATATCTTATCGAATTTTTCAAATCGAGGAAAGAATGAGAGAAAGTGCGTCAGCAATTATGTCACAGTCATTCGGAATTACATTTGCTATAACTATTGCGATATGTTTACTTATTTTATATATACACGATAATATAAATGGTGGAGGGGATACTGCATGAGTATTTCAATGATGGACGGTTTCGTCGCAATTACTTCAAAATCAAATGTATTTAAATACGACTTAGTTGACAATCTTCGTAAAAACGACAATATGGTTGAAACGCTTGAAGAATTATGTAAGATCATTGCAAATACCATGAGACCAAATATTCAATATCTTGGGCATAAACGAATCGATCAAAGAATAAAATATCCACAAAAATATGTACAAATGTATGATAGTGATATTTATTGCGAACAATTCGAATTCAAAGTAAATGCTCAAGATGAATATGGTCGCCCTATTTCTATTTATAAAAATATGATATTCGAAATACCGAATTTAATTGACGGTTGTAAATATATGCTCAATGGGGTATATTTTTATCCTACATATCAATTAGTGGATGCAACAACGTATCATCGCACCGGGTCGGTTAATTTAAAGACTTTAACAATCCCTATTAAAATGGACCGTATTCAGTATGCGATTTCCGATATTAACGGGAGAGAATATCTCTCGTATGTATATACAATCGAAATGCAAAAGAAAAAGGTGAATGTGTTTGCATTCTTCTTTGCTACGATGGGTGCATTGCAAACAATTAAATTCTTCGAAGGTCCAGAAACAATATTTCATATTATATCCGAAGATAAGATTGATCGTTCTTCTACCACATTTACATATTTTAAAATTACAAAATTAATGTATTTATCGGTATTAACTGAAGTATTAAAGGGAAAAAATGCGCCACAGACTCGAGCAATGGTTGCTGGAATCTTAGATGTATTTCCAAATTCAACATCGGCAGAACAACTTCTTTCTATAGATTATTGGAGATATGACGTATTATCACAATACTTTGCAAAAGGTAAAACACTTGCACGTAGTACAAAACTTGATCTTTTTATTGAAGCATATAAGAGATTATATGATTCTATTACAAAAGAGAATATGAATATTTATGAAACTCCAAAGGAAAATATTTATGAAGTACTCCGATGGATGTTTATGCATTATACAGAACTATTATACCGAGATAATAATAGTATATTCCGCAAAAGAATAAAATTGTCAGAATCCCAAATTGCGCCGATTATTCGTCGAGAATTATATAAAATGAATCGTGTTATTCATAGTAGAAACAGATTTAAAGATATCGACCGTTATGCCGAAATTTTGACATTACCATATAAATTCTCGTTTGATGCGAAAAATAAAAAAGGGCTTGAACAAGCTCCGTCTGACATTTTGGTAAAGGCAATTATTAATTCGAGTAGTACTAGATATGCAGAATCTGTAAACGATATGGATATCTTTAATATATTACTTAAATTCTGTTTAACGAGTTCAAGCACCACCGTATCAAAAGGTCCACGTTCTAATTCATTGTCTAAAAATCAAAGACATGTGAGTTTAAGTCAAATATCATTTATTTCACCATCAGCTACAGGTGCTGGAGATCCAGGGTCAACTGGAGTATTTATACCATTTGCATTACTTGAAGACGGGAGATTTATCTCTCCATTTAAAACGTTGCCAAAAAAGGAGTAAAATATGATCAAAGATGGAGACGCTGCAATAATATTCGGGTGTTCATTTACAGATTCAAATGATGATGATGCATTATTAATTCATACTGCAGTTGAGCATAAAGATATCGTACTTAAATTATTCGAATCAATTCCACATACTATTGCATTACATACAATAGTTGATAAATATACAGGTGATAATTCCGTTATGCAAAAATACGTCGTATTTAATACGATTACATATTCTATTGTAGCAATATTAACGCAACGTAAATTCATATATAATGATAAATCGACAGAAATTAATTGGACAGGAATGGTTCCGGCGAATTCATTTTCGACACATATTATCGAATTATTAAAGCAGAAATATCCTAATATACAAATTAGTGGTCCGCTTAATTTTCATAAATTAGATGTATATGATATCGAAAATCCGAAAAAAATAGTCGATGAAGATATCAAGAAAATTCAAGAACCTTACGAATTACAGGTTCTCCCGACGTTATTTAAAACTGTATCAGAATTAGTACAACAGGTAGTATCATTCATGTCAATGGCCGGTTGTTATGTATTAGCAAATCCTCTTGAAAAACTTTCAAGCATAGATCCTACGATCAGTAAAGTTTGTGTTACACACAGCGTCTATGTTCCTTCGTTTGATAATTGTCATATCATGACAATTAAGACATATTCTGAAGCAATACTTAATAATTCTGGCGAAACCGTTGGTATTAAAAAAGAGAATGTTTCTATATCAATGGATAATGAAGTGTTTGAAAAATCCGAAGAATTACAATGTTTCACAACAATTTTATTTAACACAATAAAAACTATGATATCATAATAATCGATATTTATTATGATTATATATCATATATGTAAGGAGATTATATTATGATTACAGGACCAATTACACTTGAATCACTTCTTGATGCGCCGCTTCCCGTTTGTTATCCTCCAAAAGATCCGTATAAAGATTCTTATGAAGCTTTATATGAAAAAGAATCTGATAATGAAAAGCAGGATGTAAAAGTAATTGATAGAAATAAAGCTGATGGATCTGAACTTAAATTTATATGGAATCGTGGAAAGAGTAATTCTAATGTCACGGATACAGGAAAAGGAAAATTTGGTTATAGTTTTTATTATGCCAGATATGTTTATTATGATAAATACATAATGGAAGTTCCGGAATTAGCTACAGATAAACGTAATACAGCATTCTTAGGTCGTATTTTTACAAATAAAAGATCTCTCAATGATTTTGAGATTCCGGTTATGTTAGTTGTTCAAACAAAAAATAGTGATGACCTATTTACTAGAATTGTTTCATCATATTTCAAAGACGATGATATATTTACACGAAGATATTTTAATAGAGCATTAATGCTTTCCAATAAAAATGTTCACGATAGCGATTTTATCGAAACTGAAGATGTGGATGACAAACGATTATGGGATGCTTGGCAAGAATATAAACGACGATCTCTTGCGTGGGAAGAAGCAAATAAACTTTTATAAACAAAAAATATATGGAGGCGTATTATACGCCTCCATATATTCTATTTTTTAACTACAAACTGTTCAAGTTCTTCGGCGTCCCATATTACTGGGGTATTTCCGATAATGGTAAGAAAATCGCGAGGTATTGAAGGATTACTTCGTTTGAATTCCCGGATTTCAATACATTTTGGAAATCCTCCGGCTGCACCAACATGCCCTCCTCCACCGAGTGTCGCACAGATTTTACCACCATCATATACTTCATTTTTTGTATAAATAGTGATAGCATATGCAGGACGCATCCACGGATTATCCGTGTTATGTTTTTGATTTGTAAACTCGTATCGGAGTAATATAAACATATCAATTCCTGTCGAGTCTAATAATCCGGCATCAATTGCATCTTCAAATACTGTTGAATTTTGAAGATAATCAGAGCAAATCGCCGCAGTACAATGGATATCAACTGTTTGGAAATCAACATGTGATATAAATCCTGTTGTTCTCCAAATATTTAAGTTTCTGTTACGAATGGTATTACGAGCGATTTTTCCTTGTGAAATACATATTGATTCTATATATTTATAGTCTTCGGAATTTCGTAAAGATTCTCCGGGATAACAAATAATACCATCAAATAATTCAATAATTGAATTGATATCTGTAAGATCAACGGTAACACAATATTTTAGATAATGCTGAAATGGTACAACTTTTTCTTCCCATTCTTCTTTATCCGAATTATTCCACACATCATGTTTTGAAATAAGCGTAATCGCTTTAAAATGAACAGTTTTCTCAAGCGAATTCGAGAATAATACTTCATGTATAATTTCGCATGCCCCAACTCCAATTTTAGTAAATTGTTGAATATTATATTTTTGTATAAAATGTTTATTGGTTTCAAGCCAATCAATCGCCGTTGCGTGATGATCAAATATTATAACATGATTATCACCTACGATTTTCGCAATATCGATGGCAGAAGGCTGCGACTCTTTTTGATATAAAAGACAGTCTGCAAAGATAACATAATCCCCATGTTTAAGTTTAGCAATAATGTTATTTACATTATCATTGTAATTATATGGAACCCATTCAATTTGGGTATTTCCATATTCAAATGGTAGTGCATCAATACTGGTATTGATATAACCATCATTAAATTTCCGATTGAAATACCGATACAATAGATATGCAGATAATCCACCATCCATATCGGCTCTGTGATAGAAAATAAAATATTTCATATGCATTCTCCTTATTTATGATAATATATAGTTAATAACGATAATAGCGTTATCTAAAAACATTCTTATAAGGAGTCTGATATGTTATATTCAAAACCTTGGAAGCCTTCAAGAGATCACTTTCATTTTATCACACATGTCCCATTTAAGCATGATGATAAAACAAACGTTGATTATTTTCTTCACTATGAAGATGATACCATGTATGCTATTTTTGAACCAACTACTGATAAAAAAGATTGGAAAAGCGACTTTACATTTTTTCCAAAACGATTCGATATTTATCCAAGATCAAAAATTAAAGTACACAGCGGAATTGCTAAACAATATCTTGGAATGAGAAGTGAATTCTTAGATATGATATACCGAAATAATAAAAAATGTACTAAAATATATATTTCAGGGTTTTCACTTGGAGGAGGATTAACGCAACTTGCGTGTGAAGATGTTGCATACCATTTTCCTGACAAGGAAATTTTAGCAATTTCATATGAGGGCCCACGTGTATTTACACCGCACAAAATGGTCAAAAAATTGTGTACAAAAGATCGTTTGATATTAGTTAAAACGTTCTGGGACCCAGTTGTTCACGTTCCGTTTGTAATTATGGGATTTATTGATTACGGGAAAAAGATTTGGATTGGTAAATGGAACCGAATCGCACCAATACAACATGATCCTGATGAAATTGAAGATAATTTATTTGAGAAGTTTGGTGAATAAAATTATTCGGAGGAGCATAGAGCTCCTCCGATTTTAATGTGTTTTTAAGCTATATATTATTTCTTTAATTACAATGACTTTAATATGGGTATAACATAATAGGAGAATATATGAGTATTTGTACAAAATGCGGAAAAGAATTCACACTAACAAAAGTAGCAATTCGTAAACGTAACCGAAGAAAAAGACAATTGGATTTGTGCGAATTTTGTCTTAAAACTAAGAACCGAGAAACAACAATGCTTGAACGATATGGTGCAAAAACAACAATGGAATCCCCTGAACTTCGAAAAAAACATGATGATACTATGATGAAAAAATGGAAAACTATACACGCATTACAAATTAAAGATGTAGACGGTGTTGGTATGTCTAAAATGAATATTACATGTCAAGAAAAATTTGATGCAAATACTCCGCTAGAGAGTAAAATAATACAAGATAAAATTCGTGATACTGTTCAAGAATCATACAATGTTGATTATATAATGCAGAATAAAGATCATCTTGAAAAAGTACGTCAAGGACACGTTAGAAAACATGGTGTAAGAACACCGTTCGAACGTAAAGAAATTCATGAAAAATCAATTGCGACATTTATCAAAAAATATCACAATAAATCATATTTACGATCAGATGCGTATAATGCAAAAATGATGAAAGAATATGGAACACTAAATCCACAATTATCAACATCTGGTACATCTAATATAGAGCAACAATTGTTTAAACAGATTGAACACATACTTAATGAAGGTATATTATCTGAATATGATTATACATTATTATATAATAATACAGTGTTAACAACGTTATCATCTGATGACAGTAGCGCAAAACACGTGTGGGATGCACTTATAATAAGAGACGATGGGGAGCTTTTGATAGCAATCGATTACGATAGTGACAGATATCATGGAGAATATCCTGATTATGACGGGATTCATAACGACGAAGATCGGGATAATCTCAGATTTACTACCGTTCCAAAAAATGCAAAATATTATATTATTACAGACGAATCCAAACAACGTACTATAAAAGATTTGTCCGAAATGCTCGGTGTTGATTATAGTACATGGGAGTCATCATTATATGATCAATGTTGCAATATGGATTTTCCATATTATCATAATTATTACGATGATAAAAAATTGCAAAGAAGTTGGAATGCATTATGTAAACATACCCCAAAATCCGATAATGATAGGCATTTTTCGTTCAATACATTACTTGCTACTAATTCCTACGTCGGCGGCCATATTATAAATTATTTTCATCCATCCATATATCATGCACATACAATCGGACATTTATCTCCATATGATGCATGGTACCATGTTGATAAAAACGGCGACAGAGATTTATTACGTAAATGCATTCAAAATCGAAGTATTTATATAAATTCATATCAACCATATCGTATACTTCAAGGATTTAGTACATCTGATATTGCTAGAAAAGTGACAGTATTTAGTCCAGATAAAGCTCGTTTATTAATTATGAAATATTTATCTGAATTCGATACCATATTTGATCCATTTAGTGGTTATAGTGGCAGAATGCTCGGAACTGTATCGATGGGTAAATCATATATTGGACAAGATATTAATGCTACAACAATTCAAGAGAGTAACAATTTAGCGCAATGGTTACAAACAAATAATTTATTACATGAAAATGTAAAAATATCTTTATCAGTTAAAGATATCACCCTAGACTCTCCATCTATATATCCATGTATATTAACATGTCCTCCATATAAGGATATAGAGATATGGTATGATAGTATTAATAATACTCCTATTATATCTAAATATACTGCAGAAGAATGGATAGATATA
>LSQA01000126.1_pt1 | contig 11355 bp, 9 predicted proteins | sample 651271 | NCBI WGS metagenome assembly LSQA01 (sample SAMN04438314, study PRJNA306036) | termite gut metagenome | isolation source: viral DNA filtered from gut of termites from termite colony 3 | host: Coptotermes formosanus | place: USA: New Orleans, Cypress St. | collected 2013-06-21 | reverse complement strand
CGCATACGCTAAACCAAAGCTATTCAGTAGTTTCTTTCTATTCACTATTATAATAATATATATTTTAAATAATAATTATTACAAAAAATATACTATCCGGAATTCCGGATAGTATATTAATAGTTATTTCTTTGCAGCGGCTGCAGCAGCGCTCGCGTTACCAACAGATGAAGTATTTACCGCAGCGCGGGATACTTTGTTGGCAAATGAAATTGCCTTACCGACGGTTTTGTAACATACAGAAATTCCTTTCTGAAGTGTTGCTACACCGGCGCGGATTTTACCAAGATTTGCTTTGGCAGTAGTAGGATCGGCTTTCGCTTCCTGTTCGGATAATTTCTGAGCCAGTTTGAGTTTCTGCTCGGTATCCTTATACCACTTTTCAACGCGTTGTTTCGCCTTGGATCCGCCAACAGCAATAAGATCATCGGCGCTCTTAAATCCAGAATCACCGATCTTGAATTCACCAGTTGAATCACCAGCAAACAATTCATCGGAAACCGTTTTAATCGTTTCCCATTTATCAGTTTTTGTTGACGGACCAGTTTCCTGTACAGCTTCTTTGAAGGAAATCTCGGAAGTTTTCTCCTCGAGTTTGTCAAGGAATGTCTGGAAATCACCAACGCTTTTCAGCTTGTACTGTGATTTGATAATTTTCTCGTTCTTTGCAAACGCATCATCAATCGCGGCTTTGTTGGATCCAACAAATTTGTCCATATCTTGGAACAAGCCAATGAATTTCTTGAAAATCGATACAAGGAATGCACCAACTTTCTTAATAAAATCAACGATTGCTTTTCCGAATTTCTGAAGATTTTCAGTAAGTGAATTTTCCATTACGATGATGCTGGCATCTTCGTATTCAACGATGAAATCAACACCTTCGGTTCCAACAACGTCTTCGCTGGGATTAGTATCAACAACTTCAGTCACTTCAACTTCAGCGTCGGGATCAGCATCAAGATCAGTGTCAGTGAGACCGTTTGTGTCGGAAGTAGTGGGAAGAGGACCGGTACCACCATCAAGTTCAGCATCGCCTTCCTTGGTGACTTTCTTGATCTTCTTAACCTTTCCACCGGCTTTCTTCGCTTTCGCGTCTTTGGCCTTCATCTTGGTCTTGGTGATCTTGGTTTTCTTGGAAGCGCTTTTCGCTTTCTTGATTGCCTTACCAGCTTCAAGGGTGATAAGATTTTGTTCGATGAGTGCAAGTTCCTGCATCACATCCATACATTCTATTGCAATTTCTGCGGGATCGTCGGATGCACCGTCAAATTCGCCTTTTCCGCCATAGAATTCCGAGGTCGGATCAAGTAATGATTCGAGAGTAATTACGTTAACGTTCATTGTGTTTCTCCTATGAAATAATAATGAGTTTTTGTAACCTGTATTAAGCGTTGACCTGTCGCCCAAACTGTCAAACCAATCCAAGTATACGTTTATCTAAATGTTCAAAAATTATATTATAACCAATCTAAAATCCTGACAATTTTTATGTATTGTTAGTAGTATTTTGATTAATTGTTATTGTAGTTATATGCCCAATATCATATTTTAATTGCATAGCAGTTACTGCAAATAAATGATGAATAATAACCTCAACAATACCATCAATTGATAAATCGTCCGGTTCTACATTTGGAACGTCTAGTATAAGTGGTTCGTTCAATGTTGATAATTGTATCGTAAACGATTTACCTTTTTGAATTTGATTTCTGTGTTCCTCAAAATATTTCGCAACAATTGGTTTAATTTTATCAAAATATGCATTATACGAGTTAATGAATATTGCTCCAAGATGTTCTTTAGTCACATGATTCTCCTAATAATTAGTATTATATGATTGTTAAAAATATAATACAAAAAAAGACATTACATTTTGTAATGTCTTTTTGGGATGTAACCGATTAATTAATCGGTTTCTTTCTCGTCGAGATCAATGCTAGACAAACGACCATTCTTCACAGCTTCTGTCAATTTTGAAATCTGTCCAAGAGAAAGATTCTCTTTCAATACAGAAATCAGATCAGAAACTTCTTTCGGAGTAGCCATTTCTTTAGCACCAGAGATTTCAGAATCCTTTTTCTCTTTTGACGAATTCGTTTTGTCTACAATTTTATCCCATACGCGTTTGAGATTTTCAACTGCAGCTTTAACGCTTTCATCGTTCTCGTACTTGTCAATGTTACGATCAACAGCATCGGATACCTTGACAAGGAATTCGGGAAGTCTTGGGGATAATAATCCCGCAACTCCAATCCCGAAGCACATGTCGAGAATGTCGTCTGCTGTATCGGCACATGACTGAAAGTACACATTCCACATCTTGCGTACATCCGTAACGCCCCCATTCTTATAATCAAATGCGGCGGCTCTGATGCTAATAACAGCATCGCGGAAGGATTTTACTATAAAATCCTTTAAACTTGAAAATACAGTGTTCATATAACACTCCTAATTGTGTTCCGTTCGGGAACAGATTTTCATAACCTTATGGTTATGACTACGTTGATTAGTGTACAACTTCTCTTCATAGTATTATAATAATATATAGTTGAAAGAATAATAGTTACACAAAAAATCATATCACCAGCAATTGCTGGTGATATGATTGAAAAGTTATATACTACTTTTCAGTGGTTACCGGAGAAGAGGGTGATTTCTTTTGTTTTTCATCAAATTCAGAAATATGCGTATTGATTGCGGTAACACAATCACCACAACACATACCGTGAACGCTGCTAAACGAAGTATCATCGTCTTCGGCCGGTTTATCGTACTCGACCTTTTTCCACCCGCGCCTTACTAGAATTTCGTCAAAATGTTCGACCGAGTCAATTCTGCGATGCAGAGTTGTTTTGCATTTAGAACATGATATCGAAACATCAATACCAAAATTCTTTTTCTGTGAGAACCGTTCCGGATGCAACGTTTTGCAATTCGGATGATAGTGAGCATGATTCAAATTAGCCATAAAACTCCTTATATAGTATAGATTGTATTATAATAATATATACTGTATTTATACATTGATTCGAGTCGTTTTTCCGGATCGATCATCGGTTATTTCATAACTATGACGCCTAGAAGTTTGATGTTCTTCATTTCGTTTTAACATTGCTTCATATGATGATAGTTGCCTCTCAGGATCATACGTAATATCGAGATATTGTTGTTTACATCGGATATACTCTTCTGGAGACATTTCGGAAACGACGTGCCCGATGTATTCTTGAGTAAATTTCCGATTGATCAATTTGATTCTACTACTCAACACAGCATGTTCGTGTATAGAATCATTATGATAAATATATCGAGGCGCAACGTTGAATCTTTTACCAAACCCGAAACTGTCAATACATAATTCATATTGATCGTTATTTTCGTGATTAATTGTACAGCATGCACCTTCAAGATCTCCGCACTGAATTTTGTAATAATTAAAATTCTGCATTATATAACTCCTTATAGGGATTTCTGATATGTTAATTATATATACTTGTATGAATGATTGGATTAAAAACATTATAATAAGATTACGGTATTAACGTTATAAGGAGATTAATATGTCTACATCTGACGCAATTGCTGAAAGTTACGGTTATATCACCCAAACATCAGCGGATTTAAAGGAATTATTTACAAAAGCGAAGTCGATTTGGCAATCGATATATCTTGAATTATTTAAAAATATTTTGTCAGGATGCTTTCCAGAAACAAACTGGGATAAAGTAAGTGTTGATAATAACACATTAGACAAAATATTGACTCCACATATTCTTAAAGCAAATCAATATATTTTTCAAATGCGAAAAGAGCATTTTAATGCAACACCATTCAAGGCAGATTTATCTCAAGATATTGATTTTTTTGATCTTGATCAAGATGCTGTTAATACACGGATTACTAATCCTACACCTGGAGATATTCTTCCGTTTATAAGTACGTGTGGAACAACCGCGTTTGAATATGTATTAAACGGTGTAGAAGGACAGTTTCCGTATAACGCAATTCCGGTTATGGCAATACACCCATCAATACGTGGATTATTTAGGTTTAATCGGATATTTAAAAAATATATAACCGATTCAAGAGTCTTTGATGAATCACAATCTGATGTATCCGCAATTATCGAGATATCTTCAAAATCGATTATTGAAGATGTACAACGATTGCTTACATACTTTGACTTCGAATCAAAATCGTTGAGCCCTGAAGGAATCGGTGCATTAAAAGATATTGTACAAAAATATACCGCATTCACACTTCCGTTACTCGCGGTTAATATGCGGGTCGATCGTGAATGCTCCGAATCGCTTATTCGCGAAATATATGATTTATTTCAAAATCATTATACCGGATCTCTTTATTTTCAGAAGCGAATGTTCGAACTTATCACCGTTCTTATTCAGAACGGTGTTGGTATTCCTCTTGCACAAATAAATAATTTATCAAAAATAACAACAACGTTGGATTTTATTAATCCAAATTATCGGTATAATTTAATTTTACACGAAATTCTTTACCATGATTGTAATATTAATGAATTAACCGATTATCGTTCATATCTCAATCTCACAGCAGTTCCATTTGAAGGGGTTGTTACAAAGATTTCTGAAGAACGAGAAGCATTAACAAAAGTGATACATCGTATAAATAATTTGTTGGTTCTTGCATTTGTAGTTAATCGTACCATTGAACGTGGTAATGATTATCCAGTATTACCGAGAGAATTAAGTTCATTACTTAGTTTATGTAACGATGTTATTGGGAAATTTGATAAATTTGATACTGGATCTTCAAGTTTAACAGCATCAGCATTTAAGATGTTACAGAAAAACCTATCAAATGGAAATGCGTCGAGGATTTATAATCTTCTTAAAGATGCGAATCATGAAGTTAGTCATGACGCAATCCCTGGACATAAATATGCAAACGATATGCAAGTAACAACTCCGGCAGTATATAATAATGAATTTCTTAATAACACTTACAAATTTCTTGAGAAAAATTCGGCATCTTATGAGCATGTCCGTATTGCATCTGATATCATGGAAAAAGGTGTATCAAATCCTGCATTCAGAGAACTTGAAGTTCGTATGTCAGAATGTACCACATTTGAGGATGCTATTGGTCTTAAGTTAGATATTCAATCATATCTTGACTTACAGGCTCGATCCGGAATTAAATTTGAAGATAGTGAAGATGCTGCTCAATTTAACATAGCGCTTCGTGGTGCACGTACTGCTATAGAAAACGAAATCAAATCATATTATGTATAACTAAAAATACCGTGCGCATATGCGCACGGTATTTATTTGATCTGATTTGATTACTGAATAGGTGGATTACTTTTCTTAAACATATTGATTTTATGCATCGCTTCCATAAGAGGCGCAAGGCCATTTGCAAAAGAAATTAATCCTTGTGTATCTTTATTTAAACAATGTGAATCGTAATATGGTTGTTCAGGATATACCCATGTATGGCTTCTTCCGACTCGCGGGTCGCTTACAAAAACTTCCCGAAGTTCAGGATATGATACCCCAAAGTTATGAGCAATATCTGCAAATTCATTACAAAAGGTTACTTTGAGTGCTAAGAAACAATTTTCCATGTATTTACTTAATTCTGCAGTTTCCCACGTAGTAAATCTGATAGAATATTCAGAAGGTTTAAACTCATAGTAAAGCTCGGCGACTTTTTGACAGTCACCTTTCGCTCCACCTAGAATCAAAAAATCTGGGGTAGCAATAGCATGAATCGTTGCGCCATAATATTCAGGAGATACTACAATATGTTTACTATACTTATTTGATAACATTTTCGCAGTTCCCGGTGGTATAGCAGATTTGATTACAATTACCTGTGCCTTAACATTTGCAACAGCATCTTCAACACAAGATATATCAACACTTCCGTCTGGGAGCATTTCCGTAGGAACACAGACAAATGCAACTCGATATGTTTTATTAGTAGAATTATTATATTCTGGAATATGTATATCACGGATTTCATAGTCGATTGGTTCTAACTCTTTAGCAAGATTCTTTCCAACAACTCCGTATCCGATAATGAGTACGTTTTTGTTATACTCAGACCACACTAAACTCATGATTGCTCCTTTTTTCTACATGTGTACATGAGAATGTTTGAAAATATTTACATTCGTAATCAACTGATATATTATCAAAATTTTTAATAGCATTCCGAATAATCAACTGTTCGCTATCTTGAGGATTATGAATAGTTGATGAGATTGTGTCTGCATGTGTATAAAGTCTTTTTGCACATTCGATATGTGCAATACAAAGACCGGCGTTGAAATATCTAAATTGTGATAGAGGATCTGTTTCGTGCTCGATATATTCCATCGGGTAGTTATTTTTTGTTGCGTTATAAATTGCCCCAATTAAACCTTCTGGTATTATAATCGGAGCACCAGTAAACAATACATCATTGGCATCGCTTATAATAACATATGGGGTTTTAACCTTTTCAAGTCCATCAAGAATTAATTTAATTTTTAATGGATTCGACCATGAACCAGTATGTGTAGATGCTATATATTGTAATTTATTTTTGTTTAATTGTTGCGCAAGAATCGCATTATCAATATTATTGAAACATGTAAGAATTGATACGTTCTCCGGAATACTAATGTGAGTATTGAAGAATTGTTGTGTCCAATATCGATATAGTGGATATGAACCGCCTTGAAAGTGGGCGGCATAAAATCGTTTACCAGTGTGACTTGTTAAGTTATTTGTGATGCTACCCATGTTCCACCTCCATATATTGGTTCTCCGCTAGAGAATGCGGTTTGTGCAGTGATTACATTGTTGGTATCGAATTGAAGAGAAGAACCTTTGGAATCCGCTGCAATAGGCATACCTTGAATTATTGTATCATACTGATATCCTACCGGGATGCTAAATACTGTAGCTCCTGCAGATAGAGATGAAGTTAATGTTCCTTTGAACGAATATTGAACTATAGAGCCTCTTCTTACAAGAATTAACGTGATGCCAAAAATATTAATTGTTGTTCTATCGTATGTGTTAACAATGAGTCCATTTTTAGTTGAATTCAATTGCAGGGTAATGCATGGCCTACCTTCAAGTATAAAAACAAACGTTTGTGGAGTGTTAGATATTTTTCTAACTCCAATAGGACGTCCAGTATACGGAACCGGATATAATAAATCTGGATTCTGTCTTCCGGAAGGCCTAGCATCTATAAGAAGTATACTTTTTTGATCACAAATATGGTTAAGCAAACGTATAATTGAATAAAAATCCGTTATCCCTGCACGAACTCCACCGAACCAATTTTGTATAGTTGCAAAATCTGTAATAGTTTTAGATGCGTGTTGCATGATGGATGTTTTCCACATTGTGGTAAACTCCATAGGTTTATTATCAAACATCGTCAGATGGAGAAGCGGTTTTTCAAGGAAGTGTACTTGTGGACGATGTGTGTGTTTATCTGCACGAAGTATATGATTAGGCATATTAGGACGCGGAATTACCATAAATCTCGTATCATTTGCTTTGAAAGTAATTCCGCTGTCAAGAGAATTTGAGTTATCTTTATACCACATACGTAGCACGGTTTTAATATCTTGACCACCGCTTTGGAAAGCACGTTGTCCAAAGCTAACGTCACTAGCTCTGAAACGTACTTTTTCTGCTCGTATATTTAAATATTCAAGTCCACCACCACCGAGTGTTCCAAGATTTACTCTCCCACTCGGAATATCAAAGTGATCTGTATTAAACTCTATTTGATTTTGTGCACGAAAATCAAACTTTTTTGCGAATAATTTAATATCGGCACCATCTGACCTAATGTAGCTTAATGCGTTACGAATATTACAACCAATGACTTCGCCTATTGGATATACAGCTAAATCGAACCCGTGAATAACACGCATCATTCCGTTAACATGGAGTACAATTTTACCATTTTGATTAACATCTGTATTACCTTTGTTAATATAAATACGGCCGTTTTGATCTTCGATAGAACAACCATTTTTCCGCCATTTGTTTTCATTTTGTGTTGGAAATAATGTAGCAGGTTTAACTTTCATAGTATAACAAAAACCGCCGATAAAAGTAGCAAGTTGTTTACGAGTACCGTTTCCGTTTGTATCATCATTTATAATAATAATTGTAGAACAAGTAGTTGGTAATTTATTTTTCGAAACTGTAGGCCAGATATTAGTTGCTGTCCGAAATCCGGTCCAATTAATTTTATAGATACCTGCAGCCGTAGATGCAAAAGCTGTAGTAGATGTACTAATATCTATATCTCCAAGATCCCCTTTTACTAAAGCTCGAATATCATTAATATCGTTAGGTTGTACAGATGTATCTGCTTTATCAAGAGAACCTTGTACTAAAGCAGTAAGATCTCCTTTTGGTATACCATTAGTAGGAAATGTGTATTTTAATCCAAGAGAAGTAATTAATCCGTTAATAGCATTCGCGATTTTTCTAAATAAATTGGTATGTGTATCCGTTGTTGTTACTAATTTTGTAGTAGTCTCGACTGTTACACCCATAACCGTATCGGTAAGTTGATCATCGCCTATTGATTTATCTGCTATCATCGTAGAAGTTATTGCTTTACTTCCCGCAGTTAATTTAGAAATTAATCCATTAATAGCATTTGCCAAAATACCAAAAAGTGAAGTTTTTGTTGCTGTTTGTGTAGTTATTTTGTCAGTAGTTTCTGTACCAATCGTTAATATAGTATCAGCTAAGTCTTCATCCGTGATACCTTTATTACCAAATTTTGCTACAATTGCTGCGGTAATATTAGAATTAAGTGCCGCAACTTGTGTTGCTGTAAGCGGTATTTCATTAACGTGATATTGTTTATTGAACTGCGTTCCATCATATCCTACACGCCAAGTTCCTTCGGTTGTATTTGCATATGTAGCATAATCGTTTTTAGTTGGAGTATATGATTCTCCAGCATGAAACCATGGTCCAGCATTTACTGATGCAAGATCGGTATATAACGAATTTCCATCAGCAGTAGGTGTTACATAATTTGCGGCAAAATTTTGAACGGTTGAATTTACAAAATCTTTATCCGCAAGTTGATTTCCAGCACTCGCTTGGGTTGGTACCAACTCTTTAACATTGTCAATTTGTTCTTGAATATCTTCGACAATTTCTTTGGTTTTTGTAGCATCAGCAGCTTTACCCACATCTGTTTGAGCATCTGCTGTGGTGGGATCAATTACATCTGATGCGGGAAGCGCATTTTGAGCAAGGGTTCCTTCTGCAGCAGTTGCAAAATCACTTGCTTTCTTACCAGAATCAACAGGTTTCCCGTTTTGATCTATTGCCGCAAAATTTCCTGTAGTTGCGCCAGGTATTGATTGAAATGCAGAATTTGCTTTATTAACAGTGTCATTATCGGATAATAGATCAGTAACATCGTCGATTTGTGTTTGTAATGCATTATCACCATCTTCTCGCAACCCAGCTTCCACAGAATCTTCATGTTGTCGTTCAGTTATTTCTGCAGTTATCGCCGCCCCAAGATCATTCACAGCATCATTTATTTGTGTAATAGTTGGTAAAGCATCAAGTTTTTGTCCTTGAGCAACGGTCATTGCTTGGTGACTTGGCTTAAATCCTATCCCGGAGTCATTAACTTCGAGTCCAGACGATGGATCTATTATTGCAGTAAAATTAACTTTATCAGTAGTAGAATTCTTTTGACGTTTAATTGACTTACTGTTTTCAGTAGTAGACAGTAATGAATCTGCGGTAAGAGGTTCTCCACTACCGGTTCCTCCTCCGTTACTATCTTGTCCATCCTCACCGTCTTCTCCCTTAAGAGAATCGATAAAATCTTGCTCAGTTCCAGTATTTCCAAGTTCAAGCCATATTTCATAAGCACTTTTTCCAGGATCTCCTTTATCCCCAGGAGCACCCTTAAGTGCTGAAATTGCAATAAGATTTTGCCAAGAAGTATCACCGGTAAGTTTCCATACAATATATCCATTGTTAACATCGATAATAGGATTTTTTCCGTTAGGACCTATAAGTGCCGAAATCGCTATAAGATTTTGCCAAACTGCATCTCCGTCACTTTTCCATTTAATATATGTACCATCGTTTTGGAGTAATGCTTTTGCGCCAGCGGGTCCTTGAAAAGCTAATGCTCCAGTTATCCAAGATGTACCGTCGTATGTGTATACAACAATAGGCGTACCAACACCAACAGATATACCAGATTTAAGATTATCAGGATTTATATTATAATAATCATCGCGAGAAGTTTCGTCTGGAAACCATGCAATAGTTCCGCCCCCAGTAGTATTACTACTTTGTACTCCTTCGGCAATAATACTCGATGCATCGAAAAAAAGTTCAAAGGCCGCCCCTTCTGGCGGAATTTCGTCAATAGAAATATTTCTAAAACTTATGCGTGCGATCGGGTATGCATCGACAGAATCTTCAGTTGGATATGTAACAGGAATAGTCTGGTCATCATATTTAATAACTTTACAACGATCTCCGATATAAATACCAATTTCATTAAAATAATTAGCATGAGGTATATCATGCATTATCCCGGGATACCAATCTAGATTCTTTTTATAAATAACCCCTCTTATAGTAATCATTGGTACAGGATTATTTGAATCTTGAAGTTTAATATCTGCATAAAGTACATTAAGATAAAATGTCGATAATGGGGTGCTTCCTGCCATAATCGCTTTATGAAGTCTAAATTGAGAAGTATCAACTCTCGTTCTATCGGTTGTAGAAATAGGGATTGGTGTAAACGTTCCTTTAAATGGTTCAATTACTATGCTATCATCAAAAATAATAGATCCAGGAAGATTTACTCTTCCTGGAAAAATCTTCGCACCTATATCATTATGATTAGGATTATATTCATCTGCTCCATTACCGAGAGAAAACATAAGTTCAAGATTATCAGATTCAATATCTTTCATTCCAAGGTGTTCATACGAAAATTGTATATTAAGTTTTTCATTAAGTGACGGATCTGTCCCTGATGGACGTTTAAAATAATATCCCATATTATACACTCCTTATTTGGTCACATTTTTAATTGTCGATGATATATGGAATATCATCCTTGAAATACTCGATAATGCAAGTGTTATCGCTTTTTGAGTATTTATAATAACATCTTTACTATATGAAAGATTCGACTCGTTTTTTTTATATTTTGGGAAACGAGATTCTACAGAATACCATAATGATCGAAGCTGTTTTAATTGCTCCGGAGCTGTGGTAATAAAATACACTAATGATGTATACGAAATATGTGCAGATAAATATGTCCTAGAAGCAAGAG
>LSQA01000125.1_pt1 | contig 11438 bp, 9 predicted proteins | sample 651271 | NCBI WGS metagenome assembly LSQA01 (sample SAMN04438314, study PRJNA306036) | termite gut metagenome | isolation source: viral DNA filtered from gut of termites from termite colony 3 | host: Coptotermes formosanus | place: USA: New Orleans, Cypress St. | collected 2013-06-21 | reverse complement strand
AGGTACGGTCAGAGCTATAGTAGTTGGGGCAGATGAAAATGCGGCATTAGCTGCTAACTTGTACAAGTGTGTAACTGTGAAAGATCCTGCATTCCCAGCAAATATTGCAGGTTATGCAAATTGTTTTGCATTAGAACATATTGAACAAGATGGACATTTCAAAACCATCATTCATAGTTCTACGAATAATACAAGTGGTGTATCTTACAATTTTACTGATAAAACATTTATTGGATATACATCTTCACAGATGGCTGCTAACCTTATGACTGCAGCAACTACTGGCGATCAAAATAAAAGTGGTGGTCTTGTTATAAATAATGCGTTAGTTAAAAATACAGCAATGGTAGTTAATACAACTGACAAAACTATCACAAATACATTTACAGTAGTACAAAATTGGAAAAATTCTACTGCAGCAATAACTTTTAATGTTGTTTTCATTGATGAAACAAGTCCAGTATTTTATTCAAGTATTAAACCTGCTGTAGTGCATGTTCCAGGAACTAATATACTTGAAGTATATCAGTCAACTGGATATAATTTAACAACAAATATGGTTAAAGTACAAAAAGCAACTATCGATCTTACAGACTTTGAAGATATAGTTATTTCCGATCCACATGCAATTAGAAATGATAGTTCTATTATCTTCTACAACTACTCCACCTGTATTTGTGAACACGATGGTGTTTTCTGAATCTAATATACGATTGTATTTATTATACACTGGGATAGAAGATAATTCATCTACTTCACATGGAACATTCAATAAACTGATAGCAGTATTTCCCATGATCGTATTTGCTGGAGTCAAAGTAGCACCATTAGTAACTCGTGTCACAGTAGTCATACCAGCTTGAGTTATAAACTGAATCAGTAATGTTTTTAATGCTAGTGCTGTAATAGTATTCTTTTTAACAACAGAATAAGTAACTTCATTTGTTTCTTTATTAATGAGTTCTACTTTTACTTCACCTTTAAGTGCTAGACTTGACTCATTTTTTTTTGTATCTAACGAAGAATTAGTCATTATAAATATTCCTTGAGTTTTTAATGGTTTTAATTGGTTTTAATTTATTTTTCTATATATGTCTTAATTGTAAATGCTACAGCATCAGCAACATCAGCTTTATTAACTGATAGATTTCTTGGAGCATCCACATAAAATGGAGAAACATTTGTATGCATGCCTATACCAGATACTTCTGGATTTCCATGATACAAGTTAGTAGCCCATACTGTTTCATTAGTGCCAACCTGTCTCCAACTAGCTAATTGGATTATTTCAGGTAGCATCTTACCTAATTTGATTGTAGAATTATCCATATAAATAGAGTGCGATCTACTTGCACCATTCCATTGAGTTGTTCTTTTTTGATATTGTTGCCCACAACAAAAGAACAATCCATGAACAGGATGTGCTACAATAGGTGTATAAAATCCCATATCTTTTACTGGTATATAACAACCAATAGAACCATTGATAGTAGCAGGAATAGTTCCACCAGTACCATTATGAGGAGCTGTTGTAGTTTCAGCTATTGTGGTAGTACCTGTATTGATATATCTATGAAAAGCAACAACTGTTGTCAAATTGTTATATTTGAATATGATTCCACCTTTAGAATTGCAACCATAGAACGCACTAAGTAATTCATAGCTTACTATTTCTGGTCCACCACCTACTGTCGTACCAGATATTTGTGCACTTCTTCTAGTTGTAATTGTAGCATTATCTATTGTAAAATTGACTCCTGTTAGATTGAGCCAAATGGAATCACCATTCTCATCTTTTTCTTTAAATCCATATGAATTAGCACTCCAAGTTTCAGATAATCTATCTGCGAATGTGCCAAAAAATAAACAATATACACCGTGTTCAGCATTACCAGATATGATTATGTGTCTTTCAGTTTTAGATGCATTTGGAAATATAAAATAAGTTTTACCAACAGGCATTTCAGAATCATCACCAACAGTACTTACTATATATTCACTATCATCATTGAGACTAATACAAGTTATACCGTTTGAATCTTCTGTGTACATATCTGGAGTGATGATCAAGTGTGCTGATTTGATATTTACTTGTACATCTGCTTCTGTTATATTTACATCAACATTATCATTCATTGATAATAAAGTATTATTCGATGGTTCATTTTCATGTGATGTTACTTTCACAGGAGCAATAAGTCTCATTGTATCTGTATTATCTGATTTATTTGTTACTAATATCCCAAGGATCACTTCTTCTAAAGATAGGTTATCACTATTATTTTGTTGCGTAGCATATGAATGAGATATAACTTCTTCTAAAGATAGGTTATCAAATACATCTAGTTTTTGTGCAAAACTAAGTATAACTAAATCAGTTAAATATTCTATATCTATGAATAACACATCCTCTGCAAGAGCTGCAAGAGCTGCATCACTCATATGACTAATACTGTATAAATTATGTTTATCAATAGGATTAGTTGTGATTAATTTCTCTAATAATTTAGGATATGTTGAAAATAGATTAGTTACAGTTTCATAAATTAATTTTTCTTGTAATGCTTCTTTTATATCCAATTTTGATTGTATAGCTTTTTGTAATTCTTGTATTAGACTCATGATTTTACTACCTCTATCAGTCTAAGAGCAAGACTATTGATGATATCATAATTAACTGTACTATTATCAGGTTGTACTTGTAAAGGAACAGGATATGTTCCTAATGGCATAGTACCTTTATGGTATCTTGAATCATTTAATATATCATTACCACCAACAACAGTTATCATAGAAGTAGCATTAAATGTAGTATCAGTTCTATGACAAATCATAGGAACATATTCTGGACCATGTGTATTATTTGGATTGAAATAATCATAAGGATGATAAATTCTAGCACACTGTTCTCCAACAGGTAGAGCAGTAGTCAATTTACTATAAGTACAATTACTAAAATGGAAAATACCTTTATTAGGGATAGCACACGCATACATGTGTAATGATGGATTACTATTTGGAGTATGAAATTGAAATACTCCATTTATAGCTTGTTTAAAATCAGTTATATTGGATGTTGGTTTAACGATAGTATTACTAGTAGTTTGATGCACATATAGTGTAGTTTTATTATAACCACCAATATCTACACAAATAGCACCATTATAAGGAGTAAAACAAAATAAACAACAATTAAATCCAGTCCATGCTGGTAATGATGTTGCTTGTGCTACACGAGTTGTGTATCTATCAGCAGCATTATTACTTGCTTTATACCAAGGTTGAGTCAAAGTAGTAATTGTGATATCTGTTCCATCAAGATTCTTAAAATTGAATCCATAAGTTCCAGCAGCAAAAGTCTCAGATACTCCAGTGTTGTGAGTCATCATAGTGATGGCTTCAACACCTTTTTCTCTTCTACCAGATAACAAGAAACTCTTCTTTAAAAGGACAGAACCTTTATATCTGAAATAACTTTTACCTAATGGCATTCCATTATCAGAATTATCTGATGGACCAAAATATACTTTAAAAGTACCATCATCATTGATGCCTATAAAAGTTCTATAATCATCAGTTAAATAATTATCTGGATAATCTTCAACATTTATAGTGATAAAATCAGCATCAGTGATATAATTAACTTGACTAGGAGTAGGTGTATTATCAATTGGTAAATTTCTGATTATATCAGCATAAGTATCAAATTTATTACCTATATCCTCTATAGCACATTTAGTTTTCAATATATTTTTAATCTTTCTTTTTATTTTTATAGCTTTTATTGTATCTATTAAAGTATTTATTTTATATAAAGACATTTTTACTCCTTATGAAATATCATATCAACTATCAGTACCATTAAGTTCATTTACTAGATCGACAAGTTCATCTGATAAATCAAGAACTGATGATTTATTTAAATTAATAAATGTTAAATTTTCACCTAATGTAGGATTATTTGTAGTTAATGCCCATAATGATCCACTATATACTACTCCATCAGTAATTAATATTTGTGAACCAATTATCAATTTATCTGTAATATCCATATCTGTTGATCTTTTAAATGTGCAACTTGATGTATCATTATTTTCATTAACTAAAGTATAAATACCATTCAAGATAGCATTATCCTGATTTGTAAATAATATTCTATCATTCGTTTGAACAACTTCACCATCGATCATTACTAAATCATTAGTTTTTTGAGTTAGTGTTTGTAAAGCAGTATTATAATCAGCATCAAAATTAGTTGTGCATACTAAACGACATGGCTCTTTTATACGTCTTTGTAATTCTTTTTGATTAATCAGATGGTATTCCTGTGTAGCAGGGATATCCATTTTTACTTGAGATAAAAATTCTATAGGCATGTATGATTACCTTTTTTATACTTTTAAGTGTATATTAGTGGATAGTTAACATCAATATCTTTCTTCTCTAATGGATGTAGACCATCTTCATCCTTTCTATAAACTTCACTAATATCAGGATCAACATATGTTGATCTATATATTCCACAATCTCCAATAGCTAACATGTGATTGTTTACTTGAATGATTTTACAAAATTCACTATTACTGATAGTAGGATCTGAAACTAATACATTTTGTTCATTTAAGATTTTTACATCTCCTGTAGTAGGATGAGCTAGATGCATTATTTTACCATTATAACTAACATTAGCATAATTATAAAGATTAGGACTAGTAGTAGTATTTATTCTAGCCCAACTAGACCCATGACAATTAGCATCAGTAGGTTGGAATATCCCATAGTTAGTAATTATAGCTGGTTTATTGTTTAATCTAGAAATTTTTGATTGTGAAATTTGAGGTTGTCTAAAATTAGAATTGCCCCCATTGGCTGCGGAAGAATATAAAGTAGGCGCATAAACTGACCATAATTTAGTTTGAAAATTGTAAATATGTGTTGCAAAAATTATGTGGTCATGCCAACCAGCAGATTCACCATAATTTTTAAAACAAATACCAGATGTGCCAAAACACATGATGTACGGGTAATACATACTAGTAATCACACATTGCCATCTGCTATGTACTCCACCATCTATCGATCTGGATGATGTAGTATATCTCCAAACACTATGAGTAGAAGTAGTAGTTTTAGTAGCAATATCAAATTCTAAAGCATTAAATAAATACCAATAACCATTCGAGTTACCTGGTACAGCATCAGATCTTGCATGTATTTGAAAGAACTTACCATTTTGATACGTCAGATAGTTAGCACCATTTCCTATAGTGTGATCAGTATATGTATCAAAGAAATCAGAACTTATCATAGCTCTGCCTTGACATCTGATCGCTATACGATTACATCCAGGAACATATATCAAACCATATGCTGAAGAACTATTATTAGTAAAACTATCAGGATATTTTTGAGACCATTTTAATATATTACTAGGATTTGATACATGTAGACCAGAATCGGACGCAACTAGAGCTCTAGTGCCAACTATTAAACAAGCTGCTTTTGATTTAACAGAACTGATAACTCTAGTCCAAGTTTCACCTGTATCTGTACTGACAAAGATACCACTATTACCTGCAGTTACTCCTATGTTGTTATTAAATAACTCATTACCTACAGTAACTGTACCATTACTTAAATCATAACCAGATATTTTCTGTTCCCATGTAGCACCATTATCTCTAGATACAAATAATCCAACATCTGAAGCTACATATATTGTATCTTTATAAGTACAACTACTATAACTTCTTATAGACACATCACTTACTTTAGTAAAAGAAGCTATCGGCATGATATCACCTAAGCTACTAATTCAATTAATGGTTTAGAAGTAACAATTAAGATAAGTTGTCTACCTGTATCTAGAGGCTTATAAAAGTTAACTGTTATATCTGCAGCCTGAACTTGTATATCAGTCATAATTATATTTCCAGTGACAACATCTATGAGTTGAACTATCACAGAAAAAGATACAAATGGATTGAGAAATACATATTGAGTTGTAGTTCCATCACCATTTATATTGAATATTTTAGTTGATTCATTTGATTTTTTAGGTATAGCATTTACAACATATTTACCAACAGCTACATCTGTAAGTTCTGCTTCAGTAGTAACTTTTATTGGATTGATTGGAATATTATCCCATCCAACTACAGACATAGTAGCATCATTTTCTATATATACTTTACCTTCTACTTCACTACCCTTGACAGCACCCATAGATGTATTTGTAGCACCAACTAATGCATCAGTACCTCTATCTACCCAACTACAAATAGGAACAGGTGGTTCATCTGAACTTGATCCTGTCTGAAGATATGTCCAAGCATGTCCTGATGGAGCATCTTGATCTAGGTTCACTATAGTACTATGTATAGGAGTAGGATCATTATCTTTAACAGATGTCCAATAATCAGTCAATTGTTGTTGTGTTGGAGTAAGTCCTAAATGTCCTGCTATTCTACCTACTGGAGAACCACCAGTAGAAATCAAATTACTTACATCAGATAATAAACCTTGTATAGCTATTACATCTGATTTAGACATCAACCCATCTTTAGTTGTAGAGGCTATAGGTGGTGTATCAGACAATTGATTGTAAGAAGGATTACTTCCAAGTGGTTCTATATAAGAAATAGTCTGAATACAAGGTATCGTAGAAGAATCTGTTGATACAATTATAGGTGGTACAAAGTAGCAGCTAGTAGTGTATGTAGACAATGTGCCAGCACTAGTTCTATCTATTATAGTTACAACATCACCTTTTTTAACTTGCAATGTCGTATCTAGTTCTTGACCATTGTTTGCTGGTCCATATTTACTAAAACTATTTGCCATTACACCATTTATACGGATATCTAATTCTACCCATGCTACAGCATTGGCAGCAGCACCCATTGCTATTGCAACAAATCCATTTCTATCTACTGTCCAAGTACCATTATTGGTAGATATTCTATTAATATTTTCTCTGTTAGCATAATCAGGTACTACCATGTAATTAGATAGATATTTAGGTTTTCTAAATTGACCAGGATATAAACTATCATCAACTGCATAAAAAGGAACTGTTTCTTGAGTAGCAGCAAGTGCTTGCCATTCAGCTTCAGTTTTAACTTTATTTTTACTAACAGCCCAATCAAATAATAATGAATAAGTAGGTCTATCTTCTAATTCACCATTAGCATGTACAGCTCCAACTGGTGGAACTATATCAGTATGATAGAAAAATTCACCTATATGTTTAGTCATTACTACTTTTATATCTTCATCAAGTGTTATTTGATTGAGTAATTTATTTTGTTCTTCATGTAACCACTGATCTTCAGATCCTTCATATCCAGCTATAACAGCACTTTCATAAGCACTATATCCTCTAGCTCCTGTTGGACCTATAGGTCCAATAGAGCCACCATATGCTACTTCAACAAACATTCCATTAGAAGTATATTCATACAACTTACGATCACCATCATCTACTAAAATTCTTTTACCAATGAATTCATTATTATCTATTACAAGTAATTCAGTATCTGCTACCCATGCTAATGTATCAACATCATATTGATACACAGTGAATTCATTAGGAGTACTTGTAGCAACTAATCCAATATTTCCTAATTCACCAACTATATCTGGGATATAAGTATAATCATTACTTACAAATGTTAAAGTAATATTTTCAAAATCATCAATATAAGGTACTAGTTTCTTTTCAATATTATCATATCCATAAATGGAATATGCATTATTAATGATTGGTTTATTTTTTATATAATCAACTTGAGTATCATCTTCTTGAGTCCAATCTGATTGAACTTGTTCTATACCACCACTGCCACCACCAGTAGGAACACTTCTAATCAAATTAGCATATCCACTAAATGGTGTTCCATCAGGAATCTCTACACCCTGTTCTTCTATAGCATTTGCTATTTCTTCTTTAGTTCCTAGAGTCTCAAGAAGTTTATCTATTGTATTGGATTGTGACATATATAATTTTCCTTATGATAAAAATATGTTTAAGCTAAATATTAACAACTGACCAACTTGTTGGTATATAGTGAATACCTCTTGTGATTGGTAGTGCAGATGGTTTTTTGAAAGTTCCAATACTATTAATAGTATCTACCCAATACGCAGTACCATTTGGTACTAATACCCCATCTCCAGCTATATCTTTAGCTGATCCCCAACTGGTAAATTTAACTACAATTTCATTTAGTAATTTGCAATTTTGAAATGCATTACTAAACGCATAATCCTTTACTTCAAGAGCTTCTATAACAATAGAACCAGTAGCTTTTGTACAATTGTTATATATTGCATTGTAACAACTACTTACAATAGTCTGTGCTGGAAGATTTGCTAATTTTGTTATTCCTGAATTATAGAACATTTGTTGATAGCAATAATTAGTCACAGTTGTAGCTGGTAATTCTGGTGGTTCTACTAATGCTGAATTATTATAAAACATTTGACTATAATGATGAGTACCACCAAAAGTTGATAAATTTGTAGTTGGAAGAACTGGTGCTTTAGTTAATTGTGTGTTATTATAGAAAAGTTTTTCATATACAGCATGTTTAACCATATTAGGATGCAATAGTGCATCAGGTGTACCCCATGCTTTTAGTATCTGTATATTTTGACCACTGATACCAAATGCAGCAGCAGCTGTTCCTATATAACTAGTTCCTGTCATACGAACATTATATTCAGCATTAGCTTGTGGAAAGATATGATGTATACCACTAACTGTCATACCACCATTACCCACCACATGTTGAATAGGACTTCTATCTCCCCAATTTATATATAAATCGTGAAATGTATTATCTATTCCATTGTATTTTACAGGTAAAGTAAATCCAGCATTTGTATCAGTTTTTATAGTAAAAGTAAAATGATCAAGACTATCATCTGGTTCAATGAGATCAGCATATACTACATCTACTGTCTTATAGAAAGTTTTACCATCAAAAGATTTAAGTCCCATTATACTACTCCTATAATAGAAATAGCATATTCCATATCAGTTGTATCTTCAGTTGTTGTGATAGTCCATGATTGTCCAGCTTCTACTTCATCTATAACTACATCAAAATCATCACCAGTGGTTGTGTTCCACATATTTACAGTTATAGTAGAAATATCAGATCCAGTTAATTTAGTTACTGTTTTTTCAGTACCTGAAGTTTCTACTAATTTAAATGTATATGGAGTCTGATTAGCATAGAAAGCTCCAATATTCTGGATAGTATTTTCTAATGCATTTATTCTGGAAACTATACTATTTGTTTCAGATCCGTTAATGATATCTATAAGTTCATTTATAGCTGTAAATCTATTATCGATATGATCGACTACAGCTTTTTCTGTAGGATAATTTATATCAGTTGGAGTATCAGATATAGAAGTAACTTTATTAGTAACAAGTTCTGCTCCTAAATCTTCTATATCTACTTGTAAATCACCCTGTCCATCTATAGTAACATTACCACCAGCACGGATAATGCCATATACTGTGGAACTAGCCATAGATATAGTGTCAACACCATCGTCTTGAAAAATAAAATTATTAGGATTAAGATGATCAGTATAAAAAGTGAATACATGATTAAATGTATCACTTTCTCTATTATTATTTTTAAGAACGATTCCTACTTTTGGAGTAAGTGGTGGAGTTAATGTAGCAAGCCATGTAGCGGCATCATTAAAATCAGGATCTGATTTACCAAATACATCTTCAAAGTCTAAAACATATCTTCTTGTTCCACCAGCTAATGCATCTATTTGACTCTGAAGATCAGCTATATCTTCTACAGCAACTTCACCAGAACCAGTAGATCCGTCTATACTTAAGTCTTCACTAGTAAGATTACCAGCTAAAGGAACACCATTGATAGATGGTTTATTGTTTAATTCAGTATAATTAAAAGTACCTAATTTTAAATTAATAATTTTATCTGATACCTTTTTGACTAAACTACCAATCTTAGTTTCAAATTCCATAATACATTCCTTATATTTGATATTTTACACATCTTCCTTGCATAAAATATTACTGCGGATTTCAAATCCGCAGTAATATTTTTATAAACAATGATTAAGGAGTAGGAGTACTGGTTACAAAATAATATCCATCATCATCAGTATCTGTGATTGCATCAGTGATTATAATTTCACTACCTGATCCACTGCCACCAACTAATGTGCCAGAATATGTGAGTTTATCATTGGAATCTACACCAAGTGCATCAAGTACAGCAGAATTGGAGTGAGTGTGAGCATCAGTTACTGCTGCATCAATTTCTGTTGGTGTAGAAGTAGGACCATTACTGATGTCATCCCAATCAACAACAACATCCATGGATTCTGCTTCAGCTACTTTCTTAAATACAGGAGTAGCAGGATCATTATTATCATCTAAAGATTCAACTATGTATTTGGCTGCACCAGTAGCAACTGTAGTATCACCAGTAGCATCAATGACCCAAACTTGATCACCAACTACTAACTTACTAAGGGCATCACGAGCAGCTATATCTGTTACAACATATGTTGTAGCTTGTGCATTTTCAAAATATTCACCAACTGTATCTACAAATTCTTGAACATTAGTACCATCAGAAATAATAACTTGATCTGCACTAGTTTTAGGATAGAGTTCAGTAACAACATCAGCTACTTTTTTAGAAAGTACACCTTTTGCTAATTCAGTTGTAATTGCCATGTTTGTATATCCTTAGTTGTTAAAAATTATTATGAAATTATATTTATCCAGTAACAAAATAGAGTCCATCATTTTGAACACTTATTTCATTATTGGTTATAACTCTTAAATCAGAACTTGATTGTAAACTATCTATCCATTCATCTAAAGTTCCTGTAAATCCATTATCTTGAGCAAGTTCATAGTTATTTTTACCATTAGTTCCATCAACTCCATCTGTTCCATTAGTACCAGGTGTTCCAGCAGCAGATACACCTGTATCAGTAGAACCTATAATCCAGTGTTTACTAGTTGAATCTATATGTGGAACAATTGCAAGTGTAGTTATATCTATTAGATTTGTGAATGTAACTCCATTATCATGAGAAACTTGAATATAGTTTCCAACTAATTTTAATAATGGATCTATACCATCACTACCATTAACACCATCAGTTCCATTGACTCCATTGGTTCCATTTAAACCATCTTTACCTTCTGCACTTATACCAGTATCAGTACCGTCTATGAACCAATTTTTATTAGAGCCAATGGTTAATATAGATCCATCTGCTATAATAGTTGTACCACCACCAGAACCACTTCCACTACCGATATCATGATCTTGTAGATATTCTTCAAGTAATCCAATGACAGCTCTTTCCATCCTATCATTGAGATTAGCTATGCGTCTATCTCTTGTAGGCATATACACCAC
>LSQA01000124.1_pt1 | contig 11456 bp, 19 predicted proteins | sample 651271 | NCBI WGS metagenome assembly LSQA01 (sample SAMN04438314, study PRJNA306036) | termite gut metagenome | isolation source: viral DNA filtered from gut of termites from termite colony 3 | host: Coptotermes formosanus | place: USA: New Orleans, Cypress St. | collected 2013-06-21 | reverse complement strand
CTTATAAAAGCAAAGCCCACAATTGGCAAAAAGGATGGAATAAAACTGGTCGGAAGAAAGGCGATGTAAATGTTGGAACTCAGCAACAAAGACACAAGCAAAAACGAAAACGCAAAAATAAATAACAGAACCGATGCGGTTTTTTAACACGCAACAGGTATCAAGGCATACGAACTTTTTTGATAAAGGAATTAGTGTACTTAATATATAATTAAATTCGTTTAATGCCTTAATATTTTCCAAGTCATCTACATACTCGACTATATTTGGAAATGCTTCTAACTGCGCATTATATTTGTACAACATACATTTGTATTGCTGCAAGTATCCTTTTGTTTCTTGCGCTAATATATTAACTTTATCTGCGGCATTGGGCGCAAATATTGTACTATTAACAAATCTTTTGCGTCTTCCTGTACCAACAGGATAATATACTTCAACACCATCTTCCCGCAATGATTGCGCGGTTAAATGATATTCCAATGTTACCATATCTGCATACAAAATTGATATTTTTTTAATATCCAAATCAAGATATGTCTTATACAAATTATCTTTCTCCTTAATACATTTAACTAATCCTGCATTTTTATTTGTTAATTCTACCATTTGTTTTTTGTTGTATTCATATTCGGGGAGTATCCGATTATACTCTTTTTGCAATTTATTAAGATTCTTGTTTTGAACATAATAACTCACTACATATCCTATAAAGAAGATACCTATTATGATTGTTATTGCTATCATAATTATTAGTTTTTAGTTAAACATTTTTCTATCAGCATACCCATTTGTGCTTGCAGGTTTTTAATGGTTTCTTGCAGCGCTGCTATCTGTGCATCTTTGTTGCGCAGTTGTTCGTCTTTTGCGAGGACTGCTTGCTCAAGGTCGGCAAAAACTCTATCCATGTGCGCTTCTTTTTTATTGCATGGCAGTTGCATACCCTTTTGCATTTCCAAAAATGCAGCGACATCATTATATGTCACGCTTCCAGTGCCGAACGTAGAATCTGATATCTCGCTATGGCGCATATCGTTTTTTAGATGCACGGACGGTATCTCATCAAAAAACACCGAAATGGGAACGCCAAGACATTTGGCAATAGATTCCAATGTTTCTACGCGTGTAGAGTTTTGACGAATAAGGTTTTGAAAACCCTGTTCGGTTATTCCTACCGCTTGAGTTAGTTCTTTAATAGAAAGTTTTCTTTCTTTCATTAACTCTTTGATTTTCAATAAATTAGCCATAATTAACAATATTTAACATTAAAAAACACAATAAAAGTTTGGTAGTTCATAAAGTTTTCTTTACCTTTGTACAACTTTTTTGGAGGATACAAGAATCAGCCGTTTTTGTATTAGATATAGACGCAAAACCATAGCGATGTGTAAGTCGCAGGTTTCAGAAAGTCAACTCGTAGGTAACCTCCAAGATTTAGCGAGTTGACTTTTGTTTCTATATAAACGACAAATGTAATAAAAACTTTTGAAAATTAACTTTTTAATAGTAAAATGAAACTATTAGGAAATAAAGCCATGCAGCGGGTGAAAAAAATGTCTTGTGGGCAATCGCGTATTTTTTCATACGAAGGAGTCGTATTCCTTTATGATGCGATAATGGATTTTTACACATTAGAACATGAAGGAATACACGGACTAATCATAATATACTCAAATAAAATGCAATGCAGGGGAACAACAATAATAAACAACAATTATGCAGAAATAGAAACATTAATACAATATGTCATAGAGGCAATACAAACAACTCCTCGTTTTAGTAAAAAACAGGAAGAAATGATTAATGCTGCAATAGCACGATACAACACTCTTAAAAGTAGTGACATAAATAGAAAGTTTTATGAAATGTGTCAAGGTATAGTTGGGGTAAGAGAGATTAAAGACGAGATAAAACACATTGAGTTTGGTGACCACTTTCGTTCAGATACAATGAGTAGAACAATAAAATTTTAGTAAAAATGATGAAACTATAATGAATGCGACCAACATAGAGGTATATCAATTTAAGAAAGAATGTAAATAATGTACGACCAACCTTCATACAGCGAGATGATGAGCATTGAGCGCCGAATGGCGCAGGCGCAGAGCAGGCAGGCAGAGTTGCCGCCCGAAACGCTGCGGCAGCGCAACATGGCATTGGAATGGTTTTTGCATCGGCTCATAAAAGCAATGCCCACAATGAGCAAAAACGATGTAATAAAACTGCTCGGCAGGAAGGCGCTGGAAACGTTGGAACTCGGCAATAAAGACACAAGCAAAAACGAAAACGCAAAAATAAATTACAGAACCGATGCGGTTTTTGAACACGCAACAGGTATCAAGGCATACGAACTTTTTTGATAAAGGAATTAGTGTACTTAATATATAATTAAATTTAGTTTAACCTTAAACCCAAAGAAAATGAAACAATCGGAAATGTACCATGAGGTTAGCATGGTGGAGTTCGCAGAAAACATGCTTGATGCAGTGAGCGGACATGCAGCGTTAAATGGCTGCGACACTACAACCAGCAGCGATGTGCTGCGAGAGTTGTTTGAAAGCATAGCAGATTGCTATGCGTGGAGTGCAAAGCACCCAAATTGCGTTTTTAACCCTTAATTTTTGAAACAATGATTAGACAAGCAACCCGCCGCAAGGCAAAGATTAGGTTGGGGCTATCCGCAGTGAGCGGTGGCGGCAAAACCTACAGCGCACTACTAATTGCGCAGGGTCTCACGGGAGACCTCACAAAGGTGTGCATAGTGGACACCGAAAACGGCAGCGCCGATTTGTACGCTCATCTGGGCGGCTATAATGTGGTCACGCTTACGGACTTCTCGCCTGAAGCGTATATCGCCGCCCTCAAAGAATGCGCCGATGCAGGCATGGAATGCGTCATCGTGGACAGCATTACGCACGAGTGGGAATGGTGCTTGCAAATGCAGGAGCGGCTCGGCGGCAAGTATCAGGACTGGGCGAAGGTTACGCCGCGCCATGATGCGTTCAAAAACGCCATGCTGCAAAGCCCATGCCACATCATAACAACGGTGCGGCGCAAGCAGGACTACGACATGACCAAAAACAGCAATGGCAAGGTCGTGGTGGAGAAAGCGGGCTTGAAGGAAGTCACGCGTGATGGTTGGGAGTACGAACTCACCATCAACTTGGAACTTGACATGCGGCATCTGGCGCGGGCTGGCAAGGACAGGACGGGTTTGTTCATGGACAAGCCCGAGTTTGTGCCATCGGTGGAGACGGGGCGCATGATTAAGGACTGGTGCGAGCGGGGCGAGGATGCGCCGCTGGCTGGTGCGCTGCCGTTGCCGCATGCCATTGCCGAAGCGGAACTGGCGCAGACGCTGGAACGACTGACGGAAGTGTGGAATATGCACAAGCATTATCACACCAACGATTCGTTCTTAAAGGCAGTCAGCGAGCGGGGTAAGACGCTCAAGGCAGTGCAAGAGTTGCAGGTAGATGATGCATGTCCAGATGTTGCTGCACCTAATATATAATTAAATTCAGTTTAATATTAAAGTGCAAAAACATGGAAACACAGGGCATACCATTAAAATACATACCAGTGCCGACATTCAGCAGTGAGCAGATGGCGCGGGAAGCAGAGCAGATGGCGCTTGCAGCCGAATGGGAGGCGGTGCGGCAATGGGCAAGAGACCATTTTCTGTGCGAGTATGACGACATTGATGATGACTGGTATAAATTGGATTGCTGGGCGGGAGCGCGCTACGAATGCGGCTTTATACGCATAGAGGCAGAGTATGAAGCCGCCCGCAGCCGCAGAGAAACAACGGCAAAAACCAGCAATAATTAACTACATCCCGTGAGTACTGCCTATCATTTCGTTGTTTCAAATGGGACAGAGCGACTTGGGACCGCGAGTGGAAAGCGGGATTTTTAATAATACTATGCTGCTATGGCAGCAGCAGGTAAAGTAATGTACATAGTATATAATTAAATTTGGTTTAACATCATGATTTACAATCTTGCAAAACCATCCGACATTTTACGGATGGATAGGGACATAAAGCATTTTTTGCAGCGCGGAAATGTGACTATTTCTGTAAAAGAATGCAGAAAAACGCGCAGCATTGCGCAGAACAAGTTGTACTGGCTGTGGCTGACGTGCATTGCCGATGAAACGGGCAACAACAAGGATGCGCTGCACGAGTATTTTAAGGGAAGGTACTTGTCTACAAAGTACTATGAGGTGACGTTCAAAAGCGGCTGTGAGAAGTGGTTTTCCCAAGAAAGCACCACCGACCTTGATACCAAAGGCATGACGCTGTACTTGGACTGCATTCAGAAGTTTGCGCTGGCAGAATGCGGCATTGCGCTGCCACACCCAGACGAGCAGGGCTGGGAAGAGTTTTATGAGAAATATCACGGATTTATTAACTAATGTTAAATAATCTGCTGCAAAATATTCCTTGCCATGCGCTCTGCCAATATTTCCGCCGATGCCAAAACGTTGTATCCACGCGCTTCCACGTGCCGTGCATAGTGCATGCCCGCCACTACTACGAGACAATAACCATCAGCAATTTCTGCTGCCAAAGTTCCCGCTAATGCAGCGCCAGTGCGACTTCCCGCAGTACCCGCTAACACCTGCGAAAATCCTCCCTGATGTAAAATCCTGCCATTCTGCGCCGTCACATAGCCCGTTGATGACCGCAAATTGCCTGTTTGGTCTTGATATCCGCGATGCTGCTCTATATTCTGCATACATAGAAGTCCAATATAATTTAATCTTTCTACAAGTTTTTGCGATAAAATCTGTATTCTTTCTGTAAATATTCTGGAAATTTCTGCATCACTATATGTTCTGTTGATACCCATTTTATATGGTTATTTTGACTTTATTAACCAATGTTAAATACTCAATATTCTGTACCGTAAAGTTCCCCATGCAGCGTCCATTCAAGGTTATACGGACTTCGTCTGCCGTGAAATTCATATCCAAAGGAATAAAAATGTGATAATTGTTTGCAATGAATCTGCCATCCCCGTATCTGCCTTCTTTGTCGTGCCGCAGTGTTTGTATTCTTGCCGCAATGGGAGCGCTATAATCCGCACTGGCAGCCACTGGCAGTCCATCATCGCCGATGCCGCCGCCAATAATGTTTTTTACTTCAATATATCCGTTTGCGGGCAGCATTTTACTTCATTTTTATTTTACTAATTACCACCAATCCTATTATTGCCATCAAAATCAATGTCCCAAATGCTATTGCTGCCGCTTTCCATGCAGCGTTGGACTGCGACAGCGTCATGCTTTCTTTTACTATCGTAATAGTATCTGCCATGCGCAATGTGTCATGTATGTACATTGGTATTATGCTCGTCCTTACTCTCACTAATGTTTCCTGCGGCACAACTTCTGTCTGCAAAAAGCCGCGCCTGCTGGTTTCTATCTGCAAATGCCGATAAATGTTGCTGCAATCAACAATGGTTTCAATGGTATCCGCAGGCATCATTATCTCCACAGGAACGACCTTTTCGCGCACTACAAAAGTGGTGTCCGTGCGGCTCTGCGAGCCATACTTCTGCGAGCAGCGCTCATATGTAGCGCAGCCAAGAGTTGTACCAAGTACAAGGATATATAGGATTTTCCTAATCATGCTGCTTTGTTGTTGAATAACATTTCGGTTTTCTTGTAATTTTCTATGTCTATGTTGTAAATTCCTGTATATTGCGCCACTCTTTCTGTCATTTTCTTGCAATATTCCTCCTGCCATTCCATACAAATGTAATGCCGCTTGCTTCTCAACGCCGCAATAGCCAACGTGCCGCTGCCAGCAAACGGGTCAAGTATCAAATCCCCCTCCATGCTGTAAGTGCGCAAGAGCCATTCCACCAACTCCACTGGCTTCTCCGTTGGATGACGGCTGCGGGAAACTATTTTGTCAATCTTAAAAACACTTGTCGGATAGCGCATTCCATCAGCATTTATTGTAGGTAAGCGTTCTTTACGCCCATATAATTCGCAAAAGTCCCTTCTGATAACTTTGTATGGCTTTCCCTGCGTTTTTTGCGGGTTATATACTGCGCCGCCTCTGTTAAAAATATATATGCTTTCATGCGCCCGCAGGGGCAATCTGTTTGCGGATAAAAAGCCGACAGCCCTTTGTTTTTCCCATATTAAATCATACTTAAACATATTTTTGCTGGGCAGTGCGCCAACCAAATCAATGCCGAACTTTGCCGTGCAAAACATGGCTATTGTGCCATTGGGCTTGAGTACCCGCCATAATTGCCGCCACATCTCTTCAAGGTCAGGCACGATGTCCCATTTGCAAGCGGTACAACCATACGGCGGGTCAGTGATGACGGCATCCACTACCCCGTCGGGAATATCCCTAATGAGTTCAAGGCAGTCGCCGCATAATATGCTATCCAAAGGTATTTTCATTGTTGTATCAATTTATAACTACAAACCACGCCCTGCGGCTTTTGTACGCATTCTGTGACTGCTACGCGAGGGCATGGCGGCGGCGCTGGCATCGGGATTGCAGTCGTGCGATGCGCAGCGCAGCCCATGCCAAACGGCAAGCAGAGATTCGCCATTAATGCCGCCAACCATAATATGTCTTTCATCGTTCATGCTATTTACTCAAATAATCATTTACCACCATCATAAACTCGTCAAAGGTGCGGCACACCTCATATTTGTAGCCCTCATCCTCTGCTGCCTTTCCAAAAAACCTCTGCGATGCGCTCTGCCTGCCCTGCTCGCTTTTCATCTCTATGAAAAGCCCATGCTTACCTTTGCTGCCATGCATCACAAACAAGTCCGCAGCCCCCGCCAGCACTCCTTCTCCGTGCATTATTGCCGCTTCCACCCTGCCACGCGCACCTCCGTTGGGAATGGCAAAGATTACATGCTTTGGATACTGCAACCTAAACCACCTGACGCACTGCCGCTGTAATATGGACTCATCATGCCTCATTATTTTACCTCTATACTAAATTTAATTCTATACCATGTACTCAACTAAAATACATATCTGCCTCCGCTTTTCGCCGTTTCAGTAGTCCATTGTTGGGAACTAATTTGCCTTCTTTATTTCTGACATTACCAAACGACTCAAAACCCTTTGCAATAGCAGGATTGCTGCAATTATTCCTAATCATTTGCAGAAATTTACTTCTACTAAACGCCCCGATGCCAACATTGAAACACAGCGACACCAGCGCATCAAACTGGTTTTGGTTAATCCACGTACCCCGCAGTTCATAGTTAACTGCCCGCTCGTATTTTTCAATGTCTCGGCGCAATAATTCCTCTGCCTGCTCCAAAGTGATGGTGGTTTTACCCACAATGGCGGGCTGCGCATCGTTGGTGGTGTCGTGTCCATAGCCGATGGTGGCATGTCCTGCGGCGCAACTATACGCCGTCAGCCGCAGCCCCTCATACTGCTTAATGAAATCAATGCCTTGTTGACTAATATTCATAACCATACAATTAAATATGTGCATAAAAAAACTGCAAACCCTTTGAAAATTGGATTTGCAGCAGTAGTATGTATTTTTTATTATAGCAACTTATATTTTTCCTTTTGTGTAGGTTTTATTTTGGGGCATTTCGCAATCAGCGATAAAACAAGTTCTAATTTTTTGCTTGGCATGTCGCCTCGCAGCGCCAATGAATCCGTACATAACTGCCTCACTATTACCTGCATGCCGCATTCCACCAAGTCCAAGCAGTCAACAAACGAATCATGATGCAGAAAACACACATCTTTCTTTGCAATAGGCAGATGGTATGCTATATCATCCACTTTGCAGCAATGCACATTTATTGTAGTGTTTATTCTAACAGCAGCCACGCTGTCGCCAGCAATGCCAACTATGAGCAGCCATTTTTCCTTGCATGCTTTGGCATCAAAGATTCTAATGACTGCGCCGCATCTGATATCGCTGCTATTGTAAATATTATGCGCTATGGGGTTCAGAATATTTGACATCATCAAAAATATAGTGGTCAGAAATTTTATCCATAATATACTCAATTTCTGCATCCCCAGCCCCTGCTTCCCGCGCTATATCTTCAATGTGAATATATTTACGTCCATTCAGCACTGACGTTTTCATTGCCTTATTCCATGCCGCATTATGAGATATATTTGTCAACTCTTCAAAAGACAACCCGCCGTATTCGTTTATAGAATAGTCCAAGCAACTAATATCGCTCTGGGATAGTTCGCGCAGGTCGGGCGCTGATTGCGATAATAAATACTTCCCTTTTAGTTTTATATTCTCCACAAACCCTTTATATGGCGCATACGGATGCATGTTTTTTAATATTGAATATATTTCGTCAGGCACGGGACCATAGCACATTGCGACATACTGCCCACCAATGATGGTGCGCCCGTATGTAACCAAATGCTTTTGGTCGGCAAAGTACAACAACTTCGCCATCCTGTGCATATCCACCTTGCCGCCCAGCGCTCTTATGATATAAAGCACGGCGGCAAGTGCGGTTTCTTCTATGAAGGGAAAATAGTTCATTGCAATCCTTTTTGTAGCAAAAGTACAAAAAAATATAAAAACAACCATACTATTTTTACTTTTTTTAATATTTTGGTTGGTCACAAATTGCAACCAACCAAAATCTGCAAATCCAATATTTCAAAGAACTTTTACTACCATTTGCTGATGCCAGCAAAATGGTTTATACTACTCATCTCCTTCTGCGCCCGTAGGTGTATGCGGCATGAGCGATGGCTTTTGATGCTCCTTGATTTGCCACATGGCATCGGGATACTTTAACACAAACTCGCGGTATTGCTTTTTTATGTCGTGGTTCATTTTCAATTCCTTTGCTCTATCAAAGGCATCGGCGCGCTTGTCCACAGGCACATTGGGATTGAAAATGATACTCACAAGAATATTTTTCTCCATATCCTGCATTTTTGTTTGAACCTGCTGCAACTCTTTCATGGTTCTCTCGTGATTTTCTGCATTCTGCCGCTGCATTTCTGTAATTTCACTGCTGATTTTCTGCAATGCCTTGTCGTCTCTCTTAAACGACTCCATGAACGGCGCGTCCTTGACCAACCACAAGCCACCAAAAATGCCCATGATTACTATGACCACCGATAGCGCAAACACTATGCTGCGATGCTTTAACAATGCCCGCAAGCCAGTCACCATCTCTTTATTTACTGATACTGCCATAATTTATAGTATTAAAATTAAAACTTATAGTTTGTATACATGTACTTTTAGTTGTAATTATTAAAACTAAAAGTTGCAATAATTACAGATATTTGCGCCATGCCCACCGCCTGCGCAGCCATACATAGCCAATATTCTTTTCATTAGCATACGCTTCCCGCTCAAAGCAAATATTGCGGTATGCCTTGCTGTGACTGCGATATAACGCTAATCGCAACATATACTCAATGCCGTACCACAAGAAAAAGAATACTATCAAAAGTTCCTTTTGCTGCTGCCAGTGAATATTTTCATGGTTATAGGTAAAATAACCCACCTCATTCTTACTGCGCGTAAGCAGCAAGCCGCAAAACGACATGGCAGAATAACCCCTGGGCGGCAGCCACTTATTTACTACTATTTTCATTTTCTGTACCGATTAAGATTTTTACAACATTGTCCAAGTATTTTTCGTAACCATCCATAAAACACGAGCGCAAATACAAGTTTTCCTCTTCCTCCATGCTCCAATCTGCCTGTTCCACCACTTTTTGCATGTCAGGAAAATAACCAAAAAACCGCTCCAGCAGCCGCTTTTGCTGCTCATGGTTAAAGAGTATCTTTATGACGCGCACCGATTGCAGCAAATAGTCACAATAATTGCGTTTGTGCGGCACTTGGTAGATGTGCGCCGCCGCCAAATCCGTGATACACAGGCAGCGATTGCCGCTGCACCAGTATTTTAGCGAAATAAACTGCTCATCAAAACCATAACCACGCAAACCCCGCAAGCCATGAAGGCGCTCCCACTGCGCCACCGAGCCAGCATACGCAGCGCCCATAACAATGGGCGTGGGCATGATATTTGATGGCAGCGCCATGTCCGCCATCGGTATCTGCATGGCGCACTGCCCCGCAGCCCAGTCGTAGTCCCGCATCCACGTGCCGCACAGCACATTATATATGCTGTCTTTTTTGGCAGGCATCCATTTCAGCCCGATGCTATGCTGATAGCATGCCCGCACTTTGCCCTCTTCGGTGAGTCCCATTGTGCGCATGGTCAGCAAATCATTGGGATATTTTCTGCATAATGCTGTGATTTTCTTGTACCAATCTGCATACATTACAGGAAATCCCATATGCGCATCCATGAGCAGAAAATAGGGCGTGGTGCAATGCTGCATGCCGATGTCACGCGCTGCGCCGCAGCCCGATGGCTCTTTGGTATGCAGCATTATGTATTTTCCTGTATATTCATGCAGCAATTCGTGGTAGTCAATGCCATCATCGGAGCAGTCATTTACTATAATAAACTGCGCCATGCCGCTGCTGGTGAGGGTTAGATTGCGAATGGTGCGCCGCAGCCTATCGCCCTCATTGCAAAACGGAATAATTATAGTCAAATTCTTCTTCATAATATTTTTAGTATAGTATTACCAATCAATCTCTACGTCAGGATTTGGCTGCACCAGCGGCACATCCCCCAAAGCCACACCTTCATCGCCAGCCATCATTGCATCAGTATCTGGTTCTGTGCATGAACCACCGCCTCAACCACCGCCTCCACCAGAAACGTATGCTGCCTGCCCCACAGATATTGATGCGCCTGCGGTGCCGCAAGTCAGATAGATAGTGCCAGAGCGGTATGCGCCAGTATTCTGCGAACAGGTAATGATGATGGCGCCGCTGCTGTGCGCTGCCGCAAGCCATGAAGGTATTGACGACACTACCCACGTGCCGCTTGCAGCAACGGGAATTGTGGTGCTGCCACCGCTGCTAGTGTAGGACAATTGCGGATTTGTCGGAGTCAACACAATATAATCATCGGGCGGCGTATCCGTGTCGGGCGGTGTAAGTGGCGGAGTAACGCCGCCAATAGTACCAAAATCCAGCACTGCCGCATTGCCATTTAATGTAAAATTCTTGGATATTCCGTTAATAATTATGGTAATTTCTGCATCACTTACAGAAGGAGACACACCTGCGGGTCCTTGCGGTCCCATTGGTCCCACAGGCCCCTGCACTCCCTGCTCGCCCTGTATGCCTTGCGGTCCCTGCGGTCCCATTGGTCCCACAGGCCCCTGCACTCCCTGCTCGCCCTGTATGCCTTGCGGTCCCTGCGGTCCCATCACTCCATTAACTACCGCATCGGCAACATCTTGAAACATCATAGTATGCAAACTTATAGTTTATACCACACAAACCAAAACGCTGCATGGTAAAACTTATAGTTTGTATTATACGAACATAAAACGAGCCGTGAGCGCGGTTTTATCC
>LSQA01000123.1_pt1 | contig 11580 bp, 16 predicted proteins | sample 651271 | NCBI WGS metagenome assembly LSQA01 (sample SAMN04438314, study PRJNA306036) | termite gut metagenome | isolation source: viral DNA filtered from gut of termites from termite colony 3 | host: Coptotermes formosanus | place: USA: New Orleans, Cypress St. | collected 2013-06-21 | reverse complement strand
TCGTAGAAGCAGAAGACTACGATGAAGCCAATGCATGGTTTCAATTCGCATCAATGGAAACTATGGTAAGGGAGGTGCATCCATGATTACTAGATACATGTTGAAGAAGAAGGTATCTTTAGCTGAGATGAAAGAACGGCTGCCTTATCTTCAGGCAGGAAGTTGGAGGTGGTGTGCTCTGTTTGACGACATCAGAGTACTGGAACAAAGAATACAGGAGGCTATGTATGAACGGAAAAGTTCTTAAAGACAAGATCGTGAACGAAGAAGCGTGGTTAACAAATGTTGAACCAATTGATGGAACTGTTGTGGCCACAATTGAATGTCAAGAACAACAAGTTTGGCAAGCGAGATTGACCTTCGAGTCAGATTGGGCAGCTCTTAATGTGGGCTACAAAATTAAGATGGAAGAACTTGCAGAACCTGGATCAAGTGAGTGGGTTTGTGAGTATATCGATGATGAGGAGGTAGCATTTTGAGATACCAAAGTAAAGTGGTTGAAGCTCTCAAAGCTACAACATTACACAAGCCGTGGGATCTATTTAGGGTAGCTAAAGTTGCGTATGTTCAACAACGAGTGGATCATGATGGAGATGAGGCAAGCTGGAAACGAGATTTCTATTCGTCAGACTTCAGCTATCTTTTGGCACGAATGGAGAAGAATGGAAACCTTGACCAATTGAGTATGAAATGGGATCATCAAGGAGGGATCCATAGAATCTAGGGTTACCAGAGCATCGATGACGAAGCAGTTGAAAACTGCTGAGGAAGAGATGAAGGAAGCCTCCCTAAGGCTGCAAAGACCATAGGGAGGCTTTTTTGTGTCATTTTTCTGTGAATTAATTTTGAGACCTTTCTTTTCCACAGCCTTTACAATCCGATCATAACTATACGTCGGATTGTTCTGCATGACTGTTATTACAGTCTGACCTTTTTCGAACATCAATGTCGACCGTTCCAAAACGATCGCATAGTGTTCAATTGTTTCCTCATCTGACTTCTGAAGTTCCTTTCCTTCCAAAAGATTCGCAAGTAACAAACAGGTCCGACGTTTCCAATGTACATTTGAACGTACACCTGCTTTCGCTGCCTTTGTTAAAGGTCGCTCACCAGAATCAATTTTGGCCAATTCAGTGGCCAACTCTGCCGCCCTTTCCGTAAGTTGTTGGGAAAGATTTTTCTTGTCCATCTTCGTCTCCTTATAAACATAGTTTGATCTGTTTATATTAAGAGTGTACAATAGATTTGAGTCGAGTACAACTGATTTCGCGAAAATAATTTTAGGCGCGAACTCTCAGACGCGACCGCTGATTTTGAACGGAGTTCGCCCTCACTATCACCCCCTCTATCGTTTAGGTAAACGTTCTGGTGCCGCTAGGAAGACAGGTCGCTCCTATTCCTGCCTATTCCGCCAGGATCCTAATCTGGTGCCTATATCCAGTGAGTGCATATATACGCCTGTAATAAAGGTCCCTAAAGTTTATGAGACTCTAGGGACCTAAGGTTAGACTATGCTATTATAGCAACATCTATACCCAGAGAATTGAGGTTCTCTTCAAACTTATGAAAGTTGTTATAGTACCTCATGCCGATCTCACAAATGTCATCACACCAAGTTGCATGAATCATTCCACTGAAGCGGAAATAATCTGCTTCCTGAATGAACACTCTCACATTCTCAGCCTCAAAGTAATACTCTGTCCAATTATGCTTTGTCATATAGATCTCCCTAGTCCGAATAGTGTTGGATTCGCACCCGTCTTTGTTTTAAGTAGTCAACGACTACCAGTTCTCATAATACTCTTCAGTTTCAACACAGATGCCCACAACAGTGATATCTTCACTCCAAAATTCAACGAAGTCTTTAGCAGACATCAATTCATCGTTGATGTTTTCTGCTTCGATATCATCCTCGCGATCCTGATAATACTCTTCCATGTAGTCCTCATAACCGAGGTGATCTACAGCCAGAAACTGCAAAGCATGATCCATTGAAGGAAGATTCTTGTACTCATACATAGCCTTCTTCACATCACCCCGACCATTCTCTTCCACATAGAACACAAATGCAGCCATATCTGGCCTCCTCAAAATATATTTGAAGGTTTATTCCCCGACCACCTTCAAAGACCTAAATTGTTCTCTAGACCTACTCTACTTTACCGTTCTTGATCACGTAGCCTTTCTTCTCCACAGCCTTTACAACTCTTTCATAGTTGTAAGTAGGATTGGCCATCATGATTTCCAGAACAGATTGTCCGACCTTGAACTCCAGAGATGAGCGTTCTACACCAATCGCATAGTGCTCAATAGTTTCCTTCATGGACGAATCCATAGGCTTACCTTCAAGCAATTCTGCAATTAAGATGCAGGTGCGTCTTTTCCAGAACACGTTAGATTTGACTCCAGCCTTAGCCTGTTTTGACAACGGCCTTTCACCAGAATCGATCTTTCTGAGTTCCTCAGCCAATTCCGCAGCTCTCTCATTCAACATAGTCGTGTACTTGTTCATATAGGTCTCCTTGTGCCAGAATATAGTCTGGCAGCTACCGTTAACATAGCTCCAATAACAACGTTATTGTTTTCTAGCTATTGTTAATTCTCCATTAACATCCATGAAGATCCCACCTTCATTGTTAATGACACTAACTAGATCTTGATATGAGAGCTTAGGATTTGCTTTCATAACCTCGACTACTGACATGCCATTAAACCTGTCAGTCCAATCATCGCCCTTGAGATAGGTTCCACCTAACCTCTCAAAGCTCGCTGCCGATTGTTTATTCATTCGGCCTCCTTATCCAAGTAGCGTTCTCCAATAAGAGCATAGATCTCATCGAAATCGTACTCTTTATCTTCCATAGCCTCGTAGAAGATAGGATCCAATTTCTGGATACCAGACATCAACATAGAAGTCCAGTTTCTGGATACCAGACATCAACATAGAAGTCCAGTTTCCACCACATGCTGTGCAGTAATTGTCGATAAATTCGTTCAGTTTCATATAGATCTCCTTCACCACTATTATAGTAGTGGCCACTACCGTCTTCATTGACTAGTCAACGACTAGAAGTGTTCGTCCAGGTACTTCTGAGCTAGTTTCTCTATAAGATAGTACCTTATCTTACAGGGACAACGTTTCCAGGTGCATTCAGAACATCTATAACAAGGTGAATCCTCATGATTTGTTACATCATGAATGAACCCTACCAAGAGTTTAGAGAACTTCTCCTGATACTGAATACCCCTCTTCAAATTTTCGAATGCATGCATATAAATCTCCTTTGGTTGTGGTTTAATCCCCGACTACCACCCAAAGACCTAAATTGTTTAGTTAGTATATTATACTAACTGTACATCGAAGTCTCTACTGACAGTAGGAGCTCTGAAGCACTCTACGCACTCGAGCTCTCCGTCCCAGACGTACTCGTCATGGGTCACTGCCATGAGCATCTCTGTGAGCTGCTCAGCCGTCACGAACAGCTGCACCTTAGTGTCCTGCGCTGTTCCCTCTAATAGCCTCTTCGTCAACATGATGGTCTCCTTGGTCACGGTCTAGCCTGTACTACCGTCCGAGGGTCTGTCTCTTAGTACAACTTGACTAAGATCAAGTAGGAACCGTCACGATAGCCGTCCAACGTGTGTACGTTGAAGAGCCTACCGTACTGCCGACGGATCCATTCGTTAGCAGCAGCTACTGTGTCGAAGCACTTGTGAGCTACTACTTGCATGTCCTGGCAGTAGCACACCTGTACTGCCATCAGTCTCCTTGTGATCATCTTGGTCTCCTTCGTTTGTCCTTGTGTGGGTAGTGTCTGCCCATGGCATTTTTACTGTTATTTAGGGTCCCAAATGTCCCCTATGCCATACACAGGCACCCGATTCGCTAAACGTATGTTAAAAAAATACCACACGGGGGCCAAATAAAAAACACCTGCTCTTCACGGGTGTTTCGTCATCGATGAATTTTTATTATTTTAGCAAGAACTGCCGAACGTAATTTCAAAAATCCGTAATTTTGACATGTTTATATCTACCATCAAAGTAAGGTTTACCGATCTGTTTCCATTTCGAACCACGTATTAAGTGCTCTTTTTGACCGGGATTCAACCAGGTTAAATCAGTTACATAACGAGGGTAAACTTCGTAAATTACACCCTCTTGTAAGCCATGAATTCGGTAACCAAAATCTTTTGCATCCTGTTCTGAGGTAGTTGCTGACCGTGGAATAGACCAATTACTTGTCTCTTCACGCTGATATCTGTAGAATGGATCATAACCTGCAACAGGTTTTGCAAAAGAAGCAGTCCAAGCACCAAAGTTTGTTGGCCTTCTCCAATCTGAAGTCCACTGACCTAAGGCATCTTCAGCGGTTTGATACCTTTTTACACTTAAATCATAACCACTATATATTAATTTATGCTTACCCTGATCATAAATATCTCTATAATCTGCGACTTTACCACCACCAATCCACTCAACTTGTTCACCAACCGTGTTAGCTAAGGGTGCTCCAATTACTTTTTCTTCACCTGATCGCTTGTTTACAAGAATTCCTTCAACTACACCACGTATATTTAGCTCAGAATCGTCTAGATATACGCAAAAATCACCTCGATCAACAAATTGTTGGATCCATTCGCGTTTTCTTTTAGCTACACAAAGAGGTGAACAACCACCTTTTCCAGTAGGATTATCCTCTTGTTCTCTAGAGGCTAATAGTCCACTATACTTTATATCACTAATACCGCAGCAAGTTTCTCGATCTAACGCAATTCCTAGTGGTTTTAACAGTGTAGAAAGCACCTCATAATAAGCATTTTCGTTATTTTCAGCACTTCCACTGCCACGAGCAGTTAAGAAACCAATCTTAACTTCGTCATCTACAACACTTTCTACAGCTAAAGCATGTAGAATAGAAAGCATATCAGGGTTAAATATAGCGCTGGGAAGTCTTGCTACTTCCTCAAATTCGCGTGGATTCATTATATACTTCTTGTTTTGTTCAACCATCTCAGGAGTTGGGTCAGGAGGGTCCATAGATCTGTGTTCTAAGCCACTAACTGGATCAATCCATATTAATTGGGCATCTGTTTTTAAGAGGCAATCGTCTAAATCCATAAATATTCTACGCGTCATGATCCCAATGCCTCTCGTGGCGGGTTCTTATCGATTAAGCCTGATCAGGCCAGTGTCTCTCATGTCTTGTTCTGATCACCTGAAGCAGCTCTTCAAAACCAGTAACCGAATGCACTATATGCCAAATTGCGTACTCCAAGCTGTCAGCAGGGTGATCCAATGCTTCCGGACCTTTACTTTTACGCGGGTTGCCCTTGTCATCAAAGTCTCTCAACTGCAGGGCCCTATTGACTTTCGCGGCCGTACTAAACACTTTGAGGCGACCGTCCCGTAAGAGCTTATTAACAGCCATTATGCGGTCAGTAACAGATGGGTTAACAGTAGACCAGACACGATCAATAGCGTAAGCATCAAACTCAGCAATGTACGCTTGCATCAACTCTTTGCCACTAACATCCGGGATCATCACGATCTTATTGTTTGGATAGATTTGCCGCAGTCGTCTAGGTGCGTCACCGACTACCTCCCAATGGTGCTCTGCTATAACCCACACTGTTTGGCCTCTTACAATGCAAACAGCAGACATATTGAAACCGGGATTGAAGTCCTGACCTACGTACAGGATATCGTCATCTTTAACCGGAAAAGCCATACAGTTGTGAATAGCTGGATTGTATTCGGGATAAACACGGCCTGTAGTAAGGTTAATAAACTCACCATCCAGATAGGCTTTAGCCTCATCCGGAGTATACATCTTATAGAGGTTCTCAATTGTTTGTGGATCCAGGTTGGTATTGTCACGGGTTCTTCCACGGATACTTACGTACGGGATACCTGCATCTTTCAGGAAAGCTTGTAACATGTACAAACCACGCATACCTTGCGCTGTAGTTGTTATAGTAATGAAGGGTGATCTAGCTGTGTAACCGTTGTTAGTAGGCGGTAGTCTAATGCGACAACGTTCCTGAACTGCAATTGTTGAAACTCTAACGCGATCGGCTTCAGCGATTTCATCAACCTCGTCCAGCAGGGCTCCTGCAAAGTTGTAACCGAAGATTGATTCAGGCATGTCTAACGAGAAGTATACAAATGTAATTGTTCCAACTGTTATTATTGATGTCTGGCTGTTGTGATGATATTTGATTTTGTGTTGGTCCATTATCTGCGTGAAGTCTTTAATCACTGTTTCTCGAAGATGCTTAATTGCTGCACCACCAATACCGAATGTAAGGTAGTGACCATTGTACCAGCTAACTAGCGACAATAAAAGTACAACGTCAGCGAATGATTTGCCACTTCCAAAACCAGCAACATCGAATGTATATGTTATATCAGGGTACTTATGTATCGAACCAATCAAGGCTGCCTGATGAGGCAGTAGTTTGTACTCCATAGCATATTATTTGACTACAGTCTCAACACCAGCTGGAATCTCTGCAGGCATCTGGATCGTTATATTGCCAACTGCATCAGGAGTCTTGGCCTGATAACGAGAATAGAGGTGCTCAAGCAACCACTGAGTAGCAATTGTTACACCCTTACCATTTTGAATAACAGCGGTGCGGAACATATCGTCTAACAGATGATACTCTGTTTCTTTACTATCTTGTTTGCAGGACATCTGAAACAACTCATCATCATCCAGCTCCTGCATTTGGTCGGCAGTAAGCCCTGCATAAATATATGCATCGGCCAAAGCCATTCCCACAAGCAGAGCATTGTGAATCTTGTCTTTCTGATCCTTTGTTACCATCTTTAACTCCAGCTAAAAGTGGGGGCTGGTAGGGAATTGCGGCAAAGCTACCAGCCCCCTATATCCAATAAGGAGGCCCTTAGAAGCACTTTTATTATCTGTTATTAAAAGGTCTCGAACAATCGTATTTTTATAAAATTGTCCGTTCCATTATTATCAAATATAATAAAGATGTGAAAGAGTACACTGGATCAACAGATGCACTAGACGAGTTAGTCACATACGCCTCAGCTATACCCGATGGTCCCCGAAAAACTATTCCTGGGGGCTCAATGGGTTCGACCGACTACCTCAATGGTACTGTTGAATACCAGACCCTTCCTGCTGCCTGGTGGAACTGGCTTATAAGCAAGCTAACAGAAAACGAAGGCAAGACTGCCAGTTGGTTGACCAACTTATATCCCGAACTAGAGAGCATCCTTTCTGCAGCTAGTATCTCACCTGATGCTACTGTTAATGATCAATTGTTGACCGCTATTTTACACCTTTGTGATACTGGTGATCTCTCTGCTGTTCGATCTGCCGAGAGTTACACTAGACGCTATGTAAGCGGTACTTCACCTCCTGATAGACCGTATGGTACAGTAGATACACCAGAACCTTTTATAGATGATACTCAAACATACTACTCTGAAGGCTGGTTTCGTCAATCAATGATCGCTGGTTCTGATTGGACTGGAGCTTCACCTGTACTAGGTATTCCTGCAAGTCCCAAAAGATTCGTAGATCAAGACCGAGCCATAGAATCTGAAGGCTGGATACGGCAGACTAAAGATGCAGACCTTCAAACGCAGATTAATAACCTTTCGGGTTCGTGGACACCTGTTGGTGGTAAGTTTGTTGGTAGCGTTATTAAACGCGAAGATTTTCCTTTATACATGTCTGAGGTTGGTCCTCTATGGGGTGCCTCTACAACATTATTACAGAATGACTGGGGTGTTGTTTCTAAGGATACATTCTATCAGGACTCCAGTAGCGTATACATTTACCAGAATTTAAATACGGTAGCTGATGCTCAAACAGCTATGGGTGCTACACCTTTTTCTACTATAAGTCCTTGGCTCTTTAAATATAGTGATATATCATCTATTCCTGAACGTCATTTAATGCGATTTGAAATTCGGATCTTTATAGATTCTGCAACTGATCGAGTTATGCCTTTTTCCATGACTGCTAGCTTCAATTTGTTTCATACAGTTGGTCAACGTAATATCGAGATTCGTCATGAGGGTGATGGTGAAAAAAGTTTACGGGTTTATATCGTAGAAAATAGAGGTACTCAGAATGAAATTATCTGGGCTACTCTGTGGGATAGAACAAGAGATGCAGTCGATTTCGATCCTACATATTGGAAACGGCAGCCTCTTGCAGATCCAGACTACCCTGATCAGAAGACATATATTTGTACTCTTACGTTGTTTAATGAAAATTCTCAGGATCGATGGATTTCTGATGGTATAACGCAAGCTATGATTGATTCAATTTCTACAGCCGACCCCGATTTCAGCGTTTTCCTTAATGCTTTTCGAATAGATCACTGGACTGATCAGAACCCCGCTGGCTGTGGATATTGGTTTCCTGAATTGCAGTGGATCTATGCATATAGTTCAGGAGCAGGTGCATTTAGACATCAAGACCTAACTGGTCGTAGCCTACCAGATCAACATCCTTTAAGTGCAATTACCGATGGTAGTCTGTTAGTACCTTATACATATATAATAGATAGCAATGCAGCTTTACAAACATGGCTTAATGAGCAAAATGGTCAGTCTGCATTAGGTTTAACAAAGTATCGTCGTATCTATGTTAAAACAGGTACTTATACCGCAAGTTTATTTACAACTAGGACTGCTTTAATAGACTGGCAACAGAATCAATCCATGGTAGGCGAAAATAATACTATACTAGAGATTACTGCATCTAATAATAGTGCACCAACATCAACATTTCATTTTATTCTTGGTAGTACCGCTTATGGTAGTACCACAAACTCAGCCTCGCAGGTACCTTCTATAAGTAACGTTAGTTTTAGGTTCTATCAAGCAAATAATGGTATGACTAACGTAAGCTCTTTATATGGTGTAAGGTATTTACCTAGCTTACAAAGAGTTAATATAACGTTGGTTCTTAGTCATATGATTGCTAGCACTTCAGCTGCTATAAATGTACATTGTTTCTCCGATTGTCATTATATGCTTAATTGTGCAGGATTACTGCAAGCTAGCGGACTAGCCTCGTATACCTTTGGTGCAATGATACTATCAGTTTTTAATCTATGCTTCAGAAGCACAGGTAATTTTGCTGGTATTACAGCTTATTGTCCAAATGCTGCGAGTATATTAAGCGCAGGTTTTCATAGATGTCAATATGTAGATCAGGCTAACTCTGCTGCTACTGGTGGTGGTACTAATGCAGCTTATTATATAGTAGACAATATATCTAATTCTTATGGAGTAGTTAATTGTCCAGTAGTTCATAACTATATAAATAATAATCAAAGTACTCGTTTTGCAGCTGCTTTCTATGGTTGTTATAAGGTTAATAGTTGTTGGGGATTTGCTCCATCTCCAAGTTATGGTACTGCATCTTATACACTAGCACGATACGGTTTCTATACATGCAATCAGCTATTTGGATGCGAAACACATCTTACAGATTCATCGTTTGGCAATACTAATTATACTAATTTTGATTTTGCTAGTTGTCGCATGGGTCACTCAAATCTAGCTCGAGGTCAGAATGGTTTTAATGCTTGTTATAATGATTCTACAACAAATAACGGATGGCCTTGGACAGCTGGGGGTAATGGTAATTTTCATATGTTTGATGGAATGCAATCATGAAAGAATATACTAACTCTACTGATAAATTAGAGCAGCTAGCCACTTACGCTGCTGATACTCCTGATGGACCTCGCAAAGCCATTCCAGGAGGTTCTGTCGGCTCTGATGATTATACAAAAGGTACAATAGAGTATCAAACCTTACCAGCAGCTTGGTGGAATTGGGTTATTTCTAAATTGACCGAAAACGAAGGTAAGACCGCAGCTTGGCTGACTAATCTATATCCCGAGTTTGAAGCTATCCTTACTGCGGCCAACATTACTCCTGATGCTACCATTAATAATCAAGTACTCACTGCTATCCAGACTTTATATACAAACGCTGATACTACACTATCTAATACCATTACTGATGCTTATAGAAAGTATGTGGGTGGTCATCTAGGTTCTATTGTAGGTACACCTGAGAGTCCTGCGCCTTATAGAGGTACCAGTCCTACTGAATATTCGGAAGCCTGGGTGCGACACGCTATGGTTGCTGGAGCTGCTTGGCCCTCTGGACGTGATCCTTACTTAGGCATGCCAAGTAACCCCCAAAGATATATAGATCCTGCAAGGATATATGAATCAGAAGGCTGGATACGACAAGCTAAAGATGCTGATCTGCAGACACAAATTAATGCCATTACTGGTGGGACCACTGTAGGTGGTAAATTTATTGGTAGCGTTACTAGACGTGAACAAGTGCCAATCTATTCTTCTGAAATACCATCAATTTGGGGTGCAGCTATCTCGTTGTTGATAAATGACTGGACAGTAGTAGCCTCCGATTTATTTTATCAGAATTCCAGTAGTGTATATATTTATAATCAGTACAATCAGCCTCCCACATATCCTTTTACAGCTATTGATACAGGTGGCTGGCAGTTTAAATATAGTGACTGGGCTACTACTGATCTACCCAATCGTCACCTAATGCGCTTTGAGATTCGCATTACTGATCCTGACGGCACACCCTCAATGAATACAAGTTTTAATTTGTTGCACTCAGTTGGCGATAGAAATGTAGAAATTAGACACGAAGCTAACGGATCACAAAGTGTTCGAATAGTTGCTATAGAGAATAGAGGTCAGGCTACTGAAGCAGTATTAGCTGTATTCTGGGATCGACAGTATATTGATCATCCATCGGGTGACTTCGATAGTCGTGGTTATAATACTAAGTATTGGCCTCTTCAAGACGATGGTACACGATCACTACTTATTAGCTTGTTTAATGAAAACTTATCAACGTATTGGGTCTCTAACAATATTTCGCAGACACAGGTTGATGCTTGGTCAGTAGTAGAAACGACTACAGGTCTACCTAATGCTTTTAGAATTGATTGGTGGTCTCAAGCAGCTCCTGCAGGTTGCTGTTTCTGGTATCCACAAATTCAATGGGTCTATGCATATAGTACAGGTGCAGGTAATATTCGTCACCAAGACCTCTCAGGACGAGATCTACCAGATCAGCATCCCATCAGTGCAATTACAGGTCTAGACAGATTAAAATATCTAGCCTTTACATATGTAGTAGATAGTAACGAAGCCTTAGCTGCTTGGGCGAATAATGAACCTGGTAATGATTACACCTCTGTTTTAATTCGGAAAGGTATTTGGACTTATGATGGTAACATAGTACTTAATCGAAGTTCACCGGTAACTCTTGTAACTGCATATGTAGAAGGAGAAGCAGGTTCCCAGCTTAATATAACTGGTTACTTAGGATATTCGTCAGCTTGGAGTGCCTCCTCTTTAGGAGGTATGCGTAATGTTACTCTTCTTATAAATAGAACGCTCACTGTAGATCCATCTCAAAGCGCTGCCTATGCTACAGGCTTTTATAGATGTAAAAAATTATATAACTGTCAAGTTCTTATGACAGTAAATGTTGTTTTTACTAGTTCTGATTCAACAGGTTATC
>LSQA01000122.1_pt1 | contig 11678 bp, 14 predicted proteins | sample 651271 | NCBI WGS metagenome assembly LSQA01 (sample SAMN04438314, study PRJNA306036) | termite gut metagenome | isolation source: viral DNA filtered from gut of termites from termite colony 3 | host: Coptotermes formosanus | place: USA: New Orleans, Cypress St. | collected 2013-06-21 | reverse complement strand
GTCTGCAGACTGTCGGTGATTCGATTGCAAAGTTTGGAACAGCTATGACTGTTGGTATCACTACGCCAGTAGTTACCGCTGTTACTGCAAGTGTAAACGAGTTTGCCAAGTTGGAGCAGGCAGTCGGTGGTGTTGAGACACTATTCAAAGGTAGTGCACGTTATGTCCTCGAGAACTCTGAATCAGCGTATAGACGTGCTGGTGTATCTGGTGTTGCATACATGGAACAGGTCACCTCATTCTCTGCACGCTTGTTACAAGGTCTTGGTGGCGACACCAAAGAAGCTGCACGTATAGCAGACATTGCGATGGTGGATATGTCGGACAATGCCAATAAGTTTGGCACAGGCATTGAAAGCATCCAGAATGCATATCAGGGCTTCGCAAAGGCCAACTACACTATGCTTGATAACTTGAAGCTTGGTTATGGTGGTACGAAAGAAGAAATGGCCCGTTTGTTGGCAGATGCTGAGAAGATATCAGGCATCAAATACGATATGGAAAACTTCGATGACATCATTGAGGCTATTCACGTCATTCAGGGAGAAATGGGCGTTACTGGAACAACTGCTTTGGAAGCATCGACAACCATCAGTGGTTCGTTTGGAGCAGCTAAGGCTGCACTAAGTGACTTCCTTGCTGGTCTTGGTAGTCAGGATGCAGATATGAAGCAGTTGACGAACAACCTTGTTGAGGCTGTAAAGACTGCAGTCGGCAATATCAAGGAAGTACTGAAAACCATTTGGGACAATATCCCGTTGGAGCCGTGGCAAAAGAATGTAGCTGCTTTCGTAGTGGCTGCTGGTCCGGCTTTGTTGGTGATTGGTAAGATGGTGTCCGGCATTGGTAGTTTGATTTCGACGATCAGTTCCATTGGCGGTGCTGTCGGTAAGATCAAGGGAGCATTCACGGCTCTTGGTGCAACAGCAACTGCATCTGGCGGAACGATAGGTGCTGCATTCACGGCGGCTCTTGGACCGATAGCGGCAGTTGTGGCAATCATCGCGGTACTGGCTGCAGCATTCAAAACGCTGTGGGAAAACAACGAAGAGTTCCGCGACAAGATGACTGCTATATGGGACGGCATCAAAGAGAAGTTCCAAGCCTTTGCAAATAGCTTCGTTGAAAAGATAAATGAGTTAGGGTTCGACTTCGAGAACTTCACTGAAATGTTGAAAGCACTTTGGGAAGGGTTCTGCAATCTGCTTGCACCAATCTTTGAGGGTATCTGGCAGCAAGTGTCGAATATCCTGAGTGGTGTCCTCGATGTACTTTTGGGTGTGCTTGACATCTTCGTAGGCATATTCACTGGTGACTGGGAACAAGTGTGGGAAGGTGTCAAAGGCATCTTCGTGGCAGTATGGGAGTTCATCAAGAATACGTTCCAAAACTGGGCAAACGTCTTCAAAGGTCTGGCTGATACAATCTTAGGTTGGTTCGGTACGACTTGGGACGAGCTGTGGACGAACGTCAAAAACTTCTTCGTCAACACTTGGAATGCTATCACAAGTTTCTTCACTCATACGATCAATTCAATTAAAACTGCAGTATCGAATTTCATTACGACAATAACAAATTTCTTCAAGGAGTTACCAAAGAACATTGTCAACTTTATAACGCAAGCATATAATTCCGTTGTACAATGGGTAACAAATATGGTCAACAAGGCTCGTGAGATGGGCCAAAACTTCTTGAATGCAGTGGTGGAGTTCTTCACGGACTTGCCATACAAGGTTGGTTACTTCATCGGTAATACGTTAACAAACGTTGGTATATGGGTAGTGAATATGGTGAACAAAGCAAAGGAAATGGGTACAAACTTCCTTAATGCTGTAGTAAGTTTCTTCACACAATTACCTGGTAAAGTCTTGCAATTCATTACTTCGACGTTTGATAATGTAAAGACGTGGGCAACCAATATGGTGAACAAAGCGAGAGAACTTGGCCAGCAGTTTTTGGATAATATCGTAAGTTTCTTCACTCAGTTGCCGGGTAAAGTCTTAGGGTTTATCAATAGTACATTTGATAACGTCAAGACTTGGGCGACTAATATGGCAAATAAAGCAAAAGAAATGGCAACCAATTTCATTAACAACGTGGTCAATACGTTGACGTCCTTGCCGGGTAAGGTCAAAGGCTTTTTGGACAGTGCGATTGATAACGTCAAAACTTGGGTCACACAAATGGCTCAAAAGGGTAAGGAAGCAATCGAGTCCTTAATCAACGCGGTCGTCGAAGGAGCAAAGGCAATTCCTGGCAAAATGGCTGATATCGGTAAGAGCATTGTCGATGGTGTTTGGAACGGTATCAAAAATGCTGCTGGTTGGTTCAGAGACCAAGTAAGTGATTTCTTTGGTGGCATTGTAGATGGTGTTAAAGATGCTTTAGGCATCAATTCACCGTCAAAAGTATTCGCAAAGGAAATTGGTCGGTGGTTGCCTGCTGGTGTAGCAGTTGGTTTCCAATCTGCAATGCCAGCTGCAACGAAGGACATCGAAAATTCGTTGAACGATGGTATTGATTCAATCAGACCTGATGACATTGATATCAATGCACGTGCATCAGTAACAGGGTTCGCAACGAAGTTCAAGGACGTGTATACTGATGTGGTGATATGGTTGGAGTCCATTGAGGCACGCATCAATCGTTCAATTAACCGGATGACTAAAAGTCTGGCACAACTGTTACAAGTCGGTCAAATGATAGTCAATCCTGACGGCTCTCTCGGGTATATAGGGTACAATGGTTTTGGACCGAGACCAAGATATGAAGACCCTGATAACCCAAGACGTAATCCAGACAATCTAAATGGCGATACGTTTAATTTTTATAGTCCAAAAGCAATAAGTGAAGTAGAGGCTGCACGGTTGTTAAAACAAACTAAACGTGATATGTCTGAAGGCTTCTAATAAAAATACACTTGAAAGGAGTGGTGAGTGATGGTTGAAAATAATCGATTGCAAAATGTACAAACGCAAGCTGTCCTCAATCTTGGTATGATTCGTACACCGGACTATATACTAAACTCAGTGGACTGGGGAGTAATTCAAAGTACTCACCACTCTTACAAGTATGTAAATCAAATTGGTGTATATGTAACCAGTACGAGCTTGGAAACGAGGCCAATAGATATAGTTGGTTGGATTGTGCCAGATAAGTTTAACGGCTATGCTCAGTTCGAATTATGGGCGCCAATTACCGATGAGAATGCAGAATACTTTGTTAAAGGCAACTATATCTGGTGTGGCGGCGATAATGCTGCTATTGTTGAAATAGTAAAATCGACTGTTGACGAACAAGGCGATAAGGTGTATAATGTTAAAGGTAGGACTTTGGAAATGCTCTTGACCACCAGAATCATTTGGGGAACGTACAATGCACAGAATAAGTACGCTTCAACGTGTATGTATGAAATAGTCGATCAGAACTGCATCAATCCTGCAGACCCACGACGTAAGATACCATTCTTGGAACTTGCGCCGGATTTACAGATTGGTGAAAGGATATCAATTCAACGCACTGGTACTGAAGTGTATGATGCTTGTGTATTGATTGCAGGTAACCAAGATATTGGTTTCAACGTCCTGTTCCGGCCAATGGAAAAGAAATTGATATTCGAAGTTGTAGCCGGCGTAGATAGGACTGTCGAACAGACAGCAAACGACCCTGTTGAGTTTAGTACGGACTTGGAGGACATTCTTGCAAGTTCGTATTATTCAAATAATCAAGACGAGAAACAAGTAGCTCTTGTTATGGGCGAAGAGACAGGCGACACACGAAAAAGAGAAGTATCAGGCAATAACGACTTAAAAGCCTTCGAGCGTCGTGAATTGTTTGTCGATGCAAGAGACGTCCAAAGCAAAAGCATCAGTGAGAGTGGTGTTGAAACTACATTGACACCTGCACAATATTCGGCTGCACTCATACAACGTGGTGACGAGAAGTTATCAGAGTATGAAATCATTGAATTGTTCGAAGCCAAAATAAGAGTGTTTGGTGAAGTGCAATACGTATTTGGTGTCGATTATCAAAAAGGTGATAAAGTAACAGTGCGCGATATGCAATTGAATGTTGTCGTATCTGCGCGCATAACAGAAGTCGAAGAAGACTTTGACGACGAGTATGGGTTGGTGCTTACATTTGGTTATCAGTACCCAACTATCTTACAAAAAATGAATAGGCAACTTATTTAAGGAGGTGAGACAAATGGAAAGATGTGGATTTTTTGATGCTAATATGTTTATCAATGAAGAAGGCGAGGAACAATTCGATAGAGTGTATTTGGCAGCACAGTTTGCTGCATACTTTGCGAGCTTCATTGGGAATGGTGTCTTTGGTGGCAAATCTAACGAGTTACAAGTTATAACTGCACCGACACCGCAAATGCAAGTAGTCGTATACGGTGGGCAAGGTTATATCAATGGTTATTGGTACGAAAATACTGATGCACTTGCTTTACCGTTAGAGTTGGCAGACGGCGTTCTCGACCGTATCGATTCAATTGTACTCAGATGGGGAAGTTCAGAAAGGACAATGTGGTTGGCAGTCAAAAAAGGTGTTCCTTCTTCGAATCCAATGCCACCGCCTGTCCAACGTAGTGCTGACTATTTTGAGCTACAATTGGCAACAGTGTCAGTGAAAGCTGGTACAATATCGATATCACAATCGATGATTACTGATACACGTTTGGATACAAGTGTGTGCGGTTTCGTTGTTGGTTTGATAAAACAATTCGATACAACTGCTTTTGGTATTCAACTTCAAACGTTTATCAATGAGTACATCGCACGAACTGAAGCTGAGTATGACGAGTATATGTTGACGATTGAAGAACTCGAACAAATGGCACGTGATGCATACCAAACATTCCTTGATTTATTGGAGCAATTACAAGGACAAGGTTCTAATGCTCTGCAGGATTTTCTACAATGGTTATTAAACCAACGTGTACCTGCAGAAGATGCATTGGGTGAATTCGTAGCGTGGTTGATTCAATTACGCGATATGAGTACGTCGCAAGTGCAAGAGTTATTAGAACAATTAGAAGGGTTAATCGATGAAAATGTTGCGGCTGCATTGGATGCACGTATACGCACATTGGAAGATTTGGAACCCACTGTTCAAATAGCAGACATTACACATGACTTCAATCGATACATGAAAGTAAACTTGTATCGGTATGATTATGGAGTAGGCGTTCAAGGTGCTGGCTTAGGTCCAGCTGGTGGTACTGTTTTAGACTCGGTCAATTGTAGTTATACGTTGGACGAGCTCAATGAAGTAATTGTGAGAACACAAAAAGGGTTCACAGACGTTGAAGCTGTGAACAAGTTGTCAGAGACGATGTACGTAGTAGTATTCACCGGTATCCTAACAAGTATTTTGATCGTGCTTAGTTAATTAAAAGGAGGAAATAACAAAAATGGCAATTGAACATCTTATCAAAGGCGAACCTGATTGGCACAACAAAGTCAATGCCAATATGGACGACTTACAGGAACAGGCTTCAAGTGCAGGTACAACTGCAACGGAAGCAAAACAACTTGGTGAGGGCTTGGGTGAGTCTAAATTAGACAAGCCTGTTGACCCTGAATTTGACGAAGGATACGTTTACCAAGAGCCAAATGGTTCGACCTCGTTACGGCGTGGTGGTTTTGGCCCTGACAATCACTTCAAATACACAATGATTATCGACAATGGTTCTGACGGCAATCCTGGTGCAGTAACGTACGCTGACGACTGTGCAGCGTTTATGCCTGCTAATGTTGATAATATGGGCGACTGGGCGGATACAGATTTGTATAAGGAATAGTTCAAACCTTGTGTCATTGGCCCTGAAGATGCTGTACCAAAATATTATTTGCAGAAAAACAACATGACCTTGAAAGAGGACGGAACCAATGCAAACTTGACAGGCACTGATGGCGATGTTATGATTGAGATCAAGAGATTGTATGGCAAAGTCGTTAATCAAGGAAGTAAGGTCAAAATGATTTTGACCAATTATCGCGAAGATGATGGATTTTTCTGTTTCAATGACATCGGTAGCGAATCGCGCGACGTTATGTACAGAGGTGCATATGAAGCAAGTGTTCTTGCTGCAGCGCCAACTGTAATGCGTAGCGTATCTGGACAGCCGCCTGTTGTAAGTCAAACAAGAGCAACAATGCGTGGGTACGCAAGAAATCGTGGTGCAGATTATCACCAAAATAACATTTATATGTTATTCCTGTATCAGTGGATGTACTTGCTGTTGTATCGCAACCGTGATTCGCAATCTAAACTTGGACAAGGTAGAACATTAGCAACAAACACCACTGCAGTGAATACTGGTACGTTAAATACCAAGCCGTTCTGTTGGGGCGACCAAGGTGGTGTTAATGGCGTTAAGTTTCTCGGTGTTGAAAACTTCTATGGTAACGTTTGGGAGTTTGTCGACGGTGTAGTGCTTAATGCATTGACTTGGAAGTTGACGAAAGACCCGGCAAAGTACGACGATGTTGGTACAACGTACGAAATATCTGTACCGTCAGGTTTGACAGTCGATAACACCAATAAATACATTACACAGATTGCCGCTACGAATGATCTCTGTTTCTTGCCGCGTAATTCCGGTGGCTCTGCTTCAACATTCTTCTGTGACAATATGTGGGTTGCTGCTGGTGTTCAAATCGTTCTCTTCGGCGCGGGTTGGACTCATGCGGCGCTGGCGGGCGCTTTCTGCTGGGATTTGGCTAATACGGCTTCGATTTTGTTCGCGAGCATCGGGTCGCGGCTCTGTCGAAAATAATTTTTAGCAAATCAAACGTAGGTTGACCCTCGGCTGTGATCGATGGAAATAGGAAGTCGCCACGAGCGCTTAAAGAAGGTAAAAAACGTTATCTTCAGCACGAATTGGAATAATGCAGCGCAAGCAGGCACTTTCTACTGGAATTTGAATAATACAGCTTCGAATTTGAACACGAACATCAGGTCACGGCTCTAATGTGTTATGTTTAGCTTATGCCGAGGGCAACCTTGCTTGACTGATCGAAACAGGCTTGTGAAGAGAGACGAGTTACTGCAGTGGGCAAAACAATAAACCGTTGAAAGCTGTCTTGGTAGCATCCACAGGTGGTTGGGGCGAAGAGTTGGCAATTAAACACACAATGGTTAATCGTACGAATCGAATAGAGAGGAGCCACAACAAAAGCATGAAAAGAGTTGGAAATCTTTTTGAAAAGGTGTATGACATCAACAACTTGATGTTGGCTCACAAAAATGCCAGAAAAGGCAAATCGTTTTATCGCGAAGTGCAAATGGTTGATAGTAACCCTGCAAAATATCTGTACGAGTTACAGGATATGATCAAGAACCACGACTATCATACATCGAAGTACGAAGTATTCGAGAAGGCGGAAAATAATAACAAGGTTCGTCGTATCTATAAGTTGCCATACTATCCCGATAGAATATGTCAGTGGGCACTAATCCAAGTTATTGAACCGTATCTTATGAGGACAATGACAACAGATACGTATAGTGCTATTCCTGGTCGTGGAACGTATGCAGCGTACAAGAAAGTACGCAAGGCATTGAAGAAAGACCCGAAAGGTACTCAATGGTGTTTGAAAATCGATATACGCAAATATTATCCAAATATCAACAAATCGAAGTTAAAAGCAAAGTATGCACACATGTTCAAAGACCGAGAGTTATTAGATTTGTTGTACGAGATTATCGATAGTCACGAAGAAGGCGTGCCAATTGGCAATTACACCAGTCAGTACAGTGGCAACATCTTCCTAAGTGATTTTGATCATCGTGTTAAGGAAGTGTACAAGGTCAAGCATTATTTCAGGTACATGGACGATATGGTGTTCTTTGGTAGTACGAAGGAAGAATTGCAAAAACTCATCATTGAAGTAAAGTCCTACTTATGGGACGAGATGGACCTTGAGGTAAAAGACGGTTGGAGCTTGTTCTTCGTTGAAGATAGAGGAGTCGATTTTGTTGGTTACGTATTCAGACATCATGGTACGCGACTCCGCAAAACGATAGTAAAGACTTTGAAAAGGATAAGTCTTAGTATTCTGAAGAGAGTAAGCAAGGGCAGGCTAATCAATTATCATATGTATTGTGGTATCAATAGTATGATTGGTTGGATAAAGCATGCTGATGCTGGTGGCTTATACATGAAGTATGTTGCAACGGTGATGCAATATGTAGACGAATACTATTGCAATGTTATCAAAAGAAATAAGAAAGTGAGGTTAGCAATATGCAACAATTAACTAATGTCATTTATGACAACAAACCGGATACTGTTACTGTCACACCGACGATTGTCGATGTTGTCAAACGATGCGACCCTGTCATGGTCAAAGATCAACAAGACGACAAAGAGTATCCAAAATTTGAGTGTGATATCGATCGTTACTCCGTTGACGAATATATCGGTGTGCTCCATACTGAAAACGTTGCGATGGAAGCACAATTGATCGATACGCAAGAAGCATTGGATGCTTTGATGGAGGGATTGATATGAGCAAAAGAGTAGAACATGCACGTGAAGTTAATTCGGTGCTACGTGCTCAGAAAAAGAGTATTCAAAAAACTCTGCCGCAATTAACTGAACAAAGCATTGTAATGGCTGATGGTGATGCAGCAATGGGACGTGAGGTAGCAAATGTCATCACTGAAAGTGCTGATCTATTGGAAGTCAGAGATTGGTCTGTCAACATGGTTACAAAACCTGGTGATGTTGTTTATGACCCAAAGAAAGAGTTCAAATACATCTTTACTGGCGCATCAGAAATGACACATGCAAATCCAACATTTTTCCCTGGTGCATCTGGTGTATATTATTGGGCCATTATACCAAGGATGAAAGATGGCTTCAAAATGTACCCGAGCATCAACGGCATTATTGTTGCCGTCAAGCAACACGAAGTATGGTGGGATACTGCTGCTAAAAAGTTATACGAATATATTCAAGGTGACAATCCAACATGTTCGCATCCACCTGGCTCTGCAGCGGCAATATGGAGAGAATACAATATGTAACAGCATAGTGCGGACAGGTAGAAAGTATCTGTCCGCATTCAGTTATCTGACGTAAGGAGGACGAAGGTTTTATGAATAACGAATTACTGGTGGTGATTCTTGGTGGCGGCTTTACTGCTGCACTTGTATCGGGGATAATTCAAATAGTGATATGGAAGTTAAACAGAAAAGCAGAGCTTGAGGACAAGTCCAAGAATGAAGATAAGTACATTAAGAACGCTTTGAAGATACTGATGCAAGACCGCATCAAGTACTTAGGCAAGTGCTACATATCGGAAGGTTCGATCGATGCAGAAGATTTGCGTGACCTTATGGAAATGCATAAATGCTATCACGACGACCTTCACGGTAACGGTTTCTTGGACAATGTCATGGACCAGGTCAAACAACTGCCAATCATTAAATAAAACGTAAAGCAAAGATAAAGCCGCCCCACTCATGTGGTCGGGGCGCCTATCTTGAGAGAAAAAGATTTTCAAATACCTGTTGACTTATTCCCATATATGGTGTATACTTATATTAAGGTCAAGGGTGACCACAAAGTGTTTAGGAGGACAAAAAACATGAAAAAGGTATTCAAGGATTTCGCAACATTCATAAGGCTCCATGACGGTGCTGGCAAGCCAAAGATCAATTTCCAAGACATGTACAAGATGTTCCCGGACTTCGAGTTCAACGCCAGTAACGACTTCGGCTCATACAAGAACTTCGGTGAAGCATTCGAACAGAAAGTGTACGACATGATCGTCACTGCAAATGATGGCAAGGACGTCTGCTATATGACATATCGCGAATATGGTGATGCAAACGAAAATACGGCCTACGTTTCGTAGGCCTTAGTCTTTAGGAGGAGGAACAGACATGGCGAAGAGGAGTAAGACAGTTTGGTGCTATCTGGATGGCAAGAAACACTGTGACGTAGTACAATGGGCATTGGCAGCAAATATGTCGGTGCAAGATGCAAAGAAGCATTTCGTTGAATATTATCCGTTACACGATGTGACGTTCAAAGTTCAATAAGGAGGAGATCAGATGATCGATTATGTTAAAGTGTTCGCAAAGAACTCAGTAAACGAACTTGTGTGTCCAGCAGGCAAGTATGACACTGGCAATAATTACTATTTGATTGCAGTGGAACATGATAAGGGAACAGACTTCCACTTTGGAGCATTACAGTACGTTAGAAAACGCTTTGATGCATCAGCATGTGGAACACAGTCGGCAGAGGAGCATGAGATCGTAAAAGGAAAAATAATTCAAATTTCTTGTTGACTTTCATCTATATATGGTGTATAATAAAGACATAGATCAGGAACAACAACAAATGCTTAGGAGGGCACAACAATGACGAAGTTAAAAACAAAGGGTTTGCAAATCACACTTAGCGATGGCAGAAAGATCGTGTACTATATCTACAAAGGTAAAACGTGGACACCAACCGACTGTTGTGTTGATCATGGCGAGTATTACGAAATAGCTTGCTATTCGCATTACAAACGTATCGACAAAAAGACAATGCAGGTCACAAGTGATCGCCGGAATGTCGACAAGTTTGAAGTCGAAGAAAATGTGACTGCCGAGATCGTCAAGTTAGAGCAAGAGTAAACATAATACGATGCAGAGCTTATCGAAGCTGGTGGGCTCTGCGTCTACATTTAGGAGGTATGGACGTGGCACGTAAAACAAAGAAAGAATACGATGCCAAATGGAATAGCAAACACGTGGAACAACGAAGGGAAATCAATCGTCAAAATTATTTGAGAAGTCGTGAACAGCGATTGGCTTGGAATAAAAAGAATAGGCGTAAACATTTATATGAGTACTATGAACGGAATGCTGTTGCACGTGGGTACGAGTTCGAATTGACACGTGAGCAGTTTGACGAGTTGATTAACGAAGACTGTTGCTATTGTGGCAACAATGACAATATTGGTGTTGACAGGGTTGATAATAATATTGGCTACGTTTATTGGAATTGTGTACCATGTTGTGGTGTTTGCAATAAAATGAAGGGTGTACATACTCAAGACGAATTCATTGACCATTGTAAACGGGTAGCATCGTACTGTAAATAAACCACCCTGACGAGAAACGTGAAAGTCGTCGAAACCGTTTTATCGGTCGGTGGTAACACCAAATAACAGAAGTCTTAGGAGGGACTACGAATGGCAAAGAACAAGAGTGAACTGATGGCTATGAAGGTAGCCGAGTTGAAACAAGTATGTAAGGAAGGAGGCATTGCTCATTACAAGGGCAAGAACTGTTTCACGAAAGTCGAATTGGTTGAAGCAATCTTACGAGCAGAGGAAAATGTTGAGGACAACACTTCGAGTGCTACAGACGAAATTAAGACTGACAACCATAATGTAGAGGCTGCATCAAATAAAAAGCAAGCAGCCGCATCCATCGATATGGAACAAAAGATGCCTTATATCGAGCAGGCCGCAATTGGCACGATCATAGCTTTCCGGTTGCCGAATGGGAAAGTGAAGTCCGCCAAGATTAACCAGAAGTCGACGAAGAATCGTCGGTTCATGGTCGAGAAGGAGTACAATGACCAAAATGTTGTCGATTATGATAATGTGGAGTGGGTACGGACTGGAAACCGGTGGCACCGTGGAAGGTAGACACTT
>LSQA01000121.1_pt1 | contig 11687 bp, 18 predicted proteins | sample 651271 | NCBI WGS metagenome assembly LSQA01 (sample SAMN04438314, study PRJNA306036) | termite gut metagenome | isolation source: viral DNA filtered from gut of termites from termite colony 3 | host: Coptotermes formosanus | place: USA: New Orleans, Cypress St. | collected 2013-06-21 | reverse complement strand
AAATTGTGTTAATACCACATAACTATTTGATTATCAATATCTTAAAAATAAAAATATATGAGAGGGAATATGAAAATAGTGGGTAATGTTATTTGAAACATTACCCACTATTTTTAGAAGTATAAAAAAATGTTTTTTTTATGATGCAATCAGTTTTTCTATCATCGTATGCAATTTATTTATTTGTTCGTCTCGCGTTTTTATTTGCTCATCCTTAACCTTTAGTTGGGATGGTAATTCTTTTAATTGCTCAATAATAACATCAATTTTATTTTGTTGGGTTTTCATTATGCTATCAAGAACATCTTCTGAAACTCCTGCCACATTCTGACCATGATGTCCCGTTTGTTGCATATTACCCATGTTTATACCTGATGTTTGTGTAAAAGGAGCATTTTTTAACATTGTTCCATTTCCAGTAAGTAACCAATCCGTATCAACAGTAGGTAAAACGTTGGAGATTGACATCAATAAATCATCAGGTACGCTTGGATATTTCAGCGTCCTTGTATCAATGTTAAAAATTCTATTTAACCTTTGTTGTGATATAGTTTTCAGTCGTCTTGCAAACAACTTCACATTTCCTTTATCAAAGTAATCTATAATTTCTTTGATGCGCCCATTTAATAATGGTATTTTTTCTTCCATAATTTTATTTTTAGTTAGTGTTTATCAACAAGTTATTGAAATTAACTATAAAATTGCATAATTTAACAAAAAACATTCTTTTTTGTTTGTTATTTGAATAATTGTTTGTACCTTTGCATATATTTTGCACGGGTATAAGAAACATAGCAGTAGGATAGCACTATCTTACTTATCAGCGGAAGGTTGGTTGACTCGGCAAAGCAGCGACCTTCCGCTTGCTTATATAACGGCAAAAGTAGTAAAAAATTATATTTATTAACGCGATGGCTGCACTTGTAAATACGGATTTGATAAATGGATTTGCGTCTGCCTTTGAAATGGGCTATCGCCGCTGTCTGCGGGACCGCGGCGCATTGCCCAAAGTGTATAGCCAGACGGACGCAGAAAGTAGATTTTCGGGTGCATTGATACTAAAATGGCGCAGAATGGGACTTATAGAACCAATAAAGACAGGCGATAGCCGCAATAATAAAGTTTTGTACGATGCCGAACGGCTGGAACTATTGTACGCAGCCACATTACAAGATAATAACAAAATTAAAACACGTAATATTCATAAATAATGAGGGCTATTATTAATAACATTCAGCCGCAAACCGAGCAGCATGCGGAAGCAAAAGTACATGCTGAAAATAAATATGTTGGCAGCATGCAGCGCGTGGCAGGGCATACTCTGTGGCAATATAATTATCGCACGGGCGAGTTAAAGGCAGCGCAGGTAGAAAAGCATGGGTATTTTGATACCGCAGGCATACTGCCAAAATTCAGAGTGCAGGTAGAACGAAATTGCTGCTATGTACAGGCATTGAACCGCAAAAATGCAATAAAGAAACTGCACAAAATGGGATTTACTTTATTCAAATGCAAATAAATACATACAAATACACATTATATGGATAATGTTGCAGAGATATTACAGAAAATTGCAGAGTTGCGGGGCATACGAAAATATGCGCAAATACAAGAGCAAACGCTTACGGACACGCTCGTTTGCGCAGAATTTAGAGTGGAGGATATATGTAGATTGTTCTTTGAAATTAAAGGCATCATGCGGTTTGAAAATTATCGCATGAAGGAATTGTTTGTTTTTGTTTGCATACAAATACTGCATCCTACTTACATGCTCGGTGACCGCTTGGAATATGGCAACTGCCGCAGGATTGCTGCCTGTGCGGGCATGACCACGAGCAAGGTGTCGGCTGCTGCGGCGCGGGCAAAGGTTTTATACCGCACATACAAAGATTTTCAATACGATACGGACTTTTTGAGTGACCAAATCAGGCGCAGAATGCTATTAAATTACCAATATAACCTATTTTAATGATGGATAATTTTGATAATCAATTATTTGCCGATGAGGAGCGGCTTGCAGAGTATGTGCAGGGGATGTTCAGAGAAGCATACGCTGCGGGCATCTCGCTGCCAGCCGTCAGAGCAGCAATTTTGGCAGGAAGAAAGGACTTCATTTTCAGTAAAAACAGCGAAAAAGCGGTGAATAAAATACTGCAAACAATGGCATCGCAAATGAATATAGTAATATTAAGCGGCATTGAACGAGGATTTAAGCATGGCGAAGAGAGGTTTTTCAGTATGCTGCAAGCCGCACTGCCACAAGGAAAGCACTGGTTGGAAGAAGTTCGGCGCACAAGAACTATTGCCACTGACTATCACAGGGCGGCGGCATCGTATGCAAGCGGGAAACGAGGCGAATTCACGCTGTCAGAGCGGGTTTGGAAGATAGCAGGCAATGCAAAATCGGAGATAGAAACCATAGTGCAAAATGGCATCATTGAAGGAAAAAGCGCAGACGAAATCAGCCGCAGCATAAAACGTTATTTACACGAGCCAGAGCGTATCTACAAACGAGTGCGCAGTAAGGATACAGGCGAATTGGAACTATCGGAAGCGGCAAAAAACTATCGTCCTGGCATGGGGATTTACCGCTCGTCATACAAAAATGCCATGCGCCTCGCCCGCACTGAAATCAATACGGCGTACAGGTTTTCGCAATGGCAGCAAATACAGAAAAATCCATTGGTGATTGGGTATAAAATTGCATTAAGCAATAATCATACGACATTAATTAAGGGAAAAGCAACGCCATTTACAGATATTTGCGATGAGTTGGCGGGCGAATACCCGAAGGATTTTGTGTGGACGGGCTGGCATCCGCAGTGCAGATGCACGATGACACCGCTGCCTATTAGCGAAAAGGATTTTCAAAAACGCATGTCTGCATACAATAACGGAACGATTGAGAGTTGGCAGCCGAGCGGCATAATATCTACACCACCGCAGGGATTTAAGAATTGGCTTGCAAGGAATAGCACACGCATAGCAGCATCAAAAAATGGCGCTATGCCGCAGTGGTTGAAGGATAACGCAAAAATGCTATGATTTTATTTTGGGTAACATTCTTAAACGTTACCCAACTTTTCTGCATTGAAAATTGGAAAAACATGTAATTGCTGTGTACCTTTGCAGCATTATGACTATCAGAGAATATATATGGCAGAGGTTGTCGTCATTGGGGTTTGCGCCATGCGACGCGGATATTGTGGATATGGGCATTGACGGCAGCGCCGAACTCACAGAAGATAACAAGGATGCGGCATATAGAGCATTGGTGAGGTTTGTGCCGCAGATGCTATTGCGCCCGACATCGGTGAGCGAGGGCGGCGCTGCCGTCAGCCGTGCAGACCGCGCCAGTATTGAAGCATGGTACAGAATGGAATGCAAACGGCTGGGCATAGAAGACATATTGTCGCCAAGAGTTAAATTTATTTAACATTATGCAGATGAACCGAACAGCAGGCGAAATAGAAAGCGATGTATTTGCTATAATCAAGGACAGCCCTTTGAATGCGGCGATTGGCGGCAGTATTTATAGAGAAGGCATGCGCCCGCTGGACGCACATACAGAGGATGCCGTCATCACAATTATTGCTGGCGACTGGGAACAGGTGCAGGCAGGAAAACTCAACATAAATGTATATGTTCCAGATATTTGCATAGGAAATAAAGGTATTCTTGTAAAAAATGCAGCAAGATGCTATGAGATTGAAGGAATAATGCGGAGTATTGCAGAAAAAATGGAGCATCATGGCAGATATTGGTTTTCGGTAGACAGCGTCATTAAAACTTTTACCGAGCCAGACATTCAGCAGCATTTCGTAAATCTAAAACTAAAATTCAAGTATTTTACACTATAATTTAAGAAAATGGTACAACAAGCAGTAATTTTATCGTGGGCAAAATGTAAAGTCACAGCCCAGCCAATCAACACCGATGGCACAATGGGAGCGGAGTATGAGTTTCCGATTCCCGTAGAAGGCACTACGGCTGTTACCACCGAAGCGGGCGAGAAGTTGGAGGCGAAGGTGGAAGGCGGCGAGGTCATTGCCGCCAAAACGAAGGCAAGCAATTTTTCGCTGGAGTTTGAAATTCACGTGGCTGCGGGCTATCCGCGTCCTGCCGCGCCTTACGATGGCAATAACGGCGTTATTTTTGGCAATCATGTTGTCAAGGTAATTCCCGATGAGCCAGCGGCGCTGGCATTGCGCTTCAACCGCTGTTCTATGAGCGTGCAAAAGCAGTTTGACAGCAGCAAAGGCATCACGTGGAAGTATGTTGTCGCAGCGCTCAAGCCCGAAGATGGCAAAGATATTTTGGAGGAATACGACCAGACGCTGCTTGAGGTGTCGCCGTTGTCGCTATTGTTCAGCGCTGCGGAGGATTTGACTGGGCAGACCATCACCGCCAATACTGCGGACGCGCTCACTGCCAGCAGTGATGCGGCATGGGCAGCCGTTTCTGCGGCAGGCAATGTGGCAGCGGTCTATGTGGAAGAGAACACGGGAGCGGCTCGCAGCGCCAATATCACACTGACGACAGGCACAAAGACGGCTGTGGTCGTGGTAATGCAGGAAGGAGTATAAAATGGAGCAGACGATAGAAGAGAAAACGGCGGCAGCAGTGCTGCAAAAATCAGTGTCGGTGCGGCTTGGCGGCAGATGCTATGAGGTGTCGCCGCCAAGCATTGCCACATTGATTGAGGTGTCGGCATTGGTATCGCAATTGCCTAAAAATCAATTAGACAGCAAACAGGTATTTGAGTCGGCGCTGGCGGCAGCAAAGGATTGCATGGTTTTAGGAAAAATCATAGCGGTTTTAATACTTGGCGCAAAAAATACAAGAAAACATTATTTATTTGGGATATTTCCAAATAGGCATGCAGAAAAGTTTGCAAGGCGGATTTTGTATGACAGCAGTCCATCGGAGTTGGCGCAGGCGTTTGCTTCGCTCATGGCGCAGATGCAGATAGCGGATTTTTTTGCGCTTACCGCTTCCCTGATAGAAGTCAATATGCTGCGCAGGACGAGGGAAGCGGTGGCAATGACAGCATCTGGAGCGTGATTGCGGGCATGGTGAAAGCATACAATCTGCCCATTGACTATGTGCTTTATGAGATGAGTTATACGAATTTGGTCATGTACTGCGCAGTGCTGCCCAGTTATAGCGATATTAAGAAAAATGCGAAAGACAGCGGTAATATTACGAAAATATCAGCAGATAATCCAAAAAATAAGGGTATGATTAAGGAAATGTTGGGAATAAAGTAAGAAAATATCGGGCAAAAAATGCCCCCAAACTCCATTTGCAACAACGTCTTACTTCCGTTGCAAATAGTTAAGGTGAAAGCACCACCAAGTTCAGAGGCATAAAACCTCAATTTAACCAAAACTATGAAAACGCCCATCACATATTATGGCGGCAAGCAGAAAATGGCAAGGCATATACTGCCGCTAATTCCGCAGCACAGGCTATACACCGAAGCGTTTGCGGGAGGAGCGGCAGTATTTTTTGCAAAACAACCATCGGAAGTTGAGGTGATTAACGACTTGAACGGCGAATTGATTAACTTTTACCGCACCATCGTCAGCGATTTTGATGGAGTGAAAAATATGGTGGCGCAAACGCTGCACAGCCGCGCCCAGCACGAGCATGCGTGGTATATCTATAACCATCCAGCATTCTTTACAAACACTCAAAGAGCATGGGCGGTGTGGGTTCTGTCAAAACTCGGCTTCGGCGGTATGATGAGCGACTCATTCGGTTTTGAGAGGGCAAGATGGACAATACCGAAAAAAGTTGTATTTGCCAAAGAAAATTTTACAGAAAATATCAAGCGCAGATTGGAACATGCCACCATAGAATGCGATGATGCGCTGCAAATTATCGCAAGATATGATGCACAGCATACCTTCCACTTCGTAGACCCGCCCTACGTTGGCAGCGATATGGGGCATTATTCTGGCATGTTCAACGAACAAAATTTACAAGAACTTCTTGAACTATTCAAGAAAATTACAGGAAAATTCATGCTGACTATGTACCCTAATGATAGGATAAAAGATGCTGCAAATGAGTGTGGATGGCATATCCGCGCTATTGAATCTACCAATAGTATCGCCCGCAGCGTCCGCAGAAAACACGAAGAATGGCTCGTATTTAATTATGATACGGATGAACGCTTTATGCAATAAAATTCTCACTGGCGATGCCTGCGAAATATTGCGTACAATGCCCGCAGACAGCGTGGATTGTTGCGTGACATCACCGCCATACTACGGGCTGCGCGACTATGAAGTAAGCGGACAAATCGGCTTGGACAGGCATCCAAATGATTATATTGCAAGATTGACTGCGGTTTTCATGGAAATATTTCGTGTCATTAAAAAAGACGGCATACTATGGATAGTTATTGGTGATTCTTATGCGGGGAGCGGCATGGCAACGTCTTTTAATAGTATTCAGCCCCGAGCGTCCACATTTGCCGACAAGCCGCAGTACAAAAGGATTGAGGGGTATAAGCACAAGGATTTGATGGGAGTACCGTTCATGCTTGCCTTTGCGCTGCGCAATGCGGGCTGGTACTGGCGTGCCTGCAATATATGGCACAAACCGAGCGTACTGCCAGAAAGCGTCAAAGACCGTCCCACAAATACGCACGAATACATATTACTATTTTCAAAAAACCTGCATTATTACTATGACTATAATGCAATTATGGAAAAATCTGCATGCGATTCTGCATTATTACGCAATAAACGCAGCGTTTGGACGATAAATACGAAACCTTTACATGAAGCGCATTTTGCGGCATATCCCCCCAAGTTGGTAGAACCCATGATTTTGGCGGGCTGCCGTAAGGATGGTATTGTGCTTGACCCATTTATGGGCGCGGGAACTACCGCATTAACTGCAAGGAAACTCGGCAGAAATTATGTTGGTATAGAGTTAAATCCCCAGTATGTGGAGATTGCACAGCGGCGGCTGCAAAAGGAGTTGGGAATGTTCATTTAACTATTTCTGCGGAAACTGCTCCAGTCAAACACTATGCGCTCGTACATTTCGTAGAGGCGGTCGGCAGCGCGCTCTCCATAGCGGCATTCCAACTCGTCCATTGTGAGATTTGTTGCAATGATTGTCGGTTTCTGCACCTCATATCGGGTATATATTAACTCGGCTATGGGCGTTGCCTCCATGCCAAAGCGCTTTACCACCTCTGGCTCTGTGCCTACATCATCAACAGCAAGAACAGGATAATGCTTGCACACGAGATGAAAAGCATCACCATCCACATTGGCATCGCGGGACATGTCTATGGCATTGAAAAACACGGGCAGCGCCATGCCAGTGTAGGTGGTTTTGAGCGGCTTGCCGTTGTAAAACTCCAGCGTATGCAGTATGCTTTTGAGCAGTATGCTCTTACCTGTGCCACAATTGCCTGTGAGCAGCAGACCACGCTTGCTGCCGTTTTGCAGCCATTCCACGATTTGCGACAGTCGGAGATACCATTGCTGGGACGTTTGCATAGATGCGCCGCGCTGTTCCAGTTCCTGCTGATAAAACTGCATTATGCACGGCACAATGCGGTCGTCCTTTGGCATATACGCAAAATTACGCTGCCGTTGATGGTTTGAGACGTTCGCTGAAATTTTTAAGCAGCCGCAATCTTTCGGCTTCTTCGGCTGCGTAGTTAGGATTTCTCCTTGCGTTGTCTGCTTCGGCTCTGGCGCGTTCTCCTGCCCAGTCCTTTTTGCTGATTCCTGTGTGGAATCTGATGTCTTTGGGTTTTTCATAACGATTAGTATTATTGTTAAAATTATTGCCATTATTGCGGGATAGCCGCTCCCAGTTGCGCACGGCTGCTTTCCAGTCCTTCATGGGATTTTTGCCGACCATCCATCCTTTTGAAATATAAAAATCTATGAATGCCGCTGGGTCTACCTTTTTGCGGTCGCCCGTGCAGTATTCGGCGCAGTACGTTGCCACTTCCTCCAACGTTGGTTTAACAAACCGCTTTGGCTGCGGCAATTTTTGCTCGCACGCGCTGTCACTACTAACCACTACTGTTTCCTTCTCATTAGTTAATTCAGAACTAACTATTTCTGGTTGTTTAGTAGAACTAATATTCAGAATATTCTTAATATTATCTGTAGAAGTATTAATATTATTATATATACATGTGGGATTTTCGTTTTTGGTCGACCGATTTTCAACCAAATCAACCGATTTTTCAACCAAAATTTCCTTTTGGTCAACCAAATTAGTTGGTGGTTGTGCAACCAAATCAACCGCTTGGTTGAACCAACTGCGCACTGCTTCTTTCATTTGTGCAGGACTAAAATGCAGAAAATCATTGGTGTTAAAACGCTGGCGCATCTGTGCTTTCTGCGCTTCCGACAACGTCTTATTGCCCGACATCAATCCCGCAAAAGTGGAAGATATGCACCGCTTGATGCTGCTCTTTTCAACCAAATTCTCAACCAAAATCGGCTCGCTTTTTGGTTGAATTTTGGTTGGATTTTCAACCAAAATTTGGTCGCAGTTTGGCTGCACCACATTGCTTTGCATGGCAATGACTTTGTGCATGGCATCGCGCAGAATGTCCCATTGCGCTTCCGTCATGTTTTTACCTTTCATGGTAAGTTTTGGCGCATCACATTGCAGTGTGCATGTCTTAACTATTATTCCCATAATCTGTACTATTTTTTGTTTTCTACTAAAATATTGTCAATGAGTTGGTGTAATTCTGCAATACTTCCAACTTCATACTTGCGTTTCTTGTAAAACTGCGTAGTCATACCAAACGCCAAGAATAGCATGGCAGCAAAATCTACTACCAATGAATGCGCCACAAAAATCGTGAACGCCACAAGTCCGCCCATTATAGCGGCAAACACCAGCATGGTCGTTGCATCAGCGGCAATGCTCGCCCATGTACTTTCGGGGAATACCTGCATGTGTTTCCCTTGAATGATTACATTAATTTTCATAATTACAATTTTTACTAAAAATATTCATATCAGTTAATAAATCCGTGATACTTTTCATAAAACTCTTCCCAGCCCTGCTCGTCTGGGTGTGGCAGCGCAATGCCGCATTCTGCCAGCGCAAACTTCTGTATGCAGTCCAAGTACAGCGTCATGCCTTTGGTATCAAGGTCGGTGGTGCTTTCACGCGCAATGCCGCTCTCACAGCCGCTTTTGAACGATACCTCATACCGCTTTACCGACAAATACTTCTCCTTAAAGAACTCGTGCAGCGCATCCTTGTTGTTGCCCGTTTCATCGGCAATGCACGTCAGCCACAGCCAGTACAACTTGTTCTGCGCAATGCTGCGCGTTTCTCTGCATTCTTTTACAGAAATTGTCACATTTCCGCGCTGCAAAAAATGCTTTATGTCCCTATCCATCCGTAAAATCTCAGATGGCTTTGCAAGATTGTAGGTCATTTTCTTAATTACTTATATGGGTTATTCTCCAAATCATACACGCTCACCGCCAAGCCATCATCTATCAAACCGCGATAGTCAATCTTGAGTTCATTGAGATAGTCGTATAGTGCAATACAATTATCAATCATAACATTATCGCCATATCCAGTTTGCAGCCGAAACCCGCAGCAAAGTGTGTCGTAGCAAAACCAAAAATCGCGGCTTTCACTCACTGCACATTCGTATTCTTTATCATACTTCCACCCTTCTGCCTTCTGTGCCAATGCCGCCAACTCCACTATCGGCACAATCTCTCTGCCATTGTGCGTGATGGTTTTGTCCAAGTCGGACAGCGGGCGCAGAACGGGCATATATAAATCATAACTAATACTGCATAATTCGCTATCGCTAATGTCGTATGTATCGTCCAAATATATGCCGTTGTATATTCCACCAACCTTAAAAATGCCATCAGAACGTTTTCGTTCTTCATCCCAGATACAAATTTTAAGTCCATACGGCAGATACCCGCAGATGTCCTTTGGTTCAAGTGTTCTCATTGCGCATCTCCTTTCTCCAACACGGTCAGCATAGCATCCAGCAATTCGGATTCCGCCTGCTCATATGATAGAAAAAGTGTTATTGACGTAACATAGTGTTCTCCATCATAATAATACAACCCGCGATATTTGTGTTTGTACAAATCAATGCTGCATGCTATGTTTTTAACATCCCGCAGCCACTTCAATGCAAGCGCAGTGGTGGGCGCAAGACATCCAAATTTTCCTGAATAAGTTGGCAATTCTATGTAATTTTCAAAGGTTTCCCCATTGCCATTTTCTTCGTCTACGCCCGCTAAGAGCGCAGGCGATAATTGCCCCCACTTATCGTAGTAGAAAAGGCAGCCATCAGCCCACATAAAGCCCAACTGCCGCAGGCGCTTCCCCTGCTCATAACTCACTATTTGTAGTGTTTCTTCCATAATTTTACCTTGTTAAAAGTTTAACCACACAGATAGCAAAACTGCCAAGCAGTAATACCATCCAAAATATTCCGCAGAGTATATTCTCAATGTTTTCTCTGCGTTCCCGCCGAATGTCGCATGCTCGACGCAGTTTGTTGTAATTGTTTCTCATGTTCTTACATATTAATTTGTTAAATACTATATTTATTCAAAAAGTTTATGCTTATTCCTTAATTCATTAAAGAAAAATGCAGCACTTTCATCAGAAATCCACCACTCAAATATCTCATCAGCCGATGCCGAATACCTATTACAATAATTGTAATTATCAATAATATACTGAATACTCTTTTTGATTTGCCGCTCCACGCCTGCATACCTGATGCGGTCAATCTGCTTGGCTTTTCTGCTCGCCATCGGACAAAATATGCAGCCAATCCGCGTGTAGCCGCAGTCGTAGAGTTTGCAATACGGCAGATGCTCCTGCCGTATAAACTGCCACACATCCCGCTGCGTCCAGTATAAAATCGGCGCTAAGAGTATCTTATCTTTCCCCTTAATACAAACATGCCTGCTCTGTGCATCATTGTTAAATTGGTCTAACGTGCCGCTGTATTTATGTCCTGCCACCTCCATCTCATTGCGCTTGCTGCGCCGCCTGCTCTCCTCCCTGCGAATGCCTATAAGCGTCACGCTGCCTGCACCCGTACGCTCTTTCAGATAATAACAGCAATATCTCGCATGTCGCAGCGGCAATTGTTTCTTTTTCTTAATTAAGTTGTAAAAATTCATATCAGGACGCAGCATTTCTGTATCGGGATAGTATTTTCTTGTAAATGCCAGCACTTCGGGCGGGTCTATTGTTGTAATATTCATATATGCCTTGAATTTAACGTCCGCCATCTCTGCTATGCGGCGCATCACCACGCTGTCCTTGCCTCCAGAGAATGCCAACGTGTAGCCATGCTCTGCCATTGCCAATGCCATCGGCTCTGCCCGCCGCAATAATGCAATGCTGTATGCAATCTTTTTCTGCAATGTTCCGCCGCCGAAGTTGGCTGATTCCTGCATATCTATGTATAAATCGTTATTCATTTGTTTTTCCCTTAATAGTTAATTGAATATCCTTAAATACTCTTTGCAACCTGCGTCTTTTTCTGTACTTTGGCTTGCGCGGATTGATTACTATGGCAATGTGCGGGCGGCGCAGCGTCATGCTCCGCGAGGTGCGGTCAAAGAAGGTCGGCTTCTTGCTCCTGCTTTGGAACGTGCTGCCCACATGCCGCACCACTA
>LSQA01000120.1_pt1 | contig 11891 bp, 7 predicted proteins | sample 651271 | NCBI WGS metagenome assembly LSQA01 (sample SAMN04438314, study PRJNA306036) | termite gut metagenome | isolation source: viral DNA filtered from gut of termites from termite colony 3 | host: Coptotermes formosanus | place: USA: New Orleans, Cypress St. | collected 2013-06-21 | reverse complement strand
GAATGAGGTTATAACCTTTGCAGATCGAGATCTCACACCAGATCCCCACGACAGTGTCTATTTTAGGAATGGTTTTTCATATATGAAAGATTCGGGGCCAACTTTGTCTTATTATGCCCACCGCACTGTTAAGTTAGTGGGGTCCGATAATGTCCTTGTATCAATTGGTATTCATAATCGCCGTTCTTTTCAGAAGCATACTCTATTACGCTTTAATGGGTGTGCTTGTACGAATAAAGTATCAACAGACTTTTATGATGCAGGTAAAGAATATAATCAACCATTCATAAAATAGACACTGTCGTAGGGATCTGGTGTGAGATCTCGATCTGCAAAGGTTATAACCTCATTCACTTCAGGATAATGCTGCTTAATATACCTAATGCCTGCCCTAAGAAGACGAGTAAAACCCCCTACGACTTGAGTATCAGGATACGATACATTCCTACAAATTTCAAAAACTAACCGAGATGAGCGACGAAATGAAATACTCGTAATCAAAACACCTTCGCTGTAGAGCCCAAATCCAAAAACAGCTCTTGCGTGACCAAGTACATGAGACCTATCTTGCAAATCAGCCTCTTCTTCAAAAGAAGATTGCCTAAGACTAAGAGATCTAGCATACATTGTAGAACTGAATACGCGAAGCTTAGCTTTAACAACGCTCTTTAATTTATGAGGGCCCCAATGTTCCCATAAATGATAAAGTTTAACTGACTCTTTTGGAATTAAGTTACTATTCTCATCTCTAATAGGCACCAAGGTTGTAAAATCAAGCTCATGAGCAGAAAGAGCGCATATAGTCTTATTAGAATGATAAGTTCGTGCCTTAGGCAGAAATCGATATGCTTTAGAAGAATACATAACTTCACCAATGGCGGAGTTGTGGGAGTAGGCGCCGTTGATTTCAAAGCCTATGTGGAGGGATGGGATGTAGATGTCGATTTCTCGCTTGCCCGGAAGAATATCCTTAGAAGGAGTCGCATCAGGGTAAAATTGGCGAACATATAATAAAATATCCGACTCAACTCTAGTATGAGAAGTTGAACACACAGGGCACTTAGTAAGCTTAACCCCTTCGTAAAAATGAAATAACGAAGTCGAGCCACAAATACGACAGACAGCACTAAACTCAACATTCAAGTTAGTATAATCACTGAAGTCAACAGGAACTAAGTTAGCATTTTCTAAAACATCGGTAATATACGATTGAAGATCAATGCCATGACGACCCTCGAATGATCGCAGTGACCCTGCTTTAGAATTGTCTTTTGCACGGGCATAAATATCAGGATCCGACATAGGACTGATGCCATACTTATCACGTATGGTTTGAATAGCTCTATCTCGAACTTCCTTCGCTTTGAAGGGATGATTAACCCCATACTTACTAATAAAGTGCTCTGAAGCTTTGACTGAAATCTCCTCTATTCTCATTGGAATAAGAGTGCCATACCTTTCTAACATCGTAGCTTTAGCTTTACTCTGAACTTCTTGCGATCCAAACCCAGACACATGCCCATAAGTGGCTATATTAGCTCTTTCGGCCTTTTCTCTGATTTCCTTAGAACCTAATGGAGAAACATGACCGTACTTTTTAAGATTCGTAGCCCTACGTTTAGCAACTCTAGAGCCTTGATCCACTAATTCCATAGCGATTAATCTCTGAGACTTAACAGACTTCCAAGAACAAAAATCAGAACATAAACGCATTACTTTATTAAATCGATGATGATCGATAGAAAGTTGTTTTAAACGAGATTGGATGGTGGTGCGGTAGGAGAGGACGTCGGGGCCGAGGAATTCGCGCCATTGTTGTGGGAGGGTGAAGGGGCCTTCTAATGACTTAAACTCATAAACCTCTTTCATAAAAGAAAATGCTGGATTAAATCCGCTTTATTTATGGAAGATTATCAAGCATAAATAAAGCTGCTTTCGCGGCTTTATTTATGATTTATCCTACAACTTCAAAGTCGAGCTCAATCCACAGAGTAGACCACATTGGAAGAATAGATGCCATACAAGTACGGACGCGATTATCTGTAGGGTCCTCTTGTGCGGTTACATTCTTGTAATCCTTAATGATAAGCTGATTCTTCTTCGTCTGAAGAACTTGAGAAACTGTGTCTGCAATAGCCTGTGGACCAAGGATTTTCTTAAGGCCAATCTGTGGACGGCAGGCTTGACGGCAGGCTTTGACACACTCATCCGCTTCATAGATAATTGGCGGAAATGCTAAGAGGTCTGATGTAGTGTTGGTGGTATTCTCAATCCAAACTACAATCTGGGTGCCGTCTTTAGTATACACCGTGCAGCCACGGACAGAGAGATAGGCAGCCTTGGTATCATCGAGGATTGTCTGCATTCGCTTAATATATGGGATCGTCTTTCCCATACCAACCAAAGAAGTTGCCGCATCGTAGAGTGGGGAGGATCGAAGACCAGCGTATACAGCAGCAATCAATGACGGATCATAAATTACCTCGAATGTGTTACCATACTCGTCAACGAGATCAATAACAGGGTCTGGCATAAAGTGAGCCACGACACGCTGCTCAAATATGGCTTGACATTCCGTAGCAACCGCTGTGTATTTCATGTTCGGAGAGAAGGAACGAACAAGGATACACTCACGACCGAATTTTGGAGCAGAGAGAATTTTGACGAGCTGCTTATAGGCATTAAGAGTAAGATCATCGGTTGTCATTGGAACAATGAAGTAGGGGATTGCATTGTCCTCAAATCCGGCTTCTTGAACGGCGCGTGCTTGTGAATATTCCTGCTCGGAAGCCCAACCAGAGTCAGAACGAGGTACTTGGATACAGGCAACATGTTCTGCACCTGCTTCATAAGCAGCACGAACACCTACGGAGGCGCGATTAACAAACGACTCATCGCCAATATATTTAACATGATCTTTATTAGCAATAGCTGACCTATCAAATAGGAAAAACTTGTAGAAGGTCTGCTTAACGATAGAGTAGTCAACGAAATACTGAGTGCCCGGAGGAATTGCTTCGGTATCGATCTTGTAAGTAGAAAGGAAAGCTGTATTACCAGCAGCAACGCCTGTAAGAGACTCAATCTGGAGAATGAGCCCTGGAACATCGGTGTAAGGATCACTACGGGCCTTACGGGGTGTATCCAAGATATCAAACGTAAGGAAATCTCCGGCGGCAAATGAGAACGTAAGCGGAGTAAACATCGTCCACTTTGCCCCAAAACGAAGATCTTCATAAGTCTGGTTGAGATACCCCGTTTCGGCAAGTTGGATTGGAGTACCATTCTTCGGAGTAAAGATAACAGAATAAGATTGTGAATCATTAAAGACAAGTTTGTAAGCACCAGGCTGTGAATACCCAGGTGTAAGAAGAATGTTTTGGTAGTTTGCAGAAAATGTAATTCCCTCTGTACCGAAATTGGAATTTGCCACAGAACATTTTGAGTGGTCTGATTGATCGACATTGGCCCATGGAAGAAGAGTGCCGTTGGCGCGATAAATGTTAAATGTGCCAGTTGTATCTGGATCACCAGAACCGGGGGTGACGCATTGAATAAGAAAGTCTTCAGTCATCATACGGGAAGTATACTGCGATACGAACACAAATTCGTCGAGTGTTTGCGCTGTAATAGCTATCGGAAGGCCGGAGGCGACACCCTGAATTGAGCGAACTTTGACTTTAGTAATTCCTGACGGAACACCAAGAGCGGTGAACAACGGAACAGATGGAGTAGAGACGGGCTCGGAATCAATGACGACTTCGACATCAGCGAAAAGTATAGAATCTGAGGCTGTACCAGACGCAATAATACGAATTTCGGGTGACGCGATTGCAAGGAGAGCCGAAGCATCAACATCTAACGGGTTACCTGATGCTGAATCCCACAAAACAATCTGAGAAGATGCTCCTTGATAGACCAACTGAACAGATGATGTGGATGCTTTAGTAACAGCACCCCCAATACGAAGAGCAACAGGATTCTGAATTACTGAGACAAGAGCCGCGACATCAATATAAGAAACATCTTCGTATAAGGGAATTTGAACTTGAACATTTGAAATTGAATTAGGAGTAGAAGTGTCCTGAATAAAGGAAATCTTCATATCCGAGAGAGCAATCGTTTCGCTGGAAACATCAGAAAGCTGAAGCGTTAAAGAGAATGGCTGAGTATTGACAACAGCCTGCGCCGCAAGAGCAGTAAGATCAACATCAATGGCAGTTGGATTCGTAAGAGTAACAACCGTTGAATCCGCTGATCCTACATGAGCAATGACTGAAACTTGCGCAGAAGAGGAGGAACAAGCCACAGAACCAGTAAATTTTACAGTCGCGCCAGGGTAAGTAGCGACTGCAGGAATAGTCCCAAGATCATGGTCAATTGCAGAACCTGTCATTGTTTCTGTATCATCGGAAAAATCGATGTCGTTGACCGATCGTTGATCAACTGTAAGTGTTGCAGCAGTTATTGCTACATTGTCTGGTGTTGTCCCAGTTGCACGAACACGAACAATAAACGGGGTCGTTGCAAGATACGAAGTAAGATCAACATTGACAGGACCGGGAACAAGCGCCCCTGATATTGTTTCAATAACATGCTCAACAGAGAGATTGTCAAGATAATAAAGCTCCACAGATGTGGAGGCTGCACGCTGAAGACTGAACTCGAGCTCCGCCGAAACAACATTGGAATAAGTACCAATTGTTGTGCCGATATCGGACAGGAGCTCATCAATAGAACTACTGAGAGCAATGGCTCTGTCAGCGATAGGAACCGTATCCGATTTTTCCTGCTCGACTGTGAGGGTAAGACCAGAGATGTTAACCAACTTTGTAGAATCGCCATTGTTTGTGCAGAATACTTTTAGAACAAACGGATCAATAGACTCATATACACTGGAAAGATCCAGAGAAAAAACCCCAGATCCAGTAAGAGTTTCAAGTATTTGACGAGCGCCTGTTGAATCCTCATAGCCAAGTTTTGAAACAATCGAATCATCTGAGGTAACAGTGCCTGCCAAAATAACTGATGTAATTGTGTTTGGGATGGCCGATATAAGTGATGTAATATTGGCAACAGCGGCTGAGGCAACATTGGAATCAAGAAACTCCTTTGATGGAAATGTGAATACTTCGATATCTGCAGGATTTGATGTGCGTTTATTGACTTCATTACCATCATAGGCTTTATAGGGGAGACGCAACGAAACATCGGATAGGCGAGTTGCCGGAAGAGCGTAAAGGCGGTCTTCATTTGGAAGAGCATTGATTACCTTTGCTGTAAGCGGTTTTGTACCAAAGACCGTTGTTTTGTCTTCTACAAGAACCGTGTTTCCAAAGACAAGAGCATTACCATCAACAACAAAATCCCGCCCACGGATGAATGAAGATTTTCCCGGATTAAGACCAAGAGATTTTACTTTGGAAACATGCTCCTCGGGAAGGAGATCATACATGCGGGGGAATGCATGATAGTAGGAAACACGAAGATCCGGAGTAGAACCATCCTCGTTAAGAACTGGAATATCCTGAAGAGTGATCTCACCATCACGACCATTGACTTCAATCACATTCACCGGAACACCATCGAGAGTAACCTCGAGAGATTCCGGAGAATAGGTAATAGCACCACGATCAGTACCATCAACAATGTAGAGATGCTTGACAATGAATTTAGATGTGAGACCAGTAACTTGGGATGAAAGATCTTCATTCTCAGAATACTGATCGCGAATATCATAATAATAGGAAACCGTGAGCTGCGCCTCAGGCGGGGGAAATGATTGAAGCGTAAAATCGCCAGTATCGGGATCTAATGATCTAACCGGAGCTGAAAGACCATTGACTTTTACTTCAATATCAGTAGGCTTTGCAGAAACCCCGGATTTACTGGTAATAGGATAAGCCGAGTTCAAGGAGAAGGAGCTGTTTGTTCCAGTGACCTGATAGGAAAGATCCTTTTCAAACACATACGTAACTCCAAATCTTTCCATAGCGAAATTCGATATGTGAAGGACATCGTCCCCCTCACCAATAATAAGCGGATAACGCTCATTTGGCTGAATGATGGGATTACCACCAACGAAAGTTACAGTAGAGTATACCCCAGGACGCATAGAGCTCAAATCAAGCGCAGCCATATAATTCTCCTATTAAACAATTCTACAATAAAAAGAAAATTAAATTAGATTTAATAGAGGACGCCACAAAATAGAGTTATTTCTTATTTAGAGCATCACGAGCGAGCCGCTCGGATGTGCGACGAGCATGCTGCCACTGATCTTTTGGGAATACAGATGGAAAGGTACCATCGCTATTATCATGCGACCCACGAATTGTAAACGGAACTTTACCATCTTTAAGAATCTTAGCCTTCTCAGAACGTTGTTGTTGTTGTGCCTTTCGCGCAAGCTCCGCTTCATTGCCTATAATTGTATCCCAAGCGCGAGATGGAGGCATGTTACGAGCCTGCTCTTGAGAAGTAATGGTGCCAACCGGATATGCCTTATATTTCTTATCAGCAAGAGAGCCACAAAACTGACATTCAGTAACCGATGTCGAATAGGATTGGACTAATTCCTCAAATTCTCGACCACATGAAGAACATTGAAAATTAAAAATAGGCATACTTAAATTACCTCATTGGAACCACTGACCATAACACGGGATAGTAGAAATTTCAAGAGGCTCTACGTCCTTGAGAGTATCGACTTCCATTGTAGAGACGGATAAAAATGTTGACTTTATAGGGAGATACAACTGCCACGGGTGATTTATTGTTACAAGAGCTTCTGCATTCTCGGCAATAGTAACAGCATCAAAATCAGAGCCATCTGAGAGAGACCCTGACATATCTTGTAGAACCCAACCAAATGGAGAAGTAAGCTGCTTAATGAATCGAAGGGCCTCAAGAATGCGAGATAAAGTAGAGGAGCGAAGAAGACGAGTTTCGGCTTCGACTGAAATTGTAATTGATGTAAGCTGCTGACCTCCATACAATTCATATGCAATAGATGGCTCAGGAGTTGTACGAATAACATATGCATCACCTTTAATTACTTTACCAAGCTTAAAATCCAGTCCAGGGATTACATCTTTGACATACGAAAAATCTTCAATAGGAAGAGAACGAGATCGGGATAAATCAGGAACCATAGCAAATACCGAAAATACGTATTGCGGCTGCTGTTCATTAAATGTGATTATAAGATCGCCTAAGACATCAAGAGATTTTGAATACTCATTGCTAGGAATACAAACTCCAGTGCTTGTATACAAGAGAATAGACTCAAGTAGCGGTGAATGAATAGAGGTTGTTAAAGTAATCTTATCGGATATATCAACCTTAATATCTTTATCAAAAGCAATGATAAGACAGGAGATGCTTAAGGAGGGTGTTGAAGGAGTGAGAGATTCATCTCGACTGAACTTAAATTCAAAGACCGCTTCATCAAGACCTTGAGCAGGTTTAATTGATGCCGGGAAGAACATATCAATAGAGGTTTGAGCAAATCGAGGATCTACGAGAACACCATATTGGGAATAAACCGTGCCTAAAAGATCGGACGGAGATTGGTCATTAAATGCAACACCTGTTACCGCGACCGCAATTTCTACAGATTTTGTACGAATATGCTCAGCTTGCTCATGAGTTACTTCAACATCTTGAAATTCAGGGTATCGTTTAAGAGCTTTTGTAAGTAAAAAAGAAATCGTACGTTCAATGACTGGGATTTCAACTGCCATACAAAGAAATAAAAGATTAGATTTGTGAGAGAATTTGAGATAGGATAGACTGAAGGAAGCCAAGCTCTTCCTCGAGATTAGAGGCAAATTCTTCTAAAGAGCCTTTCTTCTTAGCTACAAGAGAAGGCTTCATAGAACTTAAAGTAGAGGTACGCGAGGCTCTGTCAAGTTCACCTTTGAACTTTGCATTAAGAAACTGATTTGTTGTAACTGACGGAAGTAGAGCAGTTGTTTTTGGGGATGTCGGAGAAGACTGGGCTTGAGCAGCCTGCTGAGCAGCCGCTTCTTTTTCTGCCTTGGCATCTGCTTTCGCTACTGCATCAGCAAATTTAAAGAGCTTATCGAGATAAAAGACTAAAGTAACAATGATGCCCCGTTTTAACGTAACTGTAGAGGTTACAAACGACTTAAGAAGAACACTGGAAACACCAGAGTTGTACTTCATCTTAATTGATTGAAAAATCAATGAACGAGTAGTGTAGGTAACATAATCTGATACTTCTTTTGAAGAAGCATCAAATAAATCAGAAGGAAGAGACGATATAATTTCATTAAGATTCGTAATTGTAAAAGCCACTAAAGCACCAACTCATACTTAAAACACCCCGAATTATAGACAGGGTGTACATTTAATCGGAATAGATTTTGTTGCTCAGTTTCTTGTGGGTCAAACTTAAAAAGAGCTGCCTCACCTGTTATTGGGTGCTTACACATAACTCCTTCAAACAACACTAACTTATGCTTTTGCAACCGCTGCCTAGCATAAACACGATTAGAATTAAACCGTACGTTAGGATACCCATTCCTAAAATAGTAAGATAAAGTGGGCCCACAATCCCCGACATACGTAAACCCGTGCCTAACATAGACACAGCTATCTTGATCAGGAGTTAAGTCTCGATCTGCATATGTTATTATTCTTAGAACTTGAGGGTGCACTTCTTTTATATAGGAAATGGCTGCCTTAAATAAACGAGCGAACCCGCCAATGACTCTCGTATTAAGAGCATTGACACCCCGAGTTAACTCAGCAACATCTCCTTTAATCGTAAAAAGAAGGCCCATAACAGCCACGGCGTCTAAATATAAGGCTACCCCAAATGAAGAACGTATAAAACCCTGAGTATGAGACCCACACAGCTCTTCTAATTTGGAAGATGAAACAATGGTGGGGGTGAGGTGACGGGCATAATAAGTACGGTCAAAGAGACCAAGTTTTGCTTTTATTATGGATAGGGAGATTTCGTGGGGCCAGTGCTCCCAGATGTGGTAGAGTTTGATGGATGGCTTTGGAATAGGAGACCCTTGCGGGTCTAGAATTGGTTGGAGTGTGTTGAAATCTAATTGGATTGGGGAGAGTGCACATGTTGTTTTATGGGAGTGGTAGAGACGGGGTTTTGGAACCATAAACTCACCCCGAGGAGAGGGGATGCAGGGGTAGATGGCGGAGTTGTGGGAGTAGGCGCCGTTGATTTCAAAGCCTATGTGGAGGGATGGAATAACTAAATCAGCCTCCATAGCACCAATAACGGATCGATTCTTTGAAAGAAGATCAATACCGTACCCACTCAAAACAGATGCAACGGATCGCTCGAACAAAGTCTTTCCCGCCCCACAACAAGGGCATGAAGAAGGCCTTCCACTGGATAACCAATGAATACTCACTACCGACTGGCACGAATGACACTTCACCTTGAATGAAGACGAAACACTTCTAGCCGGAACGCCCTCAGCAGAAGAAAAAGCATATTTTGAAAGGATAGTCTCTCTCAATTGTTGAAGAGATTCAAACTCAGTCCCCATATTATAATTATACCGTGCCATAAAAACCTTACGAATCTCAGAACTCTTTTTACTCCTAGTCTCAGAGATCTTCCGCCTAATATCCAAGGCATTTACTGGGACAAACCCGCCAAACTTAGATAAGTTAGTTTGCTTAATTTTATCCCTAACTTCAACAGCATAAAAAGGATTAGAAACACCATACTTACTAACACAAGTTCTCTCAATCCTAGACCTAATCTCAGTGGACGCAAATGGATTCTCAACACCATAGTGACAAAGCGTCGTGGCTTTGGCTTTTTCCCTAATAGCCTCATTTTGTAAGACGTAATCAACACCATACTTCATTCTATTAGTTACAACAGCCTTCGCTATTTGCGCTTGTTTATCATAAGATACGGCACCCACCTTAACTTGCGCTTGTCTGTCATACCACACACAAAACAGAGGATGCATCATCAAATACGGCATAACATCACGCGAATAATGAGAATACAGCCCTAACATTTTCATACGAAAGGCAATGGTGACCTTTAGATTTAAAACATCTGACCCGAGAAAGGCAACCCAATCCTCAGGAAGGATGAACTTCCCATAAGCGGTAATAAAAACTTTACTACACATAAACCTAAATAATTAGGTAGATTTATTGGTGCTCGTTTTACCGAATTGCTGGAGAGATAATTGGTAGTCGGAAGATGAAGGAAAAGCGTCAGACGTCTCTGGTGTAAGGGGTTGCGAGTGCTTTGCGGCAATTTCAGATGGGGGGATAAGATCGGACTCGGTAGACTTATCCGGAGAAAAAGATAAAGGGTCAGTAGATGATCGGAAAGAGTCAAGAGGAACGGGTACAGGCTCTAAGAACTTATGCTGTGGCTGATAAATGTAGATTGAATCAGCATTAGGATTAGGAAGCTCGTTCTTGAATGGAGTTGCTTGACTTAGATCCATGGATTGTTGCAAGACAATACCATTTACTGGGGTAGATGTTGGGGTACCAAGTGTAAGACGATCGCCGTTTGCACGAATAATAATATCTCCCTTATGAAGGGGGAATGGGCAAGGAATATGTGTGGCGCGTGTAGTAATAGTTGTTTTTATACCAGAAGATGTGAGGGACATATCTGACTGGACGTCCTCTACAAGGATGCGAAGAGAGTACGGACCAACGTAGCCATCTTCAAGGCCTGTACCATAGCATCGTTCGCAGCGAACTTCTCCAGTAGATTTGCATTTGCATGGGCGACCCGTCCAGCGACGGAGATAAACTAGAACAGACTCTCCGCCAAATCCGATGAGCCACTGATTCCTGCGCAGAGCTTCCTGCCAAAGATAGGATACCTTATCTTGTAGTTCCGGGGTTGCAAGAGGGGCTGATTCAAGTGAGTGGAGGGGTTTCATATCTACATCAAGGAGAACTGCCTTATACCAGACATTGCGAAGCATTGATGGAGTAGCTGAATAATCGGTAGCATAATACTCAACCGTCCAGCGGGAGAGGTCTTGTGGATCATAATTTGGAATTATGGACTGTAGAGGAAGAGGGGCTTCACTGGCAAAGAATCCATGATCCTCGACATCTAGGAAATTACCATGGATACGGGATACGAAGGCATTGAATTGATTATCATATTTTACCCGAATGAAGACCGAGTCTTTAAACGATTTTGAAATCGAATAACGGTTACGAATTTCATCAGTGGGAGCAAAGTCAAAAGAATTAAAAGAATAGAGAAAATTACGAATAGGAGGCTTGGATACTTTCATGATAAGATGATGATCGACATCAACAAATCCGGGACGGGAGACTGACACTGACAATGGCTGCTCTGTGAATAGTTTAGCAACTGCAAAATCCGTAGCGACATCAAGAGTTATTGGGGTTTCAGATATTTTTACAAAATGATTGTATGGATCATAATAAGAACGATAAAGCTGAATTCCGCCGAAGTGGCGACCGTCTTGTGGATAATCCCATTGAAGAAGATAGGAACCAAAGTCGGTGCCCGGAGTCGCTCGAAAGTTATTTACCGTATTGAGCATTAAACGACTCCCGTAGAGGTTACTGCCCTAATAACTCAAGGGTATAGACAAAACGAAATGAGTCTCCAGAAACAACATTTATTGGATCAAAAACCGAGCGATCAAATAGAACACCTGCGCCAATATTCTGATCGGTAAAAATTCCGTGCTCCGTTATAGAAAACGCCGAATCAAATACAAACTCAGATGAAGTGACGAACACATTAGGAGTTGTACCAACGGCTTGAGTACCCTGAATACGAGTATAGCCAGCTGAGGTTAACTCCGTAATAGCAGTATCGGAATGGGATTCTGGAGAGACGCCTGTTCCAAGACCATGGT
>LSQA01000119.1_pt1 | contig 11905 bp, 30 predicted proteins | sample 651271 | NCBI WGS metagenome assembly LSQA01 (sample SAMN04438314, study PRJNA306036) | termite gut metagenome | isolation source: viral DNA filtered from gut of termites from termite colony 3 | host: Coptotermes formosanus | place: USA: New Orleans, Cypress St. | collected 2013-06-21 | reverse complement strand
CCCGAAGGGGGCGGGGCTTACGCCCCGAAAGCTTTCAAATATTTTTTTATTTCCGTGTTTGGTTTTATTTCCACCAAGTCAAACTTTTTTCAACTTTTTTTCAAAAACTTTTCTCCGAAGCTCTGAAAGTGGCTCCACTGCGTGCTTTTTGGGCGTCAAAAAAGTTTCTTTTTTTTTGATTTTTTTTGTAAAAAGGGGTTGACGTATATGTATGGAGGGTGTATACTAAGACCATAACCAAGGGGGAGCAACCCCACAAGAAAGGAGGTGATAATATGAAAATAGAAATAAAAATAGATTTCGACGCAACCGACAACACAGAGAAAAATATACTTGTCACTCTAATGTCGATATTAGCCGAAATCTTAAAATTAAAAAGAGGGGGTTAACCCCTCGCCCCTTCGGGGGTATTATAAGAACATTATAACATATTAAGAAAGAAAAAAAAAGGAGATGTTTAAAATGACTAAAGAACTTTTTAAAAAAGATTATATTGATTTTTTATCAGATTACAATATTGATTATTACGATTGGGCAGAAATTGACGGAAAATTATTGTTGAAATATTACGAAATTGATGGCGAAATTTTAAAAGTGTGGCACACAAGCGGGGACAATGTTAGGAAAATAAGTGAACAAACGTTTGACTTGGTGGAAATAAAACCAAACACGGAAATAAAAAAATATTTGAAAGCTTTCGGGGCGTAAGCCCCGCCCCCTTCGGGGGTAGCATTAAAAAAAATAAAAATGTATAATAAAAAGGAGATGAACAAAATGAAAAACAGATACGGCGTACTTATTAAATCAGATAGAGCTTTGGAAGCGGAAGAAAATGGACTGGTTACCTTTACAAATTTATCAGCATGGCAAAAAAGAGCGGTTAAAGCTAGGGCGGTTTACCCTCGGGAATGGCATCACACTGGAGCGGCGGCGAATGAAACATACTACTATAGCCCCGAAGATTTTGAAGAATTAAACCCCGCAGATTTCCCCGCAGAGAAAATAATGAAAGAAAATCAAGCGGACTTATCTCGGTTAAAAATTAAAATTGTTTATGATGTAATGGTCAGTGGTTTTACTCGTGGGGCACGTGCACAATTTACGGAGTATAATGTGTGTGGGTTAGACGTCAGGAAAAAAGATAATAAAATTACGGGGGCACGTGGACGCAGGTTGTCAAGTAAAAATAAAAAAGTAACATATTTATACCTCCCCCCAAAATGTAGAAAATGGAGAGAAATTACACGGGCGGAGCTTGAAGAAATCAGATATAAATTCGCATAAAAAAAGAAAAAAAGGAGATGTTTAAAATGAAAGAATACAGAAACGAAGAGCTGAATATAACAATTAATTATGAAAATGAGGAATTAGAAATCACGGAAGAAGATGGTAAAATAAAGGTTTTAAATGTTGAAATTTACCCGAATAGTAAAATTGAAATAGAAGAAATACGCCATATAGATAAAATAGATTTGGATGTAATGGATTTTGCCAGAGTTGTCAAAACTTTTGGAAAAAGTACGGTTAAAGCATACGCCAACAGCAGAGTTAAAGCCTATGACGCAAGCAGAGTTAAAGCCTACAACAACAGCACAGTTTACGCATATGACAACAGCACAGTTTACGCTAATGACAACGGCAAAGTTTACGCCTATAATATCAGCAAAGTTTATGCTAATGGCAACAGCACAGTTTACAGTCATGAACACAGTACAGTTTACAGGTACGAAAACAGTCAAGTCATTAGCTGCTAAAGAATGGATTGATGCGAGAGATAAAATATAAAAAAAAGGGGGGTATCTCCCCCCTACAAACTAAAAAAGGAGATGGACAAAATGAATAAATTTTTAATTAGAGACGGAATTAACAAGTGGGCGTGTGAATTTGAGGAGATAGATAATTTAATTGTAGATACTGGTGGTGTAGGCTATTATTATTTAATAAGGGCTGAATAAAAAAGGAGTGATAAAAATGGCATTAACAGAAGCACAAAAACGAGCGGAAAAAAAATATAGGAAATCTGAGAAGGGCATATATGCAACAAGTAAAGCAACATCGCTTTCTTTTTTTAGAAATAAAGCAACGGAAACCGATTTAAAAAACGCAATAACTGAAATAAATAAAATATTAATAAAAAAGGAGTGGTAAAAATGGCATTAACTGAGGCACAGAAAAGAGCTAAAGAGAAATATAGGAAATCTGAGAAGGGAAAAGCAGCTAGAAAAAAATATGAGGCATCTGAAAATGGTCGGTATTCAAAATATAAACTCAATGCATTTAATTTTTTGAGAGTCAAAGCAAAAGAAGAAGACCTTGTCAAAATAAAAGCAGAGATAAAAAAAATCTTAAAAGAAAAATATAACTCTGAAAGTGAGGGGTAAAATGAATATATCCTACAATTACACCGAATTAATAACTGAACTGGAATCGGATGCCCTAGAGTTTAATATTCCAAGCTCAGAAGATATATATATAGTTCGCTCTGAAAACTCATTAGAGCATGACGGCTATATATTGGCAGATGAAAAACACCCATGCGGCTATTTTCCTATTATTGATTATTATTTTGAGCATGATGAAATTTTAGATAGAGATAAAAATTACCTTGAAAAAATGAAACTTCTTGATGTTTTGAATGAGATGAAATTCTGGGATAAAATTTTGTAGAGATAAAAAACAGAGATAAAAAAAGCCCTCTTATGAGGGCTAAATTTTTCCTAAAGTTAAATCTTCAATAAACTCATATAAATCATCTATATTGTTTTTATAATCCTTCAAAATAATATCATAATCAGAAGAGTTAAGCGTTATTTCTCCGGTCTTATATTTGTATATCATCAGAGCATCGCCTACAAGTAATTTTATAGATAAAACTACACCATCATTTTTTGTTAAATATCTATTTGGCGGTGTTATTTTCAATATTTCGTCACAAATAATTTGACCTTTTTCATTTGCATTTAAAAAACGATCTTCCCCAGCCGAAACATCTGGAAACACGCCTAAAAAATCTAATATTTTATCAGTGATTAAGGTTTTATATTCTTCTATTTTCTCATCTTCAATTTTTTTTGCTTCTGCTTCTTTTTCTTTTTCTTTTTCTTCTTCAATTATTCTTATTGCTTCTTGTTGTTCTCTTTCGGCTTGTTGTTGCACGTAAGAAAGCATGCAGGCTTGAAAGATAATAGCCAATATACCTAAAACAAGCCCTGTTATTTTCATCCATTTAGGATTTAATTTTTTTACAAAAGAAAAAATAGCTAAAAATAAAGAAATTATTCCTAACAATGCTCCTATCCCGGGGGCAAAAAAAGTTAAGACCCCAATAATGCCCAATATAAAAGAAGCTAGTGCAGCCCGATTATATTTTTTTGTTTTTACTTCTTCTTCCACAACTTCATTTTTTACATCTTCCTCCATTTTTACAACTCCTTCTTTATATAAATTAAAAACCTCCTATACTTTTATAAAATATCATGTTTATACGAAATTGTCAAAAAAATAAGATAAAAATCCCCTCTTTTAGGAGAAAAAAATAGATATAATTAGAGATAAAATATGATAACATGATGATAACAATAAACAAAAACAAGCTAAAACCACAAGCGATAAAATAATAGAAAATGGCTATATTTAGCGATATAATTTTATGTGGTTTTTTCCTATTTTGGATTCACATATGCCGATGATGTAAAGGCATATTAAAAAGCCCCTTAAATAGGGGCTTTTTTGATGTCGTTTTTTTCCGTGATAACATTTTGACAACAGTTTTCTATTTTTTCGATAATTTCCATCTCTGTTTGTGGATATAAATGTCCGTATGTATTTAAAACTTGCGTTTTATCCTCATGACCTAATCTTTTAGATATTAAAAACACGTCCGCACCTAAATTTATTAAAAATGCGGCGTGCGAATGCCTAAAATCATGTATCCTTATTTTTTTATTATCACAAAGGCTTAAATAATGGTCGTATATCCGTTGTAATTGAGTCGGAGATAAAGGAGTATCCCCACCCACTACAAAATCGCCTACAGCCCCTTTTTTCAACTCCTTTAATAGGTTCAATAGATTAGTATCTAATTTTACTATCCGGTTACTGGATTTTGTTTTTGGTGTTCCTAAAAACCATTTACCATTATTCGCTTGCAATGTATTTTTTATTTCTATAAAGCTGGATATAAAATTTACATTTTCCCATTTCAAGGCTAATAATTCACCCTTTCTAATTCCCGTATAAAATAATAAATTAAAAATAGCCTTGTCCTTTATGTTCTTTATATTCATGTCAAATGAATTAAACTCCTCCAGAGTCCAAAATTTCATTTCTTTTTTTTCTTCTGTATTTCTAAAATTACCAACTGCCCTACATGGATTATGCGTCAAACCAAAATACTTAATAGCATGATTAAATAAGGCAGATAATTTTACATGCGTTTGCTTTAAATGGTTGTGAGAATAAGGCGGAGTATGTTTTTTTAGTTTAGCTTGCCAATCTACAATGTTTTTATTCGTTATTTTTTTCATGTCTTTACCGGCAAAATAAGGGAGGATGTGGTTTTTTATAGTGCTGTTTAAATTTCTACAAGAATTTAGTTTCCTGTCAGTTAAATAAATACTTTTATAGTGATTAATAACAGTTTCAAACGGCAATTCCCCTATATATTCTTTATTCTCGTTTTCAATAATAAAAAACCGTTCCGCCTCAGCGGCTTTCTTTTTTGTTTCAAATCCACGTCTTGTATATTGTTTTCCGTTAATTCTGGTGGAAAAAAACCACGTTTTCCGCTGCTGGTCTTTATGTGTACTCATTTTATCACCTCTTAAAATAGCCCCTCTAAAAAAGAGGGGCTATATTTTTATTTACAACTAATAGGATTACTATATAAGTATTCTTTACTTTTTAAGCATTTCCCTTTTTGAAAATCTTTATTGTAAATATGCAAGATTTCATGGATAAGCGTTTCTTTCTCCGCTTCATAGGATAAATCGCTTTCAATAAAAATCAAGTTGCTGTTTTTCTTGCAAATCGTAAACCCCATAACAACGGGGGATACATTAATTCTTACAACATTAAAATTCAGTTCTTTTCTTAATTCCGTCCATTCATTGTAAGTTATAATACCACTTTCCACTTTAGATATTAATTTCTTACAATTCATTTATTCAACCTCCTTTACATAATATATAGCACGCCAAAAAGCGACAAGCTCATTTTTCTGGATAAATAGCCTGAATAATAGTAGCTATTTTCTTTTTTTCTTCTTCCGATAGCTTAGCTACTTTTTTAAATAACATTTTCAACTCATGATTTCCGCCAACCATTTCGAGTATATCCAAGGCGTCCTGATCGTATTCTCTGAGGTCGTTGTCATTTTCTTCGTCAATAATAGAGCTTTTTGTCACATTAAAAATATCTGAGATTTTTTGTATCATTCCCATTCGTGGAGTTTTTACGTTTAACTCCCAAGCTGATACGGAACTATCACTCACGCCTAACATTTCCGCAAATTCTATTTGTGACAAATTATTATGTTCTCTTATTTTACGTATTTTTTCTCCGATTCCCATCAAAATTCCTCCTAAGTTGTATATGTATATCTTAACACAAAGTGGAATTTATTCAATATTTTTTATAAAAATTTCCACTTTAAGTATTGACATTCTTCTTTAAGTGGAATAGAATAGAGACAGAGGAAAGGGGTGAGATAATGCAAAAAGTAAAATTTACATTAAAACAAGCTAGGACATACAGAGGATTGACACAAGAAGAAATGGCTAAAAACCTACAAGTACACGTGCAAACGTATAGGACATTAGAAAGCAACACAGGACGGATTACAATTGACCAAGCTAAGTTAATTTGCAGGGTGTTGCAGATGCAAGCGGATGATATTTTTTTTGATACCTATTCCACTTAAAGAAGAAGTAATCATTATAAAAAAGAAAGGAGATGAACAATGAACAGCATAGAACGTCTTTTAGAAATTCAAACATCTACATTAAAAATGGCTATTGACAATCACAATCTAATAATCAAAGCAATAAGCAATGAATTGGAAAAAGACAAGTTTTTAAACAATGAAGACGTAGCGGAAATAACAGGGCATACAGTTAAAAGTTCAAGGGAAATAATCCAAAAAATAAACCGCTATATAAGACAAGCAAAAGGAAAAGAACATGTTATACAAGGCAAGGTACCGGAAAGTATATTTTGGGAATGGTACGGAAAGGAGGCAAAGAATGGACAATAAAAAAATACGCCTCACGCTAAACCTAAGTCATGAAATGTACGAAGATTTAAAGCGTGAAGCGATTGAACAAAATGAATCAATTAACGGGATTATGAAACAAATAATTTATAAATCTGAATCGGGAATAACCCCATTTTCAACCTCATAATCCTTAATGCGTTTCTTAATCATGAGTTCTATTTCCTTATTCGCCGATCGTCCATTTTCTTCGGCTATGTATCTGATTTTTTTTAGCAACTCATGAGGCATACGCAGTGTATAGCGTGGTAAATCGCTAGGCATAACAACACCTCCAATTAAATATTAGTGACGCCATTATAGCACAAAAAAAATGTCAAAAAAACTATTGACGCAAAGGTGACGCAGTGTTATTATAGATATAGGAGGTGACGCAAATATGACGCAACAAAGAAAAAGGTTAAACCTAGCAGTTACGGAAAGTCAATATCAACAATTAAAAGAAAAGGCAGAACGTGAAGGAGAAACAATCAATTGCATTTGTAGGCGAATATTCAAAAATTATTTAGAAAAAAAGAAAGGAGAAAAACAATGATTAGTTTTATTTTAATGGCAATAGCAACAATCCCGATCGGGCTAGTGATTTATTGGGGCATTGGGAAAATAGGGGAGTGGGCAGATGAATGATGATGCAATTTTAAAAATACAAAAAAAATGCTGGGAAGATTACTACAAAGCGGTTGAAGATTTTGAATACAAGCTAAAAGTAATCCGTGAAATGGTAGAAAAAGAGAGCCAGAAATAATCCGACTCTCAAAAAAAAGAAATTTAAAAAAAGATAGCTATATTTTAGCATAAAAAAAAGGAGATGTCAAAAATGAAAGAATTAGAAAATTATATGGTAATTGGAAATAATGCATACTGGGATTGTGATGGCGAGGACGTGGAAGAGGTTGAAGAAAAGCCTACAAAATTATGGGAACTATTTGAAAAAGTTTTAAAGGAAGACGGAGAAGAAAAGGCTTTATTAATGGCGAAAGAAATCTTTTGCGAAATAGAATTACCAACAGCATATGAGGAAGAGATTACGAATTGGGCTGGAGAAAAATATAATTGCACAAGATTATGGGAATTATTCGAGAAGATTTTAAAAGAAGATGGCGAGGAAGAAGCTTTGTCAACGGCAAAGGAAATTTTTTACGAGATAGAACTGCCTGCAGTCTACGAGGAAGAGCTTGTAGACTGGTACATGGAATAAAAAGGGGGGATGAAAATGTGGGTTTATTTACGTTCAGAGCCTAATTTATATACTGTTGGTTTTTACGACAGTGACGGAGAATGGCAACCTGATAGCGATTATTGCTTCCGTGAAGAGGCGGCAGAAAGAGTACATTGGCTAAATGGTGGAAAAAAAGGAGATGATTAAAATGATTAGATATACAGATGAAATAGTTGTTAATGCAAATAATATCCATGCCGCAATAAGACGGCATGGAATGGATGAAATGGACATGATGACAGATATTGAGAAAGCATGGCTTGAAGAAGAGTACAGAATAAGAGACATATTGGAGGATGATTAAAATGAGCACACTGTATGAATTATCTGAACAATATAAATTGCTTGAAGATTATCAAGAAACCGTGGAGGGTGATTTTTCCATCGCCCTCCGGCAGATAAAAGATGAAATCCATGTAAAAGCTGATAATTATTGTAAATTGATGAAAAATTTGGAGGCAGACGCTAACGGATTAAGGGAAGAAGAGGAAAGGCTAAGTAAAAAAAGAAAAGCCATAGAAGGCAAAATAAAAAGCTTGAAAGAACATCTAGAGTACGGAATGCGGAACGCCAAACTAACAGACATTAAAACAGATTTATTTACAATTAAAATCCAAAATAATCCGCCAAGCGTCAATGTGATAAATGAGGATGTTATACCAAAAAAATATTTTTTAACGACTCAAACATTGATAAAAAAAGATATTTTGGAAGATTTAAAAGCTGGTAAATCTATAAAAGGCGTGGAGCTACAACATACAGAAAGCCTAAGGATCAGATAAAAAAAGGAGATGGTAAAAATGAACATATTTGAAAAATTACAAGATGCAAGAGTTGAATTGCAAAACATGGGATTAAAAAAAAGCGGAAAGAATAGCTTTACAGGATTTTCTTATTTTGAGCTAAAAGATTTTCTACCGATGGTTAACGAAATCTTTAAAAATAAAAAACTATTTTCTAAGGTTTCTTTTACAGAAGAATTAGCAACGCTAACTATAATAAACGCTGAGAAAACAGATGAAATAGTGGAATTTACAAGCCCCATGAGACATTTAGAACTGAAAGGATGTAATGACATCCAAGCGTTAGGCGGTGTTGAAACATATCAACGGAGATACTTATATTTTTTAGCATTGGAAATAATAGAAAATGACGCGTTTGATAAAGTTGCTGGTTCCGCTGATAATAAGCAAATTAAAAAAGATGAAAAGCCAAAGGACACTATCACAATCGACCAAGCTAAAGAATTAATTAAAATATCTGGCAACGATGAAAAATTATTTACTGGAATGATTGCCGGATATGGCTATAAAAAGTCAACAGATATAAAAACAAAAGACTATGACGCTATTAAAAAAGCATTGGAAAACGCTGTAAGTATGGCTATCGAAGGTTAAAAAAGAGGTGAATCATGGCTCAAATTTTAAAAGTAAAAAATAAATATATAGTTAAGGGTTTAAATTTAACCGCTGGAGAAAATGAAGATTTGAGCCGTGGATTACCATTAAACGCAGATATTACAGTGCTAGATGGGCGTAAAATCTCAGCACAACAACGCAAATTCTTTTACGCCATCTGCACCGACATTGGAAACGACAGGGGAGAGCACAAGGTGCATGTTGAAGCTGAGGCTAAAGCTATCTATAAAAGCAACACAGGTAAAGACATCTCGCTGACCAATTGCTCCGTCAAAGAGGCTAATATATTAATAGATTCGCTTATCACACACGCTCTTTTCATGGGGCATGCGGTCAGTGGGGATGTTTTAATGGACTACAAATATAATTTTACTCAACAAAAAATATATATTATGTGTTTAAAACGTATATGTTGCGTTTGTGGTAAGCATGCAGACCTGCACCACATTAACGGCTCTACAATTGGAATGGGCAGGAACAGGGATAAAATAAGCCACATTGGGGCTAAAATAATCCCCCTATGTCGAGAGCATCACAGCGAATTCCATGTCAACGGGGAACATAATTTTATGGAATTTTATCACATCGAGCCAGTAATCGTAAACAAAGAATTAGATGCACTGATAAGGAGAGGAAAAATAAAATGAAATGTCCTAAATGCATGATGGAAATCAAGAGGACAGAGCCTGGTGATGACTTTTGTGAATATTGTGGATATGAATTTGTGGGTGAAGAAATAATCGAAATCATACAAGAAAAACTATTTTAAGGAGAAATTATGAAAAAAGAAGATGTCATTAAAAAATCAGAGGCAGAAGAACAAGCGGTTTTATTCGATTGGGCTATGAGGAGCGAGGGAGCATATCCAAAATTAAAAATGATGTTACATATCCCCAACGGGGGAAGTAGACATCCTGCTGAGGCTTTAAATTTAAAGCGTCAAGGTGTTAAATCTGGCGTGCCAGACATATTCCTACCCATACCTATTAACGATTACCACGGCTTATTTATTGAAATGAAAAGCGAAAAAGGAAAGCTATCAGGTAATCAAAAAATATGGATTGAAGAGCTGGAAAAACAAGGGTATAAATGCTGTGTTTGTTACGGATTTGAAGAGGCACAGCATGCGATTTTAAAGTATCTAAGGATAATTTTATAAAGGAGGAAAGAAAATGAAAGAAGATTTAGAAGTTGAAGTATTAGTCGATTTTTTGAAAAAAATGAGAATGAGAGTACCGAGAAAAACATGTGTTAAATATATGGGCGTAAGCGATAGATATTTGCGGTCAATAATCAGTAGGGCTAGAGAACTAGGATATCCAATAGTGACAGACACGGACATAGGGGGCTACTATATAGCAGAAACAAGAGAAGAAGCTAGTACATTTATACGGCAGATGAGAAGTAGAGCGGTTAAAGAATTTAGAGCGGCTGACAATATGGAGCTTTATTTTGTAACAAAAGAACAAGGAGAGGGGTTGTTTCCTAATGGCTAAAAGAAGAATGTTTACGCTGGATATAGTCGACACTGACCAATTTATGGACATGCCTGTTAGCTCACAAAATTTATATTTTCATCTTGGAATGCGAGCAGATGATGACGGATTTTGTGATTCGCCTAGAAGAATAGCACGTAACATAAATGCGTCAGATGATGATTTCAATGTGCTGTTATGCAAGGGTTACTTGATAGCTTTTGAGTCTGGTATAGTTGTCATTACTGATTGGCGACAAAATAATTACGTAAGAAATGACAGATACACGAAAACAAAATATCAGAAAGAATTACAAATGCTAGAAGTCAATAATGAAGGGCGTTACAGCCTTCTGGATACCACTGGTATACCAAATGTATACCAAATGGATACCCAGGTTAGGTTAGGTAAGGTTAGTATAGGTAAGTATACTATATCTTCTTCTTCATCATGTAATACTGATATACAAGATGCAGAGGATGAAGAATTAGTTTTAAAGGTCGAAGAAGAAGACGAAGAAATTAAAACAGTTATTGAACAGGATGTTGAACAGGTCATTGAACATGATTTATCAAAAATAGCGAAGGTTTATGAGCAAGAAATAGCAAACCTAAGCCCGACCGTTATGGACGATTTTAAAGAATATCTAGACGCAGGCATTGATGTTGATTTAATAATTGAGTGCATACGGGAGGCATCTAGGCGTAATTCTAAGAATTTTAAATACATCGATAGCATAGTCAGAAATTGTCAGAAAAAAGGCATTAAGTCGGTTGTTGATTTTAAAAACGAACAGGACAGGTTTAAGCGTACGAAAGGTCAAGGTATTACGCCGCCAGAAAATTTAAAGCCTAAAAAAGATAAATATGACAATGCGTTTTTTAACAAAAAAAATAAAGAGGATTGGTAAATGGTTAAAGTAATTGAGTTATTTGCAGGCTATGGGAGTCAACATATAGCCCTCGAGCGAATTAAAAAAGACAAGTTAATAAAGGATTTTGAATATGAAATTATTGGTATATCAGAAATAGACAAAAACGCTATTAAGGCGTATGAGTTGCTACACGGAAAGGTAAACAATCTAGGCGATATTAGGCATATAGACGTTTTACCGGATTGTGATTTGATAACATACTCATTCCCATGCCAAGATTTATCAAACGTTAATACAAACGGCGTAGGGCTAAAAGGCGAAAAAAGTGGATTGATTTACGATGTTTTAAGGCTCGTAAAGAAAAAACAACCTAAATACTTGTTAATGGAAAATGTGCCCGGGCTAATAAACAAAAATAATATTTATGGTTTCATGGAGGTTCAAAAAGAGCTGGGATTGTTAGGTTATTCGAACCATTACACAACTTTAAAGGCTGATAATTTAGGTGCGGTACAAGGTAGAGAAAGAGTTTTTATGGTTTCGATTTAAAATCAACAACCGACTTAATGCCTTTTTTCTGACAATTTCTGACTATGCTATCGATGTATTTAAAATTCTTAGAATTACGCCTAGATGCCTCCCGTATGC
>LSQA01000118.1_pt1 | contig 11998 bp, 12 predicted proteins | sample 651271 | NCBI WGS metagenome assembly LSQA01 (sample SAMN04438314, study PRJNA306036) | termite gut metagenome | isolation source: viral DNA filtered from gut of termites from termite colony 3 | host: Coptotermes formosanus | place: USA: New Orleans, Cypress St. | collected 2013-06-21 | reverse complement strand
CAGAAGGGGTTCCTATCGCTAATCTTACCTTTCGTTCTAATGCGAATTTATCAAATTCGCTTTATTATATTACGCTACGCTATATTAAACTTTAGCGTTTTTGGGTTTTTGTGCTTTTTGGGCGCGGTTTTTGCGCCCTTTATATTAAAAATTGCTTCTTGATTGAGGCAGAAGGGGCTTTTATGGGCATTATGAACTTGCTTAAAGCCAACTGGTCTGGCAAAGTTGGCCAAACGGCAGGCGCCAAATGGAAAGACAAGTCTACCATTCGAGTTTTTACAAAACCGGCGTATACGAACACCCCGGCGCAGCAGACGATCCGATCCGGTTTTGGCGATGTTTCGGCATTTGTCGCTCTCTTTGCGGAACAAATCAAATCTCTGTCCGCTCTGGACACTAAAGGAATGAGCGTCAGAAACGCAATCCTTAAACTGAACAAAGATCAAATAGTTGACGGCCAACTTGACGCCGCTACGCTGAAGGTCTCTCGTGGCGGCCTTCCCCATCCCGCCAATATGCAAGCGACCATCCCCGCCGGACTTACTAAATTTGCTTTCACTTGGACACCCGCGGTCGGCGCTACCATTTCGGCAAAAGCGAAAGTCGTTTTTATCGTTGTTAATAGCGCTCTTAACTTTGCCGCTGTTGGCTCCGCTCTCAATTCGGCGGGTACGTTTGACTTACAGGCCGCTGTCCCTCCCTCGCAGCCCTTTAACGTATACACGTACCTCATAGATTACCGGGGATCTTCGCGGGTCGGATCGACAAGCGATTATGCCAATCCTACCTCGCCAGCGGCGTAGGCGCTTACGGCGGGGGATGTATATTCATCCCCCGCCTATAGGATAACTATGGGTCGGCAAGATTTTATGAACGGCGGCTTTTACGGCAAACTTGGAGAAACCGTAGGCTACCGTATAGGCAATAAAAGATTTATCCGCCGTTATGTAGTGCCTAACCAGCCAAACACACCGGCGCAGCTTGACGCCAGGGCGTTATTCGCAACCGCCACGCGCCTAGCGCAGGAGGCTTTTAACGTTAATAAGGGCGACGCCGCCTGGTCAAATTACTCGAAAAGTGAGTTTTCTCATCGCGTAGGCGTTGCGATGAACCGCTTGAAACGGGGGATGTCCGAGGCCGACGCCTTGCCCCTCTACCCGGACGGCTTTGTCAACGTTGATACTATGCACGGCATGGGGCTTATGCTTGGTTCCCCCTTGTCGCTGTATTTTTTCACCGATTATGTTAGTTTTCCCGCAGGTACTGCTTTTAACTGTGTTCTTTCCGGTTGGAATTCAAATAATCAGCAGGTTCAATATACCGCCAATGTCGTCTGGGATGGATCGTTGCCTCGCGCCTTAAAATTTCCCATTTCCGGGCTTGATCTCTCCGTAATGGAAATTGACTCTTTTTCCGCTGTCCACGAACCAAATTTGACGTTTAATACTCGCGTTACGCTTACCGACTATGATCCGGACTTCTTTTTTCTCAACGAAGATTATGACGCTTCAGACGTTAAAAATGTAACAATGTCGCGTTCTAGTGATACGAGAATTACTCTCACGTTGCCCTACGTTCTTGATTGGGCAGATGACGAGTATCACTGCGCCGTATTTGCCTGTAATGGCGTAAATGACGTGGGCGCACACTGGTTCAATCCGGCTATATCTCGTCAAAGTTCTTCGGTTGGATACGTCACTATTCCCGCGCCTACGCTTGCCGGAAAGCCAAATGTCTTTGTTTCATTTTGGGCGCAATCAGCTAATGATCGTTTCAATCCTTACTGGTGTTATAAGGCTCTATAAATTGTATCTTTCCCGGTTCCGTACCGGAAAGCATAAAAAAAAAGCGCCGCTATTGGGAGGGGCAGCGCTTATAAAAAAAACCTTGGAGCGATGATTTTGAAGGGAAACAATCATCTGCTCATGCTATAAAGTACTAATCCCCTTGCTGGAAGTCAAACAAAAAGCCCTCAAGGGGTAAGTTTTTTATATCGGGTATTACAAAATTCGCTTTTACGTTCCCCCCGGCTGCCGGATCGCCTTTAACCGTTACGAGTAACGCTATTTTCCAATGAACGCCAAAAAAAGGCGCGGTCTGAGGGAACAGCCGCGCCAATTGTAGTTATTAGGCAGTATTCTTTTACTTCAGGATTTTGTTACTACCTTTGTTAGAAATTACTCTTGCCTATGCAAGAAGTCAAGCAAAAACGCCCCAAAAACTTGAGTTTTTTTTTCGTATCTTGCGCCTACCGTTTCCCGGATGCCTTAAAATTCGGCTCTGGTTGCTCGTAAAAGGCCCTACAGGGGCTTAAAAGGCTCTTAGGCATACTTTTTCCCCTTAACGGCTCTAAAAGCCCTTCCAGGGGCTTATTTTGACGTTCTTTACTTTACAACGCCATGCGCCGCCCGGAGACTTTCAAAAGCCTTCGCTTCGGCGGCCATCTTCCGTATATCCTCGCCTACGTTGCTTGCAAATCGTGGATAGTCTCCCAATGCTTTTTGATACAGTTCGGCGAATTCTTCAGGATACTTTTCTCTCAAGTGTTCGTTTTCTTTCGCTTCCCGGCTAATACTATCCTCCGGGCTTGCTTTCGGAAGGTCTACCGGCTTGACGCCGGCTTTTCTGCCCTTATTTGATGAAACGGTTTTAGGCACGGCTTCGCTGTTAAACCGGAACCCGGTAATACTGCGGCCTTTCTTGATACTTTCCGTCTTAATCTTAACGCCTATCCCCGCTTCATTGATCTCTTTAACAGGCCCTTCTATCACCCTGCGCCGGAATTCCTTATTTTGCTTGTATTCCTCATCTTCTATACCAAAGGTCCGGCGCAGTTCCTCCAGCGTCCGCTCAAAATACCAGGCGTTATCAGCGTTCCCGGCTTTTCCCCGCAAACTCTTATAACTAATGGCAAGTTCAAATATCCGTATCGCGTAGCGGCTCTGTAGTTTGCCCAGATCGGACAAGTCTATTTTGGCGTACAAGTTTTTAAGTTCCCGCAAAAAATCGGCCAACTCATTATCAAACGTCATTTCACAAATGCCGCTGTCGCCGTTAAAATCGGCGCTGTCGAACCAGTGATGTACTTTCAGACTGGGCGTTCCCTTGCCGGTTGACGGCTGTTCTATCTTGATAATGCTTTTTACGCACTCGACAAGGGCATCTTTAAAAATCCGCATAGAAGCCCCGCCTTTTTCATAGCCGAGGGCGCTGCAAAAGTCGGAAAAAGTAAAAGCTACAGACAGGCTCGATAAATCCTGGGGGAGCAAGGCCATAGCCATAGCCGTCACTTTCTTGGCCGTGGCCGAAAACGAATGAGCGGAGCGGCTTATTGCGTTGTGCTGCAGCACGTAACGTGGCGTTACCCCCAGCTTTTCCGGCGTGTTGACATCAAAAAGTTCGCTCTGCATAATTATCTATCCTATTCCCTTTCAAATAAAAATAAAAGACTAATTCTTATAATTATCATAATTCTTATAATTCTAGCGGCCAGACAAGCGTTTATAAGTCATTATAAAATAAAGAATTAGTAAGAACGTTTTCTCCGATAGGTGTACGGAATTCCCCCGCCGGGTGTACAAAATTCCCCCGGTAGGTGTACGGAATTCCCCCGGTAGGTGTACAAAATTCCCCCGGTAGTTTAGGGGAATTTTGTACACCTTTCCGGCTTTTGTTACTCGTAACGGAATAATCATTATTCAGCCGTCCGCCATAAAAACCATCATTTTTTGAGCGTTTAAGGCGGCGTTTCCCTTAGCATGGTTGTTAAAAAACACCTGCAATGTCTTAGAAGTTTGGGAAACGCTTTTCAGTACCGGCGTATAGGCCGCCAATTCGTCATCTGAATACAGGTAATCATACCGATCCCTTGAATTCGTACCGTACCAGTTCCGGGAGTTTCTACCGTGAAACCGCATATAGGCGTTGTTTCCGGTAAATATAGGGCTAAATTTGGGTAGTTTGCTGACTTCCGGCATATCGCAGACGCAGCAGGTAACGCCCCGCTCTTCCATTCCCCGGTAAACTTGATCGACTTGCCAAGATGAATGGCGAAACTCGACAATAAGGGGATGTTCCGGGAATTCGTCAATGAGGCTGGCCAAGTAGCGGCGGTTGTCATCGACCCGGTGAAAACTTTGGGGGAACTGGAGAAGAACGGCGGAAAGCAAATTTTCACGCTGGAAAGGCTGTAACGCTTCCCGAAATGCCCTTGCCGTTTCCCGCCAAGCGCTCAATTCTATATGATGCGTCAACTGCTGGTTGGCTTTTATGCTAAACTTTATCCTTCTTCCGCTTCTTTCAACCATATTTTTCAGTTGATCCGCTTTGGGCATACTGTAATATGAAAAATTCAGCTCTAAAGCGTTAAATTTCTCCGAATAGAAGGCCAGGAATTCCTCACGTTTTAAGTTAGGCGGGTAAAAAACGCCCTTCCATTCAGGATAATCAAAGCCGGAGGTTCCAATAAGTATCATACTCTTTACCTCACCTTCGGCACGTCTTTAAGACGTGTCGTGTAATTTGGCGATAAAAATTCGCGTTTCATTTCCCACGGCGCGGCGTCAACATCTTCCGGCGGCATAGCCAATGAGGAAGGGCCAAAGCGGATCGCCCCCCTGCCGTACCGGTCATGTATAGTGTCAATGGCTTTCATCAGGTTGTCCCGCTTTTCCTTTTGTTTGTTATCGTCAAACAGTTCCGTCTGCCGGTTATGGTTCTCTACCACGCCGGAAAGCAGTATCATAGTTTTCCGGTATTTATAACCTTGCCGGAAAATTGACCGCAGCAGGGAAATAGCCTCCCTGAGTATAGCCGGGTGGTAGTCGGTCGGCTCATCGAATTGAGCGCTCGCTTGGTTCACATACTGTTCGCCTTCGCCGTATGGGTTCGTCATTAAAAAAACGGTGATATAAGAGCAGGACAAGCGATCTTCCCGGAGCCTCTTAACGGCCTCTTGCGTATAATCGGCCAGGGCGTGAAGGAGTTCGTCAAGGTTGTAGACGCCTCCGCTGAAACTGCGGGAGCACATTATTTGATCCCGGTGTTCTCTGTACGTGCGGTCTATGGCCGGGACGCCGTTCAGTTCCTGAACGGTTCTCATCCCCACAATGGAAAGATACTTTTTAGCCTTATCAAGCGGGTACTGTTTGAGATCAAAGGCGGTCGTTATGCCGTGTTTCTCTAAAAATGCGGTTTTGGCTCGGCCTATTCCCCAAATATCCCCTATAGGATAGCCTTTCAGGGCTTCGTCCTGATCTATTTTCGTCCAATCGCACACCCCGCCGCGCTTTTTTGCCAGTTTGTTACAAAGTTTGGCCAGCGTCTTTGTCGGAGCGATACCCAAAGCGACCGGAACGCCTATTTCAAGAGTAATGGCCTCCCGGATAGTCCGGGCGATCTGGGAATAATCGCAGTTTTTCCAGTCGGGGAAGTACAAAAAACTTTCGTCTATCGAATAGACCTCGACATCCGGCGAAAAGCGGTTATAGATGACGTTCAACCGTGCGCTTATATCGGCGTACAGCGTATAATTGGAACTGAAAACGGCTACGCCCTTTTCTTCTGCGGCTTTCCTGACTTTGAAATACACATCGCCGCGCCGGAAGCCTAAATCTTTACATTCTTGGTTTAAGGCTATGATTATACCGTCATTGTTGGACAATACGGCAATGGGCTTTCCGTACAAGTCGGGCCTAAAGAGCCGCTCACAGGAAGCGTAAAACGAGTTTCCGTCAATATGGAATATCATAATAGGTTTATAGTGGCCGTTACGGTGCCAAATATGACGGTATCACCCGCGCCGGAAACATCCATACCGTTCTGATCCGTGAGAAAAATCCGGTTTTTCTCTTTGACTACTTCCCGCAGCCGGAATTCCCCCTCGGAAGCCGCCACGACAACCGATCCGGGATGCGGTTTTACCGAGCGGTCTACCACCAACAGGGAGCCGGGAAATATCCCCCGCCCTTCCATATCCCGGCCTTCGGCTTCCATAATGAATGTAGCCGGTGAATTTTTTATTAAAATCCGGTTCAAATCAAGGCTTTTTTCTTCGTATCCCTGCGCCGGGCTGGGAAATCCGGTCTCCTTTTCCATTCCGTTCTACCTCTTGCGCGGTTTTGATCCGTGCGGTATAGTTTATACTATCGAATCTAAGTTTTAACTTCTTAAACTCTAGTTTTGATTTTAGCAACTGTCAAGGGGAGGAACAGATCGTGAAAACAGAGGCGGAACGTTACGCTTATATTCAGGAAAAGTCAGGTCTCTCTAAAAAGGACTTCGCAACAAGCCTCGGCCTCGCCAAAAGTCAGGGAAGCCTTATGAGCCAGGGCAAACTCAAGGCTTCGCGGGAGACGCTTTCCCAAATGGCCAGCCTGTACCACGTCGATCTGACTTGGTTTATTACCGGGGAAGGAAGCCCGGAAATCGGGCCGGGGGGCGTTGCCGTGCTGCTACACGATCAGGAAGCGGCAGCCGGGCAGGGAAGGGAGATCGGGGAGTACGTTGAAAATCGGACGGTCAGAGTACCCGCCGAACTTATCGCCCCGCATCGCGCCGCGAATGTCCGGGCGGTCTACGTTGCCGGGGACAGCATGGAGGGCGCCGGGATTAATGACAAGGACATCATCATCTTTCGGCCTTGCCAGCCGGAAGGTAACGGCATCTATGTCCTTTCTATCGGTACTACCTTACTGATCAAGCGGGTGGAATTCGACCCGTTTCACCAATCGATAATCCTTATCAGCGCAAACCCGGCCTATCCGCCCCGCGAAATTTCCGGCTTTGACCTGGAGACCTTCAAAATTGAGGGGCGGGTAATAGCCTGTCTGCACCGGTTCTAAGGCGTTCCGTTACTCGTAACGATTATAGCCCCCTTTCCTGACGGATAATCTCTTTTACCGCTTGACGGATAAGAGCCGCCGCTTTTGTGCCTTTCCGTTCCGCTATTCTCTGGAGCGTGGCGTAATCCCCTTCATCGAAACGCACTACGACCGCTTGCTTAGGGTTGGGCTTGAAACGTTCCCGGCTTTTTTCCGGTTCCGGCTGTACCGGTTCCGGCTTGCCGGGGAAGTCCCGTCCTTCCATTGACTTATCAATCAGATCGGCAAGCTGGGGTCTTTTCGTTGCCATATCTATTATATCTCCTTTAGGTATCTAAAGTATTACCTATTAGATATACGTTGTATATCTATTCGATTACATCAGGGATGCGGTCAGGGCTTCAAAGCCGTCCAGGGACTTGGCCGCCGGCGCGTATTCATACAGGCTCTGATGGGCGATCTGGCACTCGGCGATCTTCGCGTCTTGGGGGATCGTGAATATCTGGTAGTTCAGTTTCTGTATCACCCGCTGAAATTCCCGGTGCCGGGCAAATGACTTGTTGACCATATTCAATACTACTTTGTCATTCCGTATCGTGCGCCGGTAAGCGTCTTCAATTTTCCGCAGCTCGGCTAGAAATATCTCTATACCGTCCACGCTGAAAAATTCCGGTGAGAGGGGATTGATCACTTCGTCAGCCTCGGCGATCAAGGCTCGTTCCAATTGTGAAAAAGAGGGGGAACAATCATATATGGCGAAATCAAAGCCCAGCGCTTCTAAGTCCTGGCTGAGAAATTCAAAGGCTTTCGGGTTCTGCTGGAGTTTTGTCTCCGCCCACTCTTTCAGGGTTCCGCCTATGGCCACGACCGGCACCATCGAAAGGCCGGGGGAAATAGTCTTGATCGCTTGGTTCAGCGTAGAACGCCGCGCTAGAACATCCGCTATATCGTATTCTATGGTGTCACCGCAGTACCAGCTTGAAGCGTTCCCTTGCGGATCGCAATCCAGATAGACGGTTTTCTTTCCTTTCCGGGCAAGGTTAGCCGCCACTGTGCCGGAAACGCTGGTTTTCCCGACCCCGCCCTTCTGGATGTAAAAACATATCTTTTTCATAGCCTCTCCACTAGTAAGTATTCTATCAGATATTGAAAGAAAGTACAATAGATATTTGATAGAGTGCTTTTATATATTTTTTGTATATCTATAAAATATCTATTGACATTCAAGAAATTGTAAGGTACGCTACAATTATTGTAACGTACCTTATAATCAGGGGGCTCTATGATTACTACCGTTCAATTCAAAACCTTGGATGACCTATACGCCTTTTATAACCTTGCCCTGTTTGCTGGAACTCTGTCCGACTGCATAATCAATATGTCCCGGCACAGCGGCACCTACGGCTTTTTCGCTTCCGGACGCTGGAAGGCGGAAGATAGCGGAGATCGTAAACTTGTCCACGAAATAAGCCTAAACCCGGATCATCTGGATCGGCCTTTCGTCCAATGGCACGCTACCCTGGTACACGAAATGGTTCATCTTTGGCAGGAAGACCACGGCCATCCCAGCCGGGGAAATTACCACAACAAGGAATGGGCGTGGAAAATGGAGGAGGTCGGCTTGATACCTTCCGAAACAGGCCAGCCGGGTGGAAAAAAAACAGGGCAATCAATGACCCACTATGTAAACCCTGACGGGCTGTTTCTTCAGACCTTCAACCGCCTGACTACTGAAACGCTGGAAGCCCTGAAGCTGAAGTATTTACCGGCTATGCCAGCGCCGGACATTGCCCGGCCCGGCAGGGCGGGAACCGCCGGAACTGGGGGCGTGGCCGGGCTTGCCGGAGGGGAGGAAGGCGGGGAAGCCGGAGCCGTTGAAAAATACAATTCCAAAACAAAGTATTCTTGCCCCTGCGGTACTAACGTTTGGGGAAGGCCGGGCTTAAAAATACGCTGCGGGGAATGTGACGGGGATTTTCAGGAAAACGGTTGACAGCCGCGCCGGCGCCGGAGGAACGTCTTAGAGGTTCTTCCGGCGCGTCTTCTTGGCCAGTAAGCCCTCGGTCAGGGTCTGGTACAGGTAAAAAAGATAAGCTACCCGGTCGGCGTCATTGGTGAACTCTTTCCCGTAGGCTTTTTCGACCGCCTTATCAAGCGCTTGGTGCGCTTTGGTGAGTTCCGGGGGCATAGTTACCGGATCGTAGAGGACGGCAAATGTTGACTCCGGGTACTTGTCGCGGGTATCCAGCACCGTCTGAGCCGCCTTCTCAATGGTTCCCCTCTGGTTATCCGTAGGGCTTGGCCAGGGGAAGTTGTTATAAACTAAAACCCCTGAATAGCGGTAATCACTTTTAAGCCGTCCGCAAACATACCTCGTCCAGGCCATATGCATACCCGATGTAAGAATTCCGAATTCGTACAGCGTAGCGTCCGGTATCATCGAATTCGAATTACCGCATATTACATTTTTTGACATAAAGCCCATAGGAATATATCTTCTTTTCTCTGATGAGTGGAGGGGAACAAGAATATAATCTGTTTTGGGCTGCCGTATTTCAGAAAATAACGAGGGATAATCGGCAAATTTAACCGTCGCCTGTCTGTTACTGCCCGATCTGAATTCTTTTATCTTTTCCAACCGATCCCGGATGATTTTTGAGTTCTGATATTTCGAGGGGGGAATGCCGTCAAGCCAAATACAATACCTTGGAACCCGGTTAATAAATTCATAAGCGCCTATAAATGGCCGTATCAGTTCCTTAATACCTGGTTCTTCTGTTATTACCTCGTCATATTCCTTTTGATCAAAGAAAAAATAACCTTTATCTCGTGGCACGTTGCCTAGTTGCATTGCGTTTACATCGCAAAGCGGCTCTAATCTTCTGCCGATAAAGAGCGTGGGAGCGTCGATAAGGTAGGCATTTATCGTAGTAGCCGATGTCTCTGTGGGGCTGCCGGTAATATCAGGGTAATAAAAAATAACCTTGTTTTTTCTGTCAAAGCGGCTAAATCCTATAATAACGCAATAAACAGCGGCCCGATCCCTTGCCTCGTTCCACCATTTGAAGGTCTGATGAGCAAAATTAATCTTTATCCCGTGCTTGTTCATCAATTCAGCCCATAAAATGGGTGCCTGCTCACCTTGACAAATAGAGTTAGTCGAGACAAAAGCGGCTTGTATGGGGGTGTCCTTAATGAATTCGGCGGCTTTTTTATACCAGCAAGTTACATAATCCAGCATACCAGCGCCGTTGAGGGTTCCGAAAGCCGTTTCAATATCCTTTTTTTGCCTTTGGCTCATCAGGCTGTAGCCCACAAAGGGTGGATTACCCAGAATATAAGAAAGTTCGGCCTTGGGTACTACGGTTTCCCAATCAAGCGGTATGGCGTTTGCGTGTACTATCTTGGCCGCGGCGGTGAGGGGGAACCGGGCAATATACGTTCCAAAAGCCGCTGATGCCTCGTTGTTCATCAGGTGGTCCATGAGCCACATGGCGGTACGGGCAACCTGCACCGGAAATTCCTCAATCTCAATTCCGTAAAACTGATCCACATTTACCCGGACGATCAGATCAATGTCTAATAACTGCTCGCCTTTTAGCATTTCCTGAATCGTTTCAATTTCCAAAAGACGCAAAGCCCGGTAACTGACAATCAAAAAGTTACCGCAGCCACAGGCCGGGTCAAGAAATTTTAACCTACATAATGTATCGTGGAATTCTAAAAGCCGGTGTTTCTTCTCGGCTGACCGCATCTTTTTTATGTTCTCTAATTCGGCCTGTAACTCATCCAGGAACAAGGGCTTTACGATTTTGAGGATGTTTTCCTCGCTCGTGTAGTGTTCCCCCAGGGCGCGCCGTTTTTCCTCGTGCATAACGTTCTGGAACATTGCGCCGAATATTTCCGGCTTTATTTTGCTCCAGTCCATAGCGCAGCAGTCAAGGAGCGTCCGGCGCATTTTTGAAGTAAAGTCAGCAGGTGTGAGCCGTTCCTCAAACAAGCCGCCGTCAACATAGCGGAACCTGTTTAACTGTTCGTCGATGGCCTTGGATCGTTTATCTTCCGGTCTGTTCAGGGTGTCAAAAATACGCTCTATGTGAATGGCAAGATCGCTTCCGTCCTCATTTGTGCGATCCCGGATGTACTTGAAAAAAAGTTTTTTCTCATCAAAAATCCCGGTATCATCGGCAAAGAGGATAAAAAGAAGCCTAACAAGGTACACTTCCAGATCGTGGCCTTCATATCCGGTTTCTTTCAGGGCGTCGTGAAGATGGCCCATTTTCTCGGCGGCCTCGATGTCTACCGGGTTTGCCTTGCTGAAATCCGTGTCCCGATAACCCGCCAGATACCCAAAAAGCTCGACGTATTGGGTAAGTTCGGCAAGGGGGAAGGCTGTTTTTTCGCCGTCTTTTTCAAGATTGTAATATGTGAAGGTGTCAAAATCGCAGGTCAGGATGCCTTTGGGGATTTGCTTCTGGGGCAGGGTAAGGGCGTATTTCCGGGCCTGGGTGTAGGCTTCCTCCAGGTCCTTCCCGGGAGTTTTCATTTCTATTATGATGTGTCCAGGCCAAAAAAGGTCGATTTTACCTATTTTTCCCTTCCTTCCTTCCTCAAAAAGGGTTTTCTGCTCGTCTCCGTAATGTACATGATGCTCAAAGAGGGCAGTTTTCTTGCGGTCAACTCCGAAAATGTTGAAAAACTCGTTTTCAAAGGTCTGGGCCTCGGCCTCTTCCATGATGGCGCGGTTGTCCGCCCACCTTTCGGCAAACTGGGCGGCTCTTAGTCTAATCTCATTCCACGAAAGGGGCATAGCTATTCCTTTCAAACAGCCCACTTGGGCGGTGCGTCACGCTTCTTGCAATACGCCAGATAGTCTGCTTCGTCCCACCCTTCAAAATAATGGCAGATGGTGTGCATATTGCTGTCCTCAAGGTAATCCATCTCTGCTTCAATCAATTTACCCTGTAACCCGGTGTGTTCAAAACATTTTACAACGGCTGTCCACCGTCTGTTGTCATCCCCGGTATTCCTTGCATCATCATCTAGGTTTTTATCGGCCTCTACTATCACTTTCAAGTTATCTGAAAGCTCATCAAAAGGGGTACCCCATGTATACTTCATAAATCCCTCTGTTCCGCCGTGCCTTTCAGCGCCTAGTCTAATACTATATCATACTT
>LSQA01000117.1_pt1 | contig 12061 bp, 9 predicted proteins | sample 651271 | NCBI WGS metagenome assembly LSQA01 (sample SAMN04438314, study PRJNA306036) | termite gut metagenome | isolation source: viral DNA filtered from gut of termites from termite colony 3 | host: Coptotermes formosanus | place: USA: New Orleans, Cypress St. | collected 2013-06-21 | reverse complement strand
GCCATGCATTGTACAATTTTTAACCAGTTGTTCACCATCTAGCCTTACGACGTTGATCCATCGTGAGGGGTAGCCTACGATGTGCGCCTTGATGACTATAAAACGAGCCCAATATCTTATGCCAAACCTACGTCATGATTGGACCATTGAAGAAGCGAGTGCGCTTTATCACCAACCTTTTATCGATTTGATCTTGCAAGCGCAGAACATTCATCGCGCTACATTTCCTGCAAACACGGTTCAGGTGTCGGGTTTGTATAATATTAAAGTCGGTGGTTGTCCAGAGGATTGTGCTTGGTGTGGACAAAGTATTTATAATCAAACCGGTGTCGAAAATGAACCACTGGCTGATCTATCAACTATCGTTAATGAAGCAAAGGCTGCAAAAGCAAGTGGCGCAACGCGACTGTGTCTTGCAGCTTCTTGGCGCGGCCCTACTGAACGCAATTTAGCCAATGTGCTAGAAATGGTAAAAACCATTAAATCATTTGGTTTAGAAGCTTGTATCACAATTGGAAAATTGAAGCCTTCTCAAGCTGCAGCACTGAAAGAAGCAGGCCTTGATTATTACAATCATAATCTCGAAAGCTCAGAAGAACATTTTTCAAAGGTATCCACCACACGTCAATATCAGGACAGATTGGACACGCTCGAAATTGTTCGTCAAGCCGGTATTAAGGTCTGTAGTGGCGGCATTTTAGGTATGGGTGAAACCCTTAACGATCGGTTACAATTGTTCGTGACATTGGCGAATCAACCTGAACATCCGCAAAGCGTTCCAATCAATCAACTGGTTGCCATCGAAGGTACACCGCTGGAAAACGAACCGATTGTCGATGAATTTGAATTTATTCGCTGTGTGGCATTAGCACGTATTATGATGCCTAACGCTTATGTACGTCTCTCTGGTGGCCGTGTACAGATGTCAAATACCATGCAAGCCTGGTGCTTTATGGCAGGTGCCAACTCGATTCACCATAGCTTAAAGCTCTTGGTCACCGATAATGTTGATATGAGACAAGATACTAAGCTTTTTAAAAGCTTAGGGATCACCCCTGAGCCTGCATCACTGGCTGCTAGAACCATCCCTTGCCAGGTTAACGTATGAATAAAAGCGAGATCGCACGCTCTTTTAGCAGAGCAGCAAAAACCTATGATCAACATGCATTCGTACAGCAAGAAGTCGGTAATCGTTTATTAGAGCGACTCGATTATTTACAAAGAAAGCCCAGCACCATTTTAGACGTCGGTGCAGGGACCGGCTTTCAGACTCGTGCACTCCAACAAAAATTTCCTGAAAGTCGTGTGCTCGGAATTGATATTGCTCATGGCATGACTCATTACGCCAGAAGCAAACAACCATGGCGCTTTTGGAAAAACAATCCGCATTATCTATGTGCTGATGCAGAGAATTTACCATTCGCAAACAACAGCGTCGATTTGATTTTTTCAAATTTCACCTTGCAATGGTGTGTTGATCTTGCACGCACCTTCACAGAATTTAAACGTGTATTACGATCGGATGGAATGATCTTTTTTTCCACGCTGGGGCCCCAAACCCTCCATGAATTAAAATGGAGCTTCGCACAAGTTGATGCCAAGACGCACGTCAATGATTTCATCGACATGCATGATATAGGCGATCATTTGCTTAATTTGCGTTTTAGTGACCCTGTTATTGACATGGAAATGATCACCATTGAATATCCTGACGTTAAAACGCTACTTGAAGATCTTAAAGGCACCGGTGCTCATAATGTTAATCTGAACCGCCCTGCAGGGTGCCTCAGTAAACAACATTATTTACGCATGCTAGAAGCTTACGAAGTTTTTAAACAACCTAATGGTCGATTTCCGGCAAGCTATGAAGTGATCTATGGCCATGCCTGGCAGCAAGAACCTCGCTATTTATATCCTGAAGATAATGAAGGTGTGGTTAGGATCCCTGGAGATAAAATTCCTCTGCTAAATGCCTTATAATCTCGCGGACACTCACTCAAAAATCACGAACTAATTTCTTGTCATAAGGGTCTTAATATTAAGTTTCAGTTATTGGAGAGTACACATATGCCATCCATCTCTGACAATTTAATGATTGCTAGTCGCGCGATTGAAAATGCACTGACAGCTCAATCAGCGCAAAAAATATCAGCCAAATCACAGACCTCGCCGCATCGGCGAAAAGAGCGTCATGCCTCTCAAGACTCACAAAAGAAATCAACAGACAACATCAATCCACAAGCTCTTGCTGAAACGGAATTAACTAAACATATTGATTTGAGAGCTTAAATGAAAAACCCCGCTGGGTGCGGGGTTTTTGTGCCTTTACAGTTCCGATAACGTTCGATAACCCGCCACATAATCGGCATGGCCTATTCGCCAGCCTCCCATCCATTGACCACGTTTGTCAGATTCAAAGAAAGGGCATCTTTCTTTGGTGTGGCCTTTGACTCCTTGGTTGTATCCTAATTTATACGCGCGGTGGGTCATATCTCGCTTAACTCTTTTCATGGTTACCTCGATTTAGTCTAAAACTACTGACTTTACTGCAAACATGTATTTGGTTGGGTAAGCATGTTTGTAACCTTGGCTTGTGAACATCGAGTGTCACAAATTCCAGTATACTTTTCCTAGCAAAGAAAAAATAGTTGATTACCTCGTTTTTTATGCTTCCTATATTTTAAAACTATAGTGCAAGCTTATCGCCAAATCGGTGTATAGTCTGCTCAGATCACTGTTTGCAGCGCCTACATGCTATTTATGACAAATAAAGCGAAAGTTATTCAACCCAGAATGAACGGCGCAAAATGTCCATATATCCTGCGCCATTCAGGGATTTTAGTCGACAAGCCCACGATGTTTTAGTAAAGGCGTTAATTCAGGATCACGACCTCGAAAATCCCTAAATAAAATATCAGGATCTTCACTGCCACCTTTTTCCAATATTTTATGCAAAAAGGAAAGGCCCGTATTTTGATTAAATATGCCTTCTTCTTCAAATTTTGAAAAAGCATCGCTGGATAATACTTCCGCCCATAGATAGCTGTAATATCCCGCTGCATATCCGCCTGAAAAGATATGGCTAAAGCTTTGCGGAAATCGAGAATAGTTTGCTGCGGGCACCACGCTGTATTGTGTACGTACTTCATTTAGTATTTCTTGAATTCTGCCACCCGTTTTCGGATTGAATTCTAGATGAATTCTAAAATCAAATAACGCAAATTCTAATTGACGCATGAGCATCATGGCTGATTGAAAGTTTTTAGCTTTCATCATTTTAGCTAATAAATCTTCTGGTAACGGTTCTTGTGTTTGATAATGACTTGAAATAAAGGCTAACGCTTCAATCTGCCAACACCAGTTTTCCATAAATTGACTAGGTAGCTCTACGGCATCCCAAGGCACGCCATTAATACCTGACACACTCGGGTAATCAATTTTTGTTAGCATATGATGTAAGCCATGACCGAATTCATGAAACAGTGTAATCACTTCATCATGTGTGAGTAATGCCGGCTCATCATTCAAAGGCGCGCGAAAATTGCAGGTTAGATAGGCCACAGGATGCTGTAATTTTCCTGCTTCTCGTCTGCGTACCAATGCTTCATCCATCCAAGCCCCACCGCGCTTTTGATTGCGGGCATAGAGATCTAAATAAAATTTGCCGAGTAATTCATTTTTGTCATCATAAATCAAGAAAAAGCGCACATCACTGTGCCACGTTTCAACCTTAGTATCTTCAACGATATTCAAACCATATAATCGCCGCACAACTTCGAATAACCCTTTAACGGCTTGATTGGCTGGGAAATAAGGTCTCAGAAGCTCTTCTGACATGCTATATTGCTGTTGCTGCAGTTTCTCACTGTAATAGCTAATATCCCATGGCTCTAAGTTTTCAATGCTGTATTCCGTTTTAGCAAATGCTTTTAGATCTGCGTACTCTTTTTCAGCAAATGGCTTTGCACGTTTTGCAAGATCTTCTAAAAAGCTCATGACCTTTTTGGGATCTTTTGCCATTTTTTTAATCACAGAGCGTTCTGCATAGTTAGCAAACCCTAGCAAATTTGCCAACGTATGACGCGTTGCTAAAATTTGTTCCATCAATACTGTGTTGTCCCATTTTTCGGGATTCTGCCCTAGCTCCGACGCTCGTGTGCTATAAGCTTCATGCATTTTTTTTCGCAATTCGCGATTGTCCGCATGCGTAATAACTGCATAATAACAAGGAAAATCGAGTGTTAATCGCCAGCCTGATATTTTAGCTTTTTCGGCAGCTTGCTTTGCCAAAGCAATCGTTTCTTTTGGAATACCCGCCAGCTCTTTTTCATCTTGAACGTCGTAATGCCAAGCATCCGTTGCATCCATCACGTTATCTTGAAAACGACTTTGTAATTCGGAAAGGGTCTTGCTTAATTTTGCAAATTGTTCTTTATTATCTTCAGGCAAAGCAACGCCTGACAGTTCAAAATCACGAATAGCATTAATAATCGTCTTTTGCTGTGCTTTATCCAGCGTGGAGAAGGTTGGACCCGATTTTAATGCAACATATGCGTCATAAAGTTGTTTATTTTGTCCAACGGTGGTTCCGTAGTCTGATAATTTAGGCAGGCATTGATGATAAGCTTCTCGAAGTTCTTTTGAATTTGCAACCGAGTTTAAATGTGACACCGGCGACCAAGCTTTATTTAATTCATCATCCATCGCTTCGATTGGCGCAACTAATGATTCCCAAGTGGGATTTTTTTGTTGGGTTGTTAGTTGATTGATAAGACCTAAATTGCGCTCAATGAGTGAGCTAATCGCTGGCTCAATGTGTTCAGGTTTGATACGTGCAAAGGGTGGAAGTTGAAAGCGCTCAAGTAAGGGATTATTCATGACTGGATTTGCCTATAGGTTAGTTGTTTTACAAAAATTTCTTTTCGCTGTTCCTATTCATTTTAGCCTTTTCACATCACTTGTATACTCTCTTAAGTGATGATTTTTATTTTTTTAAGCAAAGCAGTATAATCAGTCATTTCAAGGGAGTTATCAGGCATGAATATACGTTCCTATCAGCAACATACTCCGCATATTGGCGAAAAAACGTATGTTGATGAACATGCCGTGATTATTGGCCAAGTCACTATAGGCACTGATTGCTCAATCTGGCCATTTGCTTCTATTCGTGGCGATATGCATCGTATACAAATCGGCGACAGAACCAGCGTGCAAGATGGCTGCGTTCTACATATCACGCATGCCGGAGAATTTAACCCAGCAGGTTTTCCACTCACTATCGGCAGCGATGTGACTATCGGCCACAAAGTTATATTACATGGCTGCACCATACAAGATGCTTGTTTAATTGGCATGGGCAGTATTGTCATGGATGGCGCACTTATTGAAAGCAATGTGATCTTGGGAGCAGGAAGCTTAGTGCCCCCTGGCAAAAAATGTGATGGCGGATTTCTATGGGTAGGCAGTCCGTGCGTTAAAAAACGCCCTCTTACCCCTGAAGAAATGGCATTTATTCGCTATAGCGCTAAAAATTACGTTAACTTAAAAAATGGCTATTTAACATAGCGCGGTGATAACCGCTTTGGTATCGGGTGTTTTACTATGCCAAAGCGAGAACCCTAGCGCTGCTTGCTCAACCAACATCCCCAATCCATCGATGATTCTACTTGCCTGATTTTCCAGCGCCCAGTGTAAAAAAGGCGTATGCGCATTTAAGCGATAGGCTAAATCAATACAACAGGCATTTTTCACACAATACTGAGGGATAGGTGGAACGCTAATATTTAAGCTTGCAGAAGTTGCATTAATTACAAAGTCGTATGCTATCGCTTCATCTAACATATTCTCATAGCTGAAAACATTAACTTGCGGATAAGGTATCAACATCGCTTGTGCTTTTTGAATATCTCGATTAACAACCGTCAATTGAGGCGAGAAAGCCATTAGTGGAGCCAAAATACCTCTTGCGGCGCCACCCGCCCCTAACAGTAATATTTTTGCGCCCGTGAGGTCTAGGTGATGATTGATAGTTAAATCATGGATCAAGCCTTGCCCATCGGTGTTATCGCCCCACAAACCTTGCTCATTCCAACCAATGGTATTAACGGCTTCTGCCAAAGTGGCACTTTCCGACAATTGCTGACAAAGCATAAAAGCTTCTTGTTTTAAAGGCACCGTGATATTGGCACCAAATCCACCGTTCTTTTTAAAATCACTTAATGCTTCTGCTAAGTGACCACTAGGCACTTGAATACGATCATACGTCAACGAAATACCAAATTGCTCCGCAAAGGCGGCATGAATTTGTGGGGACAAACTATGCGCGATTGGATTGCCAAATACCGCAAATTTTAACATATCAAATTACCTGAAAAATAAAGAAAGCTTACCGCTATCAACCAATTGATGCAACCGCACTCATTAAATTGAACTTCTCTGAAATATCGGCTGTCTACATCATAAAATGATTCCCTAACCTTGGCAAAACGACGAAGCGTAAGTGCACATAGGAGAATTTACCATGGCGAATGACAGCCCTTCTGGCAAAGTTCCAACACCCCCTCCTTTACCGCCAGAGGGAGGTGCGAGAAAGGGCCCACCTCCTCGAGGACTTGGCAAGCCTGCTGAGATCAAGAAGTTGGCGGAACTAAAAGACAGTGAGCGCGCCGGTTGGATAAGCAGCACGCAAGGCCTCAACATCGATAAACTTAAAGTCGCTTACTTCCCTGAAGATGCCGAACTCTTAGCAACACTGAATGTTGCCGCCGCTAATGCGGGAAAATTAATTCCCGAAGATCCTGCACAAAAGGACCAAGTCGCCTCTCTGCTGAGAAGAAAAGTTCGTGAGCAACTTGCTGAATTATTTCAACTTGCTGATAGCGACCCACAGACAGTTTCCGCTGTTTTTAAACAGATTGATGCTAAAGTGAAAAACTGGAAAATGGGCGCCGCAGGACTTAATGACTGCCAGCAATTTTTGAATACTGAATTGCCGAAATTACAAAGCATGGCAAAAAAAGCGCAAGTCGCTGTAGATTTATCTCAAGATAAGGATTATCAAGCGCTGCAAAAAAAGAAACAAGCGCTCGATAACGAATACCAGATGCTCTACCAACAATACCAAAGAGCTAATACACAAAAACAGAGCGAATTATTTGAGCAGCTTGATGTTGTTGTCAAGAAGATAGACGCAGCCCGTGATCTCATCAAATCGCACAAAACTGCACTAGAAGATAGCAAAGAGAAAGTTCGACAAATCGAGAAGCAAATTGCAGCACCTGAAAAGGCCAAGCAAGATGCGATTGCGAATTTGCAAAATAAAATACGTATTTTAGAAAATCCCAGCGGATATACTGATCCTGACACGCAGCAAGAAAATCGCAAAATCATCAAGCAACTAAGGAACGAGATTAAAGAGATAGAAAACCTGCCCACCGGCTCGCAAGAAGAGCTCGATACCAATCAAGCGGCTCTACAGAAAGCCCGTGAGCTTGTGAAAAAACATGAAGTTAATGATGCTAAGGCCGTGTTATTCAAAGAAATGTTTTCACACCCAGACACATGGAAAGAGGTGATGAGAGCGGAACGTAATAAAGAGAACCAGGGTGGCAAACATGCAAAAAAACATACTTTTGATACCAAAGGTATGTATATGGGAGAAAATAATGAAAAAGCGCCTGGTGATCGGCAATTTGACGCACGCTTTTTAGATGCCAATCAGCTGTCCCGTTTAGCGCGATTCTTTTCACATCACGCTGGTGAATACACTATCTCAGATACCGATAGTGTTTATGATTTGATAAAAAATATTAATGGCGTACTTGGCATTAATGAGCAACTCAATTTTGATATTCTAATGGATATAGCCGAAGGAAAAATAAAGAGAAAACCAGGTATTTATGCTGATTATATTGCGATGAATTTTTTGGATGAAGCAAGTATTGATATCGATAATAGTCGAAAACCGAATTATGATTACTTGCTAATGCGAGCAGAAAACTTCCGAAACGCAGAGCTAAACAAGCGACGTGGTATCACGGTAAGAAAATCAGGGAAATACTTTGAACACGCGCGCTCAATCGACCTCAGCTACTTAACAGATACGCAAATGGAAAAGCTTCAAACCTTCTTTGGCACATCTAATAATGACTTACGGAATGAAGATGGTAGCATTGACAAGAATGCGGTGAATGAACGGATTAATAATTTGCTCAACCGCACAAATCTCGCATTTGAAGATATTATTGATGTGGCTGAGGGACATTTAGTTCGTAAAACACCACTTGCGCCTAATGAGCATTTTACTTTGCTATTGAATGTGGAAAGAAAAGGCAAAGCGCCTGATTATGACGCAGCCGTTCAGCAACGAGTGGACCATATTGCAGAAATGGAGCGTCAAAGAAAAGCGGCTCAACATGCGGCACGCCTGAAAGATGCCGCTGATCGTGAACAAGCACTGGCAGCAGTTCAAGAAGAAGCCACGGCCTTTATTGAGGCTGCAAAGGAGCAGTTTGAGAGACCCTTTAAAAAGCGCATGGCTGATTATGCCCTTGATGTGAATGATCTTGAAGAATTCCAGCTCTTTGCTGATCATGTGCAAGTTGAGCTCTCTTATGGCACTTCTGATATATTGCAAGAAGCGGTCTTAGCGCGTTTAAAAGCCATTAATCCAAATGTACAACTCGGCAATTCGCTTAAAAATGCTCCTTCGTCTGGAACAGGTGCTGGACCAGGCGCAGGAAAGGAAGAGAATATCAAAGTTTCACTAACAAAACCTAAACCTGAGTTACCTCACGATGAAACCGCATTACGCGTAGTGCGCAATATTTTAAGTGGCATTGATGTCAAAACGCGCTACAAAAAAGCTGATGTTACAAAAAGTTTTGCACTAGCAAATTATAAAATCTTTCAAAATAAAGATCGTGTTGATCAGCTTAAACTGTTAGATAAAGCCATTACGAAAGCTAAAGCGAATGTGCTGGCAGATCCTGAGAAGGCGTTCTTGATTTTGGAAGGTGCATTAACCACTGTTAAAGAGCAATTAGAGAATGAAAAGAAAGGTGGCAAGCGTAAGTTAGGCGATTCTCGCTTAGAACATGTGGTTAATGGCTTAACTAAAGAAGTGCACGCCATGAAAGCAGCGCTTCATCAAACATCCGAACAAATGTCCAGAGTAAATCAACCAAAAGTTGGTGGCGGCTAATATCGAGCTTGTAGTTTATTCGAACCTTCAACCGATTGCGACATTGGTGCAGCAGGCAAGGGATTGTCTACTGCTCTCTTAGAATATCCTATCAGTACCGTAGGTACAGCAGGTTCTAGAAATTCTATCAAAGACTCCTGCTTTTGCATGGTTAACGCAGGCAAGCCTTTAACTTGCGCTAGTTTTTCCGCGCACTTCTCTACCTGTTGAGGATCAAATTCCATAAATGCTTTTACACAAATGTATGATGATGTGTGGTGTCTTAATTCATAGATGAAGGCAACCCATTGTTCTTTTGTCTTAGGTATCACTTGATCTTTAGCCAAACACATTGTAAATGCTGCCATCAAGCAAAGATCAAGAGAAGCTCTTTGGATCAATTTATTAGCAATCGTTGTTAAGCCAGTTTGCTTTTGCGTTTCCAATAAATGGTCAATTTCAGGATGCGCCTTTAATACAAATGAGAAAAGATCCTTTATCCCTACACGCGTTGCATTTAATGGGTGCTGCATGATTTGTTCTAGATAAAGGCGCAATAATGGAATATTTCTATGTTCATAGGCATACGCTAATGGATTCATGCCATTATAGAGAACCGAGGGATCAAATAGGCTATTATTTTGGAATCGTTGAAATAATGACTTTAAACCAGCAACCAGCTTAGTGCTCCAACGGGTTTCACCTGGTTTGGAAGATGTACTTATCATTTTCTGATAGATTTCAAATCCATTTTCAAGTTCGGCCAGTAAATGCCAAAGGGTTTTCCCTTGATAACGTATAAGTGGCTCAGCCATTTTTTTACGGGGATTTTGTGCTTGTTCTTGTAACCAAAATAGCAAATGTGCTCTTGAGCCTTTTAACATCAATTGATCGACGTGATCTTCAAAGGTACAATCTAATGGTAGCTGCACCAATAGACGAAAAGAGGGCGTAGCTTGTTCGCGCAATTTTCGCCAAGAATGACGATCGTGCATTAGCTTAAGTAGTGCCAATTCTTCTCTGACACCCTCTAGCCTGCGACGATGCAACTGTATCTGGACTGACGCATCATTTGTTGAAAAGTACTCATGTAAGCTTTTAATATATTCTTCTGTATGATGCGCACATTGTTGTTGTAAATGAACAACTCTCATAGCAATATCTTTTCTAAAAATCTTGTCCCAAAAATCCTTAGGCTTAATTGCGCCATTTCGTAATTGTCGATAATGCTTTTCAAAGTGGCCTTTGGCTTCTTTTAGTGATTGCTCTTGCACACATTGATCTCGTGTCAAGGTATCGACGAGCTGTAAGTCCCAGTTAAAGATAGCTCGCACATAAAATGCATTGATGACTTGTGCTTTTACTGCATCATTACCACAAACTTGTATCAAAGCATCTGTCATTTTGAAGTCGTCACTCTGATAGGTCGCTGAAAATTTCCCATGCCATGCTTGTTTTAATCCCTTGAATTCATCATTAACCCTATCCACTACCTGGTTAATTGATTGGCGGGTCTTTATAGCCGCAATCCCCATGCTAACACCGGCAGCAACGCCAAGGGGCCCCCCTCCTATCGCTAAAGCACCAGCTGCCACACTGAAAGCACCTAACTGCATATCTCTTTGGGAAGGCAAACAGCGATCGAAAGCGCCTGTTACTAACTTTAATAGTGAAAATCCTCGGTCCAATAGGCTTTTTTCTGCGCGCTTTTTATCTAATACGGAATCTAACTTATACAGAGCTATAATTTCCTTTAAATCGTCATTTACTGGGAATCGCAAAACGCTTTGATAGAACGCAACCATCGCCTGTTCTATTTGATATTGAGTTTGTGCAAACAGTTCTTCCGCCACCATCATCTTTTGTTTCTGGCTCGCTATGCGCTGCTGAATGATTTCTAAATTTGCCTGACTGCGCTGTTTTCTTTGTTCTTGCTCAATGAGTCCTTGTAAGGTTAGATTATCCACTTTGATTTCATTCATGATTTTTTCAAGCGAGCGCATTTTATTAAAATGCTCTTTGGCAAATTGACCTGTAAGTCGCTTCATTTGTCTTGCATCAAATTTTATTTTTTCAGAAGTGTTCTCTTCTATAAACTGACAGAAGGCCAACAGGTTTTGCTGAATTGCGTTATTTAGATTTTTAGCACCCGATTCTGAATCGATAATAATACAGCGTGCTTTTCCTAAAAATCTGATCTTTTCAATTTCGATGGTATGCGTGTCGATTTGCGTTTGCTCAAGTAATTCAGGCATGTTTTCTTGCTCTGCAATTTGCCGAGTTAAATCAACGGCAAGTGCTTCTAAATGTAGCAGTGCATAGGTTCCTTTAATGGCATTTTGCTCGGAAGGTAATAGATTGACTCCTGTCTTGTTTATATAATCTTGAAATTTAATGTAAAAAGAATCATTGTGGCACACCTCGTCAAAGTGCAAAATAGCATATGATCGAGTGAATTCTTTTAGTTTTTGGATTTGTTCATTTAATATTTTAAACACATCGATGGCGTCTTGCTGTGAATCACTTTCAATACTTTGCATCAAGATCTCAGCATTGAGCGTAATAACGTCTTTGAGCGCATTGAGCTCTGCGTTAGAGGGGAGCCTATTTAACAAAGGTATCGTTGCAAAGATATGTTGAATAAAGCGACTAGAATCATTGTCATAATCTAGTGGATTAATGTACAAAGAAAACCAATCGTTCACATAATCGATATATTTCATGATCTTTACTACCTCGTTCTTTAATGGCCTCCTTTTTCCACTTTTCCTATAGTTTTTTTGCTTATGGCTTATGCTGCAAATTGTACGCATAAGAACAAATGCTGTGCAAAGCTTTAAGTCATTAAATGACTAAAAGCCTGACATTATCAGACAAACG
>LSQA01000116.1_pt1 | contig 12082 bp, 19 predicted proteins | sample 651271 | NCBI WGS metagenome assembly LSQA01 (sample SAMN04438314, study PRJNA306036) | termite gut metagenome | isolation source: viral DNA filtered from gut of termites from termite colony 3 | host: Coptotermes formosanus | place: USA: New Orleans, Cypress St. | collected 2013-06-21 | reverse complement strand
TTTATGTTTGCGGAGCGTCGGACCCCCCAGATCTACCCATTGCATGTCGTCGGCAGCGTCGGAGTTGTATAAGGGACAGAGGCAATTGCAGGCAGATTCAAAAGCATTGCCGTATTCGGATTTATCAAAAATATTTAATGCAATCTCGCCTGTCATTGATAATGCAAAAGCGGCGGGAGTTATAAATATAGGCGTAGAGCTGAGCAAAGATATTATTTCCGCCGTTGCGTCTGAAACGAGAATAGACGATATTGGAAACGTATTATTTTCGCAAGGCTGGTATTTATATGCTGCCCAGCCGTCAAGCGCAATAAGAGCGCAACGCGGAAGCCCAATATTAAAATTCTATTACGTTGACGGCGGCAGCATTCAGAAAATAGAGTTGACCTCAACAATAATAAGGTAAAGGAGAAAAGATATGAAAGATAAAATAAGGAATATCACTTCGGCGAACAGTGTTGTAAATACCGCGTCTTCATTGGGGTTGATTGCATGGGAAGGCTACTCGGCGGATAATGCGTTCGCTTCCGATAACATTACGGGGGTTGAAACGAAAGTCGGCGTTGACGGTAAAATGTCAGCCGGTTATGTTCCGACGATAAAAACATTAAACGCAACATTTGAAGCTTCATCGGCGACTTTGCCTAAACTTCTTGCCTTAGCGCAATTAACGGAAGCCGCAAAGACGCCGCAAGTTATCGGGTTTACAATAGAGCTTCCGGCTATATCAACGCGTTTTATATTTTCAGCCGTGCTGACAAGCTGGCCGCCAATTTTAAGCGCTCAAAAAATGCTTGAGCCGGCGCAGTTTACATTTCAGTTTTCTGAAGTTGCCGTTTTACCGATGTAAAAACAACATGAAAGGGAGCGTTATATGTTAAGACAGAAAACGGTTGTATTGAAAACGGGAGATTATCCCGTAAAAAGCGTAGATAAAAACGGAAGTGAAATCATAGAAAATGTTTTTACTGATTTCAAAAGAGACGACGGAAAAAATTTCAGATTTACCGAAATGTCCGCGGTCAAGCTTGAAAAGTGGTCTATTAAATGCGGCGTAATAGCGCGAAAAGTAGCGGATAAGCAAGACGTTTCAGATATGAAAGAAGTTGAAGAGGGAATGTCTGCCACACTTGCGTATTTGTCGTTTGCCATGAGCAATGAAAAACATTTTTTTGAATTTTTAGATTGCTTTAATGAGTTGCTTTACAACTATGAAATCTATGATAAAGACAGGGACTGTTATATAAAAATTACTCCCGAAAACGAAGCGCAATATATTGAAGAAGTTGTGACTGTGGGTTTTCTAAGAAATAAGGCTATGGAGTTTTTGAATTTTTTTCAGCAAGGCGGCAATGCGAATACTATACCGGAAAAACAGCAACAGCCGCCGGAAGAACGTATAGGACAAGGAATATAGCCCCTGTTTTTGCCGCGCTGATAAGGGAAAATTACGCCAGTTTAAAAGAGCTTGAAGAATATTACAGTTTTGAAGACGTTTTAAATTTGCTTGAAGTTTTGTCGGTAAAAATGAGCAACGAGGCAAGGGCTATAGATGAAGTTTAAAATTACAGGAAAGGATTTTACTTATGGCTGGCGGACAAGTAATAGATAAATACGTTTTTTCATTGTTTTTAAGCAGCAAGGGCTTTGTCAACGGCATTTCGTCGGCAACAAAATCTTTGTTTAGCTTTAAAACGGCTTTTGCCGCCGTTGCTGCGTCTACAGCCGGCTTTGTTTTTGCAAAAAGTTTAATTAACCAATACACAAACCTTTCAAACTCTATCGGGCGTTTATCCGAGCAAACAGGCGAAAGCATGAGAAGCATACAAGCTTGGCAGTTTGCAATGAAACGCGAAGGCTTGTCGGCTGAAAATTTTGACGCAACGCTCAAAATGCTAAACGACGATATGGCAAACATTGCAAACTTCGGCGAGGGTAAAACGTGGGGTGTGTTTGCAAGGCTTGGCGTAAACATTCATCACGCTAACGGAAAGCTTAAAGACGCCACGGAACTGTTAAGCGACGTTGCAAAAACAATGGCAAAGCTTCCAAATATGAGCGAGCGCGAAAAATTCAATTTTACCGATGCCTTAGGCATTGACCGAGACACAGCAACGCTTCTAATACGTTCAAAAGGGCGTATAGACGACATAATCGCAAGCCTTATAAGAAAGGCGTTGGTTGAACGCGAAGATTTTGAAAGGACGAAGAAGTGGAATGCGCAGGTTGCTGAACTCACGCGCAGCTGGCAGCAGTTCGCAATTTCCGTAAGCCCCGAGCTGATGAATATTGCCCTTAATACTGTTTTTCCGACGCTGGAAACTTTTTTTAAATATATGGAGCAAAACAAGGGAAAGATTAAAGATTTTTTTAGGGAGTTTTTAGACGTGGCGAAAGATACTATGCCGGATATTTTGGAATTAAGTAAAAATCTTGGAACGCTTGTATTATTAATGGCTAAGCTTGGCGCGTGGACAAGTAAACAATCCCGTAAATTAGGCGGGTGGATATATGATTCAAGCAAAGAAACTGCCGCGGGCATACTTACAAACAGCAAAGGTAAAAAATATGTTGTTGACAAAGAAGCCCGCAAGAAACGCTTTATAACGGACGCAGAAGCGTTTGAACGTTTATACGCCCCGAAAGTTCCGACGGCTTCTAGCGTAAATCCAGTCGCTGTAAATATCGGCGACATTACAATACATACGCAAGCAACCAATGCAAAAGAGATATCGCGAGATTTTGGCGCAGCGTTATCCAACGAAATTGATTCATTAAAGGTAAATCAATAATGGCTAAAATTCCGAGCTTAGCGGCATTAACAAGCTTAATATCAGGTTTTAGGTGGGATATATGCGACGCTGATAAAAAAAGCGGATTGTATTTAAGTTCAATCGCTTTTTTTGACAGCTTTCTGGGCTGGTCGTATTCTAAGCAAAGCTTGGTGTCGGAATATGTTATAGAGGGCGGAAGTTTTTCAACTTACAACAAACAAAGACAATCTTTTCAAGGAACGGCAACACTTGCCAAAGGCGGATTAAATTTGCCGTTTCAAAAAAAAGCGTTTTTGGATAAGCTTGAAGAATATTGCGACGGCGTAAAATTAGTAAGCATTATAACCCCGCATGCCGTTTATAAAACCTGCACTATTAATGGATTAGCTGTTAATAATACAACTGAAGAAACGCCCAGTATTTTGGTTGTAAAAGTTGAAATAAAAGAAATCAGGGAAGTTAATGATATTGATTTTTCTTCGTTTGGTCCGGTTAATTCAGATTTTGCTCCGACGCAAAAGCTCGGAATAAAGACAACGTTTAATGAAAAGGTTATTTCTTATGCTTGATTTAAATGAAAAGGCGGTTATTATTCCGCTTAGGCAAGTTCCGTCGCAGGAGTTTCAAGTTCTGCTTGGCGGACAGCCTTGTATTTTGAAAATATACGAGAAAGCCGGAAACGTTTATTGCGATTTAACAAATGACGATGAGGTTGTTTGGCTGGGAATTTTATGCTTGACGGATATCGGCATTAAGCCTGCAGGACATTTGAATTTCAAAGGCGATTTATTTTTTAGAGATTTAAACGGTCATGCAAATCCGCATTTTAGCGGATTTATGCAAAGGTGGTTTTTAGAATATGCCGCTTGAAAAGAAAAGTTTCGACGTAAAACTTACGTGCAGAAACAGAGCCGGCGGCAACGCGGTAAAAAACTTTCATTGCGCCGATGAGGGTTTTCAGGCTGAAGTTGTGGTAGAAGAAGGCGGTATGCCGTCAAAACGTGCGTGTTCTTTGAATTTATATGGCGCAAGCTCTGAGACAATAGAAATGTTTACTGCTCTTGTCTTTACGCCTTTAACTTACACTGAACGAAATATGATTGAAATAACGTCTCAGGGCGAATCCGTATTTAAAGGCGACTTAATTCATACTTTTGGAAATTATAACGCCGCGCCAAATATTGCTTTACAGGCGCAAGGCATATTAGGATATGCAAACAGTTTAGCCGAACAGCAAAATCGCGTTATTCAAGCCAAAGATAGAAAGCCTATTAATACTGCATTTCGCGAATTGGCAACAGCAATGGGAATGTCTTACCAGTCAAGCCCTGACGTTCAGGGGTTTTGCCCCGAAACAACATTACAAGGAACGAACCACGAACAAATTTGGCAGCTTGCCAAAGATTGCAATGTTGAGCTGGACATTAACGACTTCGGCGTTCGAATTGCGCCAAAAGACAAAGCATTTAATGAAACGCCGATTAAAATATCGTCAACAACCGGATTAATAAAGTATCCGATTTTTACAAGCAACGGAGTAAATTTTAAAACGGTTTTCAATCCTCAAATACACATAGGAAGCACGGTAAATATTATAAGCGCTGTTCCGAAATCGTCGGGAGCATGGATTGTAAAAAAAGTAAGCTCAAAAATTTCAACAATGCCAAACGGCAAATGGGAGCAAGACGTTGAATGCTGCCCTTATAACCGGAGTATGTGATGAGCGAAATAAAATCGTCAAAAACAAATCAAACAGATAACAACGCGTATAACCTTATTGAGCATTTAATTGCTCAGAGGCTAAGGCATATAAACACTTTTAAACTTTGCAGGGTTGTTGCGGTCAATGACGATAAAACGCTAAACGTAATAAACCTTATCCCAGAAATAAATGCCGACGGAAAAATAGTAGAGCCGGTTATATGGAAAGATTTTCCGATATTGCAAACGCAGGGAAGCAAAGCCGCTTTCAGGATAGAATATGCGGTTGACGACATAGTATTATGCGGTTTTTGTGACAGAGATATTTATGCCGTTAAAAGAAACGGCAAAAAACAAGCCGCTCCCATAACGCCGCAGATTACTCCCTTGACTGCAGGCATTGTTTTAGGGGCGGTATTGTTTGACGAAGCCGAAAAATACATAAAAATTACAGATGAGGGAATAGAGATTAAGGGCAATGTTTTTATTGACGGCAGCTTGAGTGTTAGCGGCGGTATATCATCAACCGGAAAAATGGAAGCCGGGAATGGCGCAAGCGGGACTTTTGCTGACAGCGGTCAAGGGGCAAGCATGAAAACGTTGACTATAGAGAAGGGAATTATAACCAACATAACTTAAAGGGAAGATATGGCAAGCTTAAAACTGGACATTAATGATTGGGATTTAGAAGTTGACAATAACGGAGACATTGCAATAACGCAAGACGGCGCAGAGAGCATAGCTCAAGACGTAAGCTCTGCTGTGCGCGTTTGGCTGGGCGAAATGTTTCTTGACGTTAATTTCGGCGTTCCATACAGGCAGATATTAGCGCATAGACCGCCTGAAAACTTAATTGTTGCCTTGATTAGCGAAGTTGCCAAAACGGTTGACGGCGTTGAAAGCATAGACGTTGAACTTGACAATTATAATCCGTCAAGAACCTTGACCGGAAAAATAAATATCAACGGAGCAGAGAATGTCAGATTCTAATTACGGCATAGAAATTACGCCCGCGGGTGTAAAAATAAAAGACGCTGACGAAATATTTAACGAACGCGCTCGGGATTGGAAAGACGCGTTCGCATTAAAAAACAAATCAGCGAACATGGATAAGCATACCCCGCAAGGGCAAATAGCAGTATCGGAAGCGGCGGCTATCAACGCAAAAAATATAGCCTTATTGAAAATATCCAATATGTTTAACGTTGATAAAGCGACAGGAATATTTCAGGACGCGCTTTATAATATATTTGGATTAAAAAGAAAAGCCGCAATACCTACAACCGTAAACGTTATATGCTCAGGTCTTAGCGGAACGCAGATTAATGGAAAAGAAACGGCTAATCCGTCAAAAATTGAAGACGCTCAAGGCAATATGTATGTTGCCCAAACAAGCGCGGTTATTGGCGAAAGCGGCAGTATTTCAGTTATCTTTGAAAACGAAAAAGTCGGAAGTATTCCATGTGTTGCAAACTCCATAAACAGAATATCAACCACTACTGCCGGCTGGGACGGAGTAAGCAATCCGGCAGAAGGCATAGCCGGACAAGAAGCTGAAGATGATGAAGATTTCCGCAGGCGTTATAAATTATTGGTTGCAAATAATGCAAGCGGAGATATTGGCGGAATGCAAAGCGCAATATTGAAGTTAGACGGCGTTTTGGACGCTCTAGTTATTCAAAATAATCTATCCGTCGCGGGAACTATACTCGGCTATTCTTTGTCGGCGAACTCTTACGTATTAAGCGTTTTAGGCGGCAACGACGATGATATAGCAAAAATATTGCTGTCCAAAATCAGCATGGCAAATCAGGCGGGAAATACAACGGTTGATGTTGTAGAAAAGGAAAGCGGTAAAATTTACCAGATGAAATTTTTAAGACCCGCGGCTCTTAATTATTTTTTTAATGTTGAAATCGTCAACGACGCATTGTTGCCGGCAGACATAGAGGATAAAATAAAAGACGCAATATATGAGAACTTTTACGACAACAGAGTAAGGATTGGCTCTACTGTTTATGCCAGCCGCTTTAGCGGAGCGGTTAGCTCTAAATTGCCGAATGTAAATATTTTAAATTTGCAAATAGCGTCTAAGCCAGACGGCGGCTCTCGATCTGCATGGGGCAACAGTATTCGATGTTTGTTAGCTCAATATCCCGCGACGAACAAAGAAAACATTTTAATAACGAGGCAATAAAATGAAAGGTTTTAATTTTTGGCAAACCATACTTAGCCAATTTCAAAATTCAAAAGTTTTAACCTATATCATTGAAACTTTTTGCAAAAAAATAAAAATCGGAAAGCTGGAACTGGTTTCAAAAATTATCAACGTTGATACGGCGGAAGGCGTCCAGCTTGACATTATAGGTGCGCTTGTCGGAGCAAACAGAAATACACAAATGCCGCTTGAAGAAAACGACGATTTCGGATTTGACGATAATTCGTGGTATGGCTTTGATAATCCTGATGGCGGAACAATGGACTTACAGCAAAATACAGGAAGCGTAATTTTAAACGATACAGCTTTTAGACTGTTGATAAAAATGACGGCGCATAAGAACATTTCAAACTGTTCCTACGAAAGCATAAATTTTCTATTAAAAACTTTATTCGCTTCTCGCGGGAACGCATGGGCAACATTATCAAATGTTTTAGAAATAACATTTAATTTTGATTTTCAGCTTTATCCATATGAGCGCGGTTTAATAATGTCTGGCTATTTGCCGTCGCCGGCGGGATATTCAATAGTAATAAACGACGCTTCAACTCAAAATACAGCTATGCAATAAAGGAGAATAAAATGGCATGGAATTGGATTAAACAGATTTTCGGAAACAACGCTTCACGGCAAGACATTCCGATACAGCAAGACTTAGCAAACCCCAATCGCGCAAGCTATGAAAACGGAATCCCGCAAATTTGTTCGCAAAATAAATCAGCCGGCGGACAACCGCCAATGAGAGCCGATTTCAATGAATTGTTTTCAATTTTGATGAATAATTTTTTGGAAATCCAATCAGGAAATTATCCAACATTTGATATCAAAATGACGCAAAGCCCAAATACAGGATATGCAAAGGGAGCGGTATTATGGTTTAGCAATGCAACGACAGGCGAAGCGTTCCCCGTAATATCTTTAAGGGATAATAATACCCAAACATTCATTGATAATGGCGGGTATTATATCGGAGACAATGATTATTGGAGAAAAGTGTCAACAAGGCGTATGTATACAACGGATAACGGAACGGTATTAATAGTTGATTCCGGACTAAATACAATTACAGCGCTTGGATATATTAACGTTGAAGTAAATGCTAGTCCAATAACACCTAGCTACGGAACATTGCCGGCGGGAGTAATGCCGTCTAGTCTAGGCATTATACATACAAGCGTTGGCATGTGCTATCAATCAAGTCCATATTTTAGTCGCGATGTAAATGCTGGAGACACTCCATATATAGGTTTTAATAATTATAGCGGTGGTTCTAGTATTGTTATTGGGTGCAAGGGCAACGTAGGCGGATTTAGGGCGCTATCATATACTGTGATACACAAAAGCTATAAGCTTTTATAGGAGAAAAAAATGATAATGAGAATTAACCAAAACGGTAAATCAAACGAAAAAGGCTTTTGCGCACGTCAATCCGGCGAAACCGAAAAAGTCCTGCAAGTCGTAAATCTCACGTCAGGCAGCATAACAATCCAAGCCAGCGCAGACGGGCAAACATGGGAAACATGCAAACTTGACGACGGCGCGGACATGGTATTTGCTCCGGAGAGTGAAAGCTTTATTGTGCGCTTGCCGGTTGCAAACTATGTAATTCAAGCCGTCGGCGACGCCGTCAACGACGACGTAAAAATTATTTTGGCATAGGCGGGGTTATGATAATCGCGAAAAGAAATATTACGACAACAAAAGGAATAACCGGCGGGCGCGGTATCGTCGGGGAAAGAGGGATTGCTGAAGTTGGAAATGCAAAGCCCGACGAAAAAGAGTATGCGCTGGTTTCGCATGGTCGCGATACCGAATACATATCGCTGAATATTCCCGCTGTATATTATGGTTTTGAAGTTAAATACAAAATGTTGAGTGATGCAAATTTGAAAATATTCGGCCAGCAAACGATAACCGGAACAAGCCCCACAAATTATAAATATGCAAACTTATCCTGTGGACAATATCGTATTGGCGAAATTACCGGTCCGGCAAGCCAAGCATTTGCAGTAGTGGGCAACGCCGCTAAAGCGATATTAACTCAACCGGCCACAGCGACAAATACAATCAAGGTTTTGGGTAATGGCAGTTCGTGGGATTTTTGGCTAAACGGCGAATACATTAAAAATGTATATTCTACGTGGTCTGCTCAAAATCCAAAACCAACCAATCCATTTCTATTTGCTAACAACGGAGACTTCGGCGACGCTTTCGGAGATTTGGCAATAGCTTATTGTAAAATTTTTGGCTCAAGCGGCGGCGGAAGCCCGCTAATGTTTCATTTCGTTCCCGTTAAAGAAAATTCAATAGAATACTCCGCAACCCCCGCGCCGTCCAATTGCATGTTTGACCTCGTAAGCGGTCAATACTTTGAAAACGCAGGAACAGGAAATTTTGATATAGAGGAGATTTGAAAATGTATTACAAGATTAACGACGACAAAACAGGATTATTGCATTCCAAAACCGTAAAAGACGGCTACAAAGAACTTATTTCAGAACCCGCCCCGCAGAGTATCCCCGACGGAAAAAAGGCAGTAAGCAAATTTTCAGAGACGGAAATAAACGTAATCAGCGGCTGGGAAATCGTAGACAAAACGCCAAACGAGAAAATAGCGGACTTAGAAGCTCTGCAGACGCAACGGCTGATAAGAGAAGCCGCGCTTGGACAGGAATACGCCGTGAAGAAATTAAAAGAGATTGACGACGAAATAAAAGACTTGAGAAAGCAATTATAAAGGCGGCGGCTATGTTTGACTTGCTTATAAAACTATTGGAAAAAAACGGCTTAACGGTATTTGAAATTATTTTATTCCTGCTGATTTTTGCCGCGCTTGGTTATATTGTCAAACTGCTGTATATGTTTCTGCCAGAAATCAAAGAAATCAAAAAGGAACAATACCGCGCTAGCCTGTGGAATAACAGCCTTTCGCTTTCCGAGCGCATAGACGCCGGACGAAAATATATTGAAGCCGGCGGCAACGGCGGAAGCAAAATAAAACTTGAATTGTTAGAGGAAGAACTAAGAAAGAAAATGACCAGAAAAGAAGAAATCTACAAACAGGAGTTGAAGAAATGATTAGCTTTCTAACCGGCGTATTAATACCGTTAATAACCAAAGCCGCACAAGGATTGATTGACGGCAAAATAAAAACAAGTGAAATAAAAGCCACAGCTAACGCGCAAATAGCGACGGCAAACGTTAATAATGCCGTTGAGCTTGCCAAATATCAGGCGCAGACAACGGTTGCGTTGGCAGACGTTGAAAAGACCGCAATACTCAACCGTCCTAAAACGTCGTCAACAAATGCAGTAATACGCATAGCAATGGACGTAATACGGCTTTTGTTTGGCATAGGGGCAATCGGCGTGTTTGTCATGGCGAGCCTGCATTATTTCTATCCGGCGCATTTTGGGAACGTGCTTGCATACTCTGAATTTTCCGACGCATTTTTTATAATTTTGGGCTTTTTCTTTGGGGAGCGGTGCGTCAAGAAAGCGTGGGGAAATTAAAAACTATGAAAACGCAAGAAGAAATTAATAGAGAATTTAACCATTTTAAAAAACGCGTTGTATTTTGGAAAGATAAACTGGGGCTTGCAGATTGGGAGCTTAGCTTAATTGAGCAAAGAGACGTTTTAAGAGGCGAAAATCATATTGCCATCTGCAATACCGACTTAGAACAAAAGCAAGCATGGATTTACTTTTATGGAGATTTAGAGGACGGCTACGACATTGACACAATAGCATTACACGAGGTTTTGCATATTTTCTTAGCCGATACGAAAGCCGATAACCAAACACAGCATGGAATTATTCATAGACTAATTCCGTTGCTCAAGCAGTAAATCGCAACCAATTACCACACTAGTAGGTTTTAGTAATAAAATAGTAGTTGGGAAAAATAAAAACAGCAAATAGAGCTGAAAAATCAATGCTTTGTTTATGTTATGGCAGAGTGATTTTGATTAAAAAATATCGTCGTAGATAAGCATTTTTCCCAAACGGGAAAATAGGTTTTTCCTGAAAGTAGGAAAAACCTATCAACTCCGATAGATTTTGATAGCAACCGATAATCAATTTGCCGGTGTCGGCAAATTGATACAAACTTGGAATAAGAAAAATCTTAGTCCAGAAAATAACGGGAGAATGGAATAAGGGGGATAAAATGAAAATAAGAATTGTCCGGCAGCATTTCAAGGAAGCTTACACAATCGGCAAGCTATACGTTGATGAGCAGTATTTATGCGACACGCTGGAAGATAAGGTAAGACCGGACGGCGTAAAGATTGCCGGAGAAACTGCAATCCCTCATGGCTCTTATCTAAGCGGCTTGACATTTTCCGCGCGTTTCCAAAAATACCTGCCAGAAATATTTGACGTCCCGCATTTCGTTGGCATAAGAATACACGCCGGCAATACCGCCGCAGACACCGAAGGTTGTATATTAGTTGGCAAAAATTCAGCGGTTGGAAAAGTCCTAGGAAGCCAAAAGACAATGGAAACAGTAATGCAGTTATACAAAGAGGCTCAAGCCAAAAACGAGCCGGTTGAAGTGATGATACAATAAACGAAAGATTTTAATACTTAAATATTATCATTATTATCAATATTGTTGCAATTATTGATAAGTCTCTTAACATATTAGACTTTCTAGGATTAAGATTAAAAGAATTTATAGCATAATTTAGAGGCGTATCGAAATTAAGTGAAGCGTGCGGCTTCTTAGTGTTATACCAAAGCAAATAATCAACAAGATTTCTGTTTACTGTATTTGTATCTGCAAAGTCATCTTGATATTGTTCTAAAAACTGCTCTCTAAAAGTTCCATTAAAACTTTCTATAAAAGCGTTACTTTTAGGGCTTCTTGGATAATTCCAAAAATGCGCTATTGTTTTAGCTTTTAACTCATCGTCAAAAAAACTATAAAATTCGCTGCCGTTATCCGTCTGTATGCCTTTGATTTCCAACGGACTTACACGTCTAAGTTTATAGATAATTTCTTAAAGTTATTTATAAGACCTTTCTCTTTTAACTGCCTAATTACCCGGCCTGTTTGGGACGAACATAACTTCTTAAGTTTGTTTTCTTGGCAGAAAATATCTAATTCAGGTTTTATAGTATGCTGGCTTGCGTTTTGACAATATGGACGATGACGAAATTCCTCTACAAAATCTTTGACTTCTTGCGGTATTTGGCTTTGCCTTTTGCGTTTGGGACATCTATTGCCTGCTGCAAGCCCTGCCTTGCCATATTCTTTTAAGTCAAGAAATCCTGAAATATCTTTTAATGCATCTTCATCAAAGGTAACCATTTTAATTGATAGCCCTTCAGCAATTATGGCTCTATCGATATCGATTGGCGGCGCCACCGGATTAATTCGCCTTAAC